>Ga0207929_1000030_pt1 | contig 67794 bp, 51 predicted proteins | sample NGESurdeep072012_FD_184466 | JGI IMG/M metagenome (GOLD analysis project Ga0207929, IMG submission 184466) | Arctic peat soil microbial communities from Barrow, Alaska - NGEE Surface sample 53-1 deep-072012 (SPAdes) | ecosystem: Environmental > Terrestrial > Soil > Wetlands > Peat ... | reverse complement strand
GCGCCATGGCATGGACGGCCTCCTCAAGCCAATTCCTGCCTAGTTTGATGTGTCGGCTATGTCCCCGAACACCCGTCGGGTATCTGTCCGGACCAAACACTTGAGGCGGCCACCCAGTAGGCGCGTGTCCGCGCGCCAATGAATCACGCGGAGACGCGGAGGACGCGGATCAGAGCTCCTCCGCGTGCGGACGAGTCACTTGCGCCGCTATCGCGGCGCGCTGGGTGGCCGGCTCGGAGGCCGGCCATGGTGAGTTTGATATTGACGGCCTGCCAATTAGGACCGCTCGCGGTACCACGCCAGCTGCTCGCTGGTCGCGAGGAGCTTGCCGCTTCGGCTCCAATAGCTGGAGCGCTCGTCGGACGCCCCCATGCTGCCGACGCGCCCCTCGCACTCCACCAGGATGAAGTCCTCGCCGATCTCGGCGATCTCTTCGGCGGTGGCGTGCAGATAAGCCGTGAGCGACAGCGTCGTCGTGTTCACGCTGCGGCCCAGCGCATACATCGCGCGCGGCGGCGAGTGATCGGTGACCATGCCGAGCATTGCCTTGTCCATCGGGCCGCGCCGCGACTTGACCCAGGCCAGCGAGCGCGAGCTGCCGCCGGGCGCTGGCGGAAAGCCCTCGAGCGTGCGGCGCTCGAAGGCGGAGCTGCCGTAATGCTGCGACGCTTCGGCGAATTCGAATTGCGGCAAGGTCTGCGGATCAGGCGCCTCGGGCATCGCGGCAAAGGCAAAGGCCGGAGTCTTCGGCCGCCGCGCCATGGTGACGATGGCGTGCACGCCGACCTGTTCCGCGCCGGCGCTGAGAACCTCGACCTCCCACACCCCGACCGAACCGCCCTGCCTCAAGCGGCGCGTGCGGATGTCGAGCGCGCCGGAGGTGAGCGCCGCGGCATAGGTCAAGGTCAGCGACAGCGCTTCGCCGACGGAATCGGGCTCCGACTCCAGCACCCGGATGCACAGTCCAATCGCGTAGCCGCCCCAAAGCCCGCCGCCCGGATTGCTCCATTCCGGTCCGGCAATGGTCGTCCAGCGCCCCGGTGCGACCGACGTGAGTGGAATGGCGGCCATCGTCCCCGGAACTCACCTGATTCTTCAGGGCGCAAAACTAATCTTCGTGCCGTTGGGTCAGTCAAACGGGTCTTGTTCAGGACGCAATAAAACGTCGTCAGTCCTTCGATCGTGGACGGAGGCCTTCAGAAGAATTCGAACAGCGCCACCGCGCGATTGAGCCAGCCGGCGGCGAAGCGCACCTGGGTGTGATCGTTGTTCAGGATGGTGCCGTAAGACTGGATGCGCAGCTTGACGACACCCTTGCGCGCCTGAACGCAGGCATTCGCGTTGGCCATGGCCGTCTTCGTCACATTGCCGATCGCGCCGTCCGCTGCCACCCCGAGCGCGGTCTGCAGCCATTGCGCCGCCCGCCCGACGCCGTGCAGCACGCCGCTGTCGACGACGATCATGCGCAGGTTCAAATCGGGAATGGCATCGAAGCCCGGTTTGGCGATGTAGTCGGCCTTGTAGACCGCGATGGCCTGGTCCCGCGTCAGCGCCTGCATTTCCGCCGGCGTTGCGGCGCGCCCCAGATTCTGCGTGCGGCCCCATTCGGCGGCGGTGATGCCGAAATTCGTCGCCCCGCCGTGATCGGCCGGATCGTTCACGTAGCCGCCTTCGTTCAGCAGGATGCGAGCGACGATATCGTCATCGGATTGGATCATGGCGGTGCCCCGTTTTCTTGCACGGTGGAACGCAGCCGCGCTGGAAGAACATTCGGCCAAACAGGCGCCGCAGCTTCGCGCAGGCTAGTCCGGCGTCCGCGACAGCGTCAACAGCGATCAAACGCGATGTCCGCCGGAGACAGTAACGGCACGCCTCTCGCCGGTCGGCAAGATGATCTCCACGTCGCAATCCACCGCGGCGCCGTTTTCTTCCAGCGTGACGGCGATGTCGATGGCGGTGCCTGTGCACGTCACCCGCACGCGCCACAGACGAAACTGGCCGTTGCGATAGGCTTCTGTCTCGCCGTCATCGTCGAATATCTCATCGCCGAACGCACCCGCGGCGACCGGAAATATCTCAAATCCCCGCCTGTCGGCGCGTTCGAGAAAATGCTGCTGCGCCGTGTTGAGCGCGATCACGCTCCCTTCCCGCGCGAACAGCGGCGGACGGCGGAAGGGTGCGGGGCGCGAGATCGTCTCGCCACCTTCGAACGCTTCGCCGGACCAATAGTCGAACCAGCGCGCGCCGGCCGGCAGATAGACCGCGCGCGCCGCCACGCCCAGCTCGACCACCGGCGCCACCAACAGCGAAGCACCGAGCATCAGATCGTCGTTCTCATCAAGGCAGTTCGGATCGTCCGGAAAGTCGAAGAAGGTCGGACGGATGATGGGTTCGTAGCGCTCCGCGTAGCGGTGCGTCAGATCGTAGAGGTAGGGCAGCAGGCGATAGCGCAGCTTGATCAGGTCGCGGATGTGCGGCGTGACCTCGGGATGCATCCACGGCTCGTTGGCGGTGCCGTCGGTATTCCAGGAATGGATCGAGAAGCGCGGCATGAAGATGCCGAAGCCGACCCAGCGCGCGAAGAGCTCGGCGTCGGGCCTCGGCCCATCGAAGCCGCCGACGTCATGGCCGCTGTTCGAGATGCCGCTGAGCGCCAGGCCGAGCCCCATCTTGACGTTGTATTTCAGCGTCTCCCACGAGGTGTAATTGTCGCCCGACCAGGTCTGGACGTAACGCTGCATGCCGGCCGAACCGCTGCGCGACACCAGGAACGGCCGCTTGTCCGGCGCGCGCGCCAATTGCGCTTCGCGGCTGGCACGGATCATCTGCAGCGTCTGCAACGGCTTCATTTCGATGGCGGCGGCGCCGTTGCCGAAGCCGTGCATCCGCGCCTTGCGGCTGACGATCTCGAACTCATTGTTGTCGTTCCAGGTGCCCGCCATGCCGGGAACGAGCAGCGACGTCGTCACCTTTTCCTTCCACCACGCCAGCGTTCTGGGATTCGTGAAGTCGAGATAGGCGCCCACCGCGCCCCAGAACTGCACCCATTCCGGTTCGCCGTCCGCGTCCGCGATCGGCAGGCCCCGCGCTTGCGCTTCGTCGAACAGCGGATGGTCGCGCAGCAGCGCCGGCTTGATGTTGGGGATCAGGCGCACGCCTTTCTCGGCAAAAGCGCGAAAGAAACCCTCCGGGTCCGGGAATTTGTCCTTGTTCCAGTGGAAAACGTAACGCTTGTCGCCGATCGACGTGTAGCCCGACGACAGGTGGAAGGAGTCGCACAGGATGTCGTGTTCCTCGCATTTGGCGATGAACTCCATCATCGCAGCCTGCGCGTCGGGCCGGTCGGTGTAGCTCATGGTCGAACCGGAATAACCGAGCGACCATCTGGGCAGGAAAGCGGGGCGGCCGGTCGCCCAAGTGTAGCGGCGCGCGACTTCGGGGATGGTGCCGGCGATCACGTAGTAGTCTAGGTCGCCGTGATCGGCGGTGAAGCCGCGGAACAGGCCGTGATAGTTGCTGCGCGCGCAACCCATGTCGAAGATGCAGTCGGAAAGCGTGTCGTAGAACAGCCCCACGGCCGCGCCGTCGGGTTTACGGGTGATATAGAAGGGAATGTGCTTGTAGAGCGGGTCGGAGATGCGGGCGTCGTAGCCCATGGCATCGACATTGCTCATGCGAAAGCGGCGGCCAGCGCGATTCATCTCGCCACTGCGTTCGCCGAGTCCGAAATACGATTCAGCCGGATCGCGGACAAGGTAGTGGTGCACCTTCTCATCCCACCAGCCGAAATTGTGGGCCTGGGTCGGGCGGTCGCGCAGCAATGGACGCCCCTGGCCATCCTTCCAGGAACAGAAGAAACCGTTCAGGCGGATCGAAAGCTTCAGCTTGGCGGTCTCGACGACCAGCTTGCCGTCGGCATTGTCGAGCGTGAAGTCCGGCAGCGTGAAGCCCGACAGATCGAAGCGGTCGCGGCCCTCTACGGCCACATCATCCTGTCCAGGCGCAACGGTCCAGCTGCGCGGATGCTTCAGCGCCCCATCAGGCAACACCATCACACGGATGATGTCGCCCTCGAGCACAAAGACATGCGCGACGGCGGGCCCATTGCTCGCCAGTGTAAGATGATTGCCGACGCGGGACGCGAGGCGAAAGACCGGCGGCTGCGCCAGCGTGCTCACCAGTTCGTCATGGAGCCGTCTTCGAGACGGTTCACCGGCAGATAGGCTCTGCTGTAGGGATATTTCGCCGCCAGCGCCTCGTCGATGTCGACGCCGAGCCCCGGCGTCTCGCCCGGGTGAAACATGCCGTCGGAGAATTTGTAGGCATGCGGGAAGACCGCGTCGGTCTCCTTGCTGTGCACCATGTATTCCTGGATGCCGAAATTGGGCACCGAGATGTCGAAATGCAGCGCCGCCGCCATGCACACCGGCGACAGATCGGTGGCGCCATGGCAGCCGGTGCGCACGTGATACAGATCGGCGAGGCTGGCGACGCGCCGCAGATGGGTGATGCCGCCGCCATGCACCACCGTCATGCGGATGTAATCGATCAGCTGCTCTTCGATCAGTTGCTTGGCGTCCCAGATCGTGTTGAAGACTTCGCCGACGCTAAGCGGCGTCGTGGTGTGCTGCCGGATCGTGCGGAAGCCCGCCTGATTTTCCGCCGCCACCGCGTCCTCCAGCCAGAACAGGCGGTACGGCTCCAGATCCTTGCCCAAACGTCCCGCTTCGATCGGCGTCAGCCGGTGATGCACGTCGTGCAGCAGATGCACGTCCCAGCCCAGTCTGTCGCGCGCCGCGGCGAACAGTTCGGGCACGGTGCGCATGTATTTGACCGTCGACCAGACGTTCTCGCTCGGCAGGTCCGCATCGGCGGGCTCGTAATACTTCTTGTCCTTCGAGACGCCATAGGTCGATGCCAGCCCCGGTATGCCGGACTGCAGGCGGATCGCCTTGTAGCCCTCGGCCTGGTATTTCTCGGCTTCCGCGACGGTCTCCGCGATGGTCTTGCCGTTGGCATGGCCGTAGACCATGACGCCGTCGCGGCTCGCGCCGCCGAGCAACTGATAGAGCGGCAGGCCCGCGATCTTGGCCTTGATGTCCCACAAGGCGGTGTCGACCGCGGCGATGGCGGACATCGTCACCGGGCCGCGCCGCCAATAGGCGCCGCGATAGAGATACTGCCAGATGTCCTCGATCCGGTGCGCGTCGCGGCCGATCAGGCAGGGGATGACATGCTCGCTGAGATAGCTGGCGACGCTGAGCTCGCGGCCGTTCAGCGTGGCGTCGCCGACGCCGCTGACGCCGTCCGACGTCTCGATCTTCAGCGTGACGAAATTGCGCCCTGGCGAGCAGACGATGACGCGGGCGGAAGTGATCTTCGGCATGGCTCAAAGCTTATACGCGGCCTTGGGGAATTTGTAAGCCAGATCGGCGATCACCTCATGCGCCTCGTCTTCTTCCAGCCGGTGGCTGGTCACCAGTTCGGCCAGATAGGCGGCATCGATGCGGCGGGCGAGGTCGTGGCGGGCCGGGATGGAAAGGAAGGCGCGGGTGTCGTCGTTGAAGCCGACCGTATTATAGAAACCGGCCGTCTCGGTCGCCTGGCGGCGGAAGCGCAGCATGCCTTCGGGCGAATCGTGGAACCACCAGGGCGGCCCCAGCTTCAGGCACGGATAATGCCCGGCCAGCGGCGCCAGCTCGCGGGCATAGCTGCTCTCGTCCAGCGTGAACAAAATGATCGTCAGGTCGGCGCGGTTGCCGACGCGGTCGAGCAGCGGCTTCAGCGCCGAGACGTAGTCCGTGCGCATCGGAATGTCGGCGCCGATATTGGGACCGTATTTCGCGAACAGCGCCGGATTGTGGTTGCGCAGCGAGCCGGGATGGATCTGCATCACCATGCCGTCCTCGCACGACATCTTCGCCATCTCGGTCAGCATGGCGGCGCGGAAGAGTTCGGCGTCGCCGCTCTCGCGCTTGCCGACCAGCAGCCGATCGAGCAGCGCCTGCGCCTCGGCTGCGGAGAGATCGGCGGTGCGCGCCGTAGGATGTCCATGATCCGTCGCGGTCGCGCCATAGGCGCGGAAGAAGGCGCGGCGCTCGCGATGCGCGCCCAGATATCCCGTCCAGGTCGCGGCGTTCTGCTTGGTCAGTGCGCCGAAGGTCTCGACATTGGCGGCGAAGTCCGCACCGTCGGCATCGATCACGTCGTCGGGGCGATACGTCGTGACCACATGGCCCGGCCAGTCGCGCGCGATCGCGAAGTGATCCGACAGCGTGTCCAGCGCGCCTTCGGTCGTCGCGAGCTTCTCGATGTTGAAGCGCTCGAACAAGGCGCGTGGCTTGAAAGCGGCCGTCGCCAGCGCCGCGTTGATCGTGTCGTAATATTGGTCCGCCGTTTCGGCGCTCAAGCGCTTGTCGATGCCGAACACGGTGGCGAAGACATGGTCCAGCCACAGTCGCGAAGGCGTGCCGCGGAACAAGGGATAGTTCGACGCGAACAGTTTCCACGCCGCGCGGCGGTCCGCGTCCGGCACGTTCAGGCCCATCGCTTCCAGCGTGATGCCCTGCGAATACAGCATGCGCAGCACATAGTGATCCGGCCACAGGAACAAGCTGGTCGCGTCCTCGAACGGCGCGTCGGAAGCGAACCATCCAGGATCGGTGTGGCCGTGCGGGCTGATGATCGGCAGCGTCTCGACCCGCGCGAACAGTGAACGAGCGATCGCCCGCGTGCCCGCATCGGCGGGAAAAAAGCGATCGGGGTTGAGTTTCAGCGCGCTCATCGTATAACGCGCGCGCCTTTGCCCTTCATCACCGCCTCGACTTCCCTGGCATTGACCATGGAGGTGTCGCCGGGCGTCGTCATGGCGAGCGCGCCATGCGCCGCGCCATATTCGACGGCGGCCTGCGGACCCTTGCCCTCCAGGAAACCGTAGGCGAGGCCGGACGCGAAGCCGTCGCCGCCGCCGACGCGGTCGTAGATCTCCAAATTCTCGCGCATCATCGACTGGTAGAATTCGCCGCCGGCATAGAGGATCGCCGACCAGTCGTTGAAACTCGCGGTCCTGGCGTTGCGCAACGTCGTCGCCGCGACCTTGAAGTTCGGGAACTGCTTGACCGCTTCCGCGATCATCTTCTTGAAGTTCGCCGGATCGATGGCGGAGATGTGCTCGTCCATGCCTTCGACCTCGAAGCCGAGACAGGCGGTGAAATCCTCTTCATTGCCGATCATCACGTCGACATGCCTGGCGATGTGGCGGTTGACCTTGCGCGCGCCCTCCTGCCCGCCCTGGCTCTTCCACAGCGAGGCGCGATAGTTGAGATCGTAGGAGACGATGGTGCCGTATTTGTGCGCCGCTTCGACCGCTTCGATCACCGCTTCGCTCGTGTTCGGCGCCAGCGCCGCGAAAATACCGCCGGTGTGGAACCAGCGCACGCCTTCCTCGCCGAACAGTTTCTCCCAATTCACTTCGCCGGGCTTGATCTGCGACGCCGCCGAATTGGCGCGGTCCGAGCAGCCCAGTGCGGCGCGGATGCCGAAACCTTTCTCGGTGAAGTTCAACCCCACGCGCGTGTTGCGGCCGATGCCGTCATGCTCGCGCCAGATGCAATGGCTCATGTCGACGCCGCCCTGCATGATGAAATCTTCCACCAACCAGCCCAGATCGTTGACCGGCAGCGCCGTGACGACGGCGGCCCGCTTGCCCCAGCATTTGCGCATGGCGCGCGCCACATTGTATTCGCCGCCGCCTTCCCACACCGTGAACTGGCGCGCATTGCGCACCCGGCCGAAGCCGGGATCGAAGCGCAGCATGACCTCGCCGAAGGAGACGCAGTCCCATCTGGTCTGCGCCGCAGGACGGATTTTCAGGACGTCAGCCATCGTTGCGAATCTTCTTGATCAGTTGAACGGTGTCGCGGACTTTTTTCTCGATGCCGTCATAGTCCTTGGCATCAAGCGCCTTCTTGGTGATCAGGTTCGAACCGATACCGGCCGCGACGATGCCGGCGCCGAACCAGGCGCGCAGCGAGTCTTCGCTCGTATCGACGCCGCCGGTCGGCATGATCTTGGTCCACGGCATCGGGCCCAGCACCGATTTGACGAAGTCCGGCCCACCGACCGACGAGCCGGGAAACACCTTGACGATCTCGCAGCCCAGTTCCTGCGCCGCGCTGATCTCCGTGGCGCTGCCGCAGCCGGGGCTGTAGGCGATGCCGCGCCGGTTGCAGAGTTTGGCGACCTCCGGGTTGGTCATCGGGCCGACGACGAAGCTGGCGCCGTTGGCGATATAGAGGCCGGCGGTCGGCGCATCGACGATCGAGCCGACGCCCATGACGACGCTGCCGTCCGCCTTGGCGAAGTGGCGCGTGACGTCGAGAAAGACGTGCGCCGCGAAATCGCCGCGATTGGTGAACTCGATGCATTTGGCGCCGCCATTGGCGCAGGCCTGGATGACGCGCGCGCAGACTTCGGCATCGGGATGATAGAAAACCGGGATCACGCCCTGCTCGATGATCGCGGCCAGTACTTTGAGCCTGTCCCTGGCCATGTTTCCTCCCGATTCCCGCAAGCGACGGGCACTCTGCCCCAGCCGCCGGATCGTGTCATTTCCGGCATGGTAACCGGTGTCATTTTGGCGGGCAACCGGCCAATGCTATCGTGCGCCATGCCCAACGGACTGACCCTTTGCCGCGCCTTCTACGAACAGGCCATCGCGCCCATCCTGCACCGGCATTTCCCGCGCCTCCCCTACGCCGCCGGCCTGATCGGCTATGGCTCGGAGGTTCTGGGCTACGACTCCGCCCGCTCGCAGGACCATCACTGGGGGCCGCGCGTGCTCCTGTTCCTGCGCGATGCGGATCTGGCCGAACGCAAGCCGGAAATCGCCGCCTGCTTGTCGCACAACCTGCCCGTCAGCTTCGAAGGCTTTTCGACCAATTTCGGATCGCCCGACGGCATCGGCGTGCGCCTTCCCGTCGCGATTCCCAGCGGGCCGGTCGATCACATGGTGGAAATCTATTCTGTCAGCGGCTTCGCGCAGTGGCGCCTCGGCATCGAACCATCCGAACCGATTTCAAACCGCCGCTGGCTGACGCTGCCGCAGCAGCGGCTGCTCGAAACCACGAGCGGCGAGATTTTTCACGACGGCATCGGCGAGATCACGCGCTTGCGCCAACGCCTCGCCTATTTTCCCGACGACGTGTGGCGCTACATGCTCAGCTGCCAGTGGCAGAAGATCGCCCAAGAAGAATCCTTCGTCGGCCGCGCGCACGAGGCGGGCGACGCGCTCGGCTCGCGGCTGATCGCGGCGCGGCTGGTGCGCGAGATGATGCGGCTCGGCTTCCTGATGGAGCGGCGCTACTGGCCGTACAGCAAATGGTTCGGTACCGCGTTCGCGCGTCTGGCCATCGCGCCGGACCTTTTGCCTCACCTGCAGGCCGCACTGGCGGCCGATGACGCAGCCTCGCGCGAAGGCGCGCTGTCGCTCGCCTATGAGCTGCTTGCGGCACGGCACAACGCGCTGCGCATCACGCCGCCGCTGGAAACGAATGTGCGCGCTTATTACGGCCGGCCCTATCTGACGATCCGCGGCAACCGCTTCGCCGACGCGATCCGCGCGACGCTTGCCGATCCACAAATCGCCAAGCTGCTGCTGGTCGGCTCGGCGGACCAGTTCACCGACAGCACCGATGTCATCGACGACCCGAGCACCGCCGCCGCACTCGGCGCCGTCTATCCGCCATGGGACTAACGCGTGGACATGCCGCCGTCGATGACCAGTTCGGTGCCGGTGACGTAGCGTGAATCGTCGCTGGCAAGATAGAGCACGCCGGCCGCGATGTCCTCCGGCAGGCCCTTGACGCCGATCGGCACGACGGTCTCGGAGATCGCGTCCAGGTTCGGCGCGTTGGCCCCGGGCGGCACCGTGCCGGGCGCGATGCCGATCCAGATCGGCGTTTCGATGATGCCGGGATGAACCGAGTTCACGCGTACATTGTCCCGCGCGGCACCGCACTCCATCGCCACCGCCTTGGTGAACAGCCGCACGCCGCCCTTGGTGGCGCAATAGCCGGCCAGCGTCGCCGAGCCTTTGAGCCCCGCCAGCGAGGAGATGTTGACGATCGAGCCGCCGCCGCTGCTCCGCATCAGCGGCAGCGAATGCTTGACCCCTAAGAAAACGCCATCGAGGTTGATCGCCTGCTGCCGCCGCCAATCGGCCAAACTCATCGTCAGCACCGATCCGGTGATGGCGATGCCGGCATTGTTGACGAGGATGTGGAGCTTGCCGAAACGGTTTTTCGTCTCGGTGACGACGCTTATCCAGGCATCCTCGTCGGCGACGTCGTGATGCAGATAGATCGCATCGCCGCCCGCCTTCAGAATCGCGGCCACGCAATCCTTGCCGGCATCGTCCTGGATATCGGTGACGACGACGACGGCGCCCTCCTTGGCGAGCAGCATGGCGCTGGCGCGCCCGATGCCGCTGGCGGCGCCAGTAACGAGGGCGACCTTGCCTTTGACGCGATCCATGGAAGAACTCCTGTTAGCTGACTTTCACCCTGCCCCAAAACCCTCAACCGTCATGGGCGGGCTTGACCCGCCCATGACGGAGATTATTTCAGCGTCCCCAAGAACCCCTCCAGCGCCGCATTGAACGCCACCGGATTGTCGATGTTGGCGGCGTGACCGGCGCCCGGGATAACCGCCTTCTCGGCGCCCGGAATCTTCGCGGCCATGTAGTCGGAGGCGGCGAGGAACGGCGTGTCCTTCTCGCCGACCACGACCAGGGACGGCACTTTGATGTTCGGCAGGCTCTCGATGACGCGGGCGTTCTTCTGGGCCAGCATGCCGCGCGCTGCCCGGGCGAGGCCGCTGGCATCGCGATGGCGCGCCGTGGCGCGTTCGGCGCTGCCGCTGCTCAACTGACCCAGGCCGTCCTTCTCATAGCGTTCCGCCGTGCGCCGCGACGTTTGGTTCCAGCCTTCGCGCGCCTCGTCCTTCTTGAAGCCAGGGCCGGTGTCGATGATCAGCAGGGCGCGGACGCGTTCGGGATGCGTCGCGTGGAAGGCGAGCGACATGTAGCCGCCGAGCGACAGCCCGCCGACGATCGCGGTCTTGGCGCCCACCGCATCCAGCAGCGCCGCCATGTCGGCGACCGTGGCCTCCTCGCTGTAGAGCGCAGGATCGTCCGGATAGTCGCTCTGGCCGTGGCCGCGCATGTCCCAGAGGACCAACTTATGGCTCTTCGACAGCGCCGCGATCTGTCCGCTCCACATCTGCGCCGTGGCCGAATAGCCGTGCGTCAAAAGGATGACCGGCCCCTCGCCATGGGTCTCGTAATAGATGTCGACGCCGTCGCGGGCGAGCATGGCCATTCGCGTTCTCCCTGTTTTCAGCCTCTGGACGGGCCTTTGGCCTGCGATATTGGAAGCGTGTAACGAAATCGGCAACAGCGGCGAATTCGCCGGCAGGCCTGCTATGCTGCGGCCGGCGATTTGAGGGTTTCATGACCGAGGCAAGCGAAACGGTACCGCAGGGGAAGCTTGGCGGCCTCGTCGGCCGGCTGCGCGGACTGGTCGGCCTGGGTTCGCGCGGGCCGCGCAAACCAACCTACCTCTTCTACCGCCATACCATTCCGGTTCGGGCGCTGCATTGGATCAACGCGCTGTGTCTGTTGGTCATGCTGATGAGCGGCCTGCAGATCTTCAACGCCCACCCCGCGCTCTATTGGGGTAACGGCTCGGACTTCGACCATCCTTTCCTGGCGCTGACCGCCGAAGGCACCAACGACAATTTCTGGGGCGTGACCAGGATCGGACCGTGGACGTTCAACACCGACGGCGTCCTGGGCGCCTCGGACACCGACGGCGTGAAAGGCGTGCGCGGCTTTCCGCAATGGGTGACGCTGCCGTCCGCGTCACCGAACCTGGCGCTGGGACGGCTCTGGCATTTCGCGTTTGCCTGGCTGCTGGCGATCAATGGCGTGGCCTATTTCGCCTATGTCTTCGCGAGCGGGCATTTCCGCAAGGAGCTGCTGCCGACCGCCGACGACATCAAACATCTGCCGCGCGAGATCGTCAGCCATGCCACGCTGAACTTCCCCAAAGGCGAGGCGGCGAAGCACTACAACGGCATCCAGCGCCTGACCTATTTCGTCGTTATCTTCGTGCTCGGCCCGCTGATCGTGCTGACGGGCCTGACCATGTCGCCGACCATGGACGCGGCGTTTCCCTTCCTGCCGTGGATTTTCGGCGGCCGGCAGAGCGCGCGCACCATTCACTTCCTCGTCGCGTTTTCTTTCGTCGGCTTCTTCCTCATCCACATCCTGGCGCTGCTTCTGTCGCATCCCTGGAACGGTCTGCGCTCGATGATCACCGGCCGCTTCGCGATCGAGAAGGAGACGCCCGATGCTTGAGACCGACCGGCGGAATTTTCTCGTGCGCGGCGCCGCGCTGGCGAGCGCCTTCGTGCTGTCCGGCTGCACCAGCCTGTCGCAATCGCCTTTCGTGCTGAGCCTGCTGGGCGAAGTGGAGAACCTGACGCGCCGGGCGCAGCGCCTGTTCGCCGGCGGCCACGCGCTGGCGCCCGAATACGACAGAAGCGACATCGCGCCGGTGTTCCGCGCCAACGGCACGCTCAATCCCAACACCAACGACTACAACATCCATCTCGCCGCCGGCTTCAAGGACTGGGTCGTCGCGGTCGGCGGGCTAGTGGAGAAGCCGCTCAAGCTTTCGCTGGCCGAGTTGCGCGCCATGCCGCCGCGCAGCCAGATCACCCGTCACGATTGCGTCGAGGGCTGGAGCTGCATCGGCGGATGGAAGGGCGCGCCGCTGGCGCCGATCCTCGCCATGGCCAAGCCCAAACCGGAGGCGCGTTATGTCGTGTTCTACTGCGCCGATCCGATGGGCGAGGAGGATGTTGACGCGAGTGGAAATCTCATTCCCCGTCCGTTCTATTATGAGAGCCTCGACCTGCTGGAAGCGACTCATCCACAGACAATTTTGGCCTATGAACTGAACGGCGCGGCGCTGCCCGTCGAGCACGGCGCCCCCATTCGCTTGCGCGCCGAGCGGCAGCTTGGTTACAAAATGCCCAAATATGTCCAGCGCATTGATCTGGTGGACAGCTTTGCGCGTATCGGCGGCGGCAAGGGCGGCTATTGGGAGGATTTGGGCTACCAGTGGTATGGCGGCATTTGACGCTTTGTCGCGGCCCCTTGCCCCCGGCGGGCACCAAACCCAATATTCTGAGTTATATTGCAGAGAATCAATCGATTCTGAAATCGAAGGCATGTTAGCGGTAGGGGCATGAAGCGCTTTAGTTCGATGTTTGGGACCTTGCTGGTTGCCCTTTCGATGGCGGGTTGCGCCGCCACCGATCCGAGCGGCCAGAACGATCCTTACGAGAAAACCAACCGGTCGATCTTCGCGCTCGACCAGGGCTTCGATCACGCCATCGCCCGGCCGGCGGCGGTGTTCTACAACGAGGCCGTGCCGCAAGGCGCGCGCAACGGCATCCACAATGTCCTGACCAATCTCGATTCGCCCGTGGTCTTCGCCAACGACCTGCTGCAGGGCGAACCGGCGCGCGCCGGAACCACGCTGGGCCGCGCCCTGATCAACTCGACCCTTGGCCTGGGCGGTCTGTTCGACTTCGCCGGCAAGGAAGGTCTTCCCGGCCATGACGAGGATTTCGGCCAGACGCTCGGCGTCTGGGGCGTCGGCGAAGGACCCTATCTGGTTCTGCCGTTCGCCGGGCCGAGCAATCCGCGCGATCTGGTCGGCGTCGCCGGCGACTACGCCATGGATCCGTTCACCTACATGAAATGGAACAACAGCACCCTGTACATGGGCTTGCGCCAGGGTTTCGAGGTCATCGACCTGCGCGCCCGCAACGTGGACTCGCTGGACCAGATCGAGCGCACCTCGGTGGACCTCTACGCCACGACGCGCAGCCTCTACCGCCAGCACCGCAACGCCGAAATCCGCAACGGCGCCCCCGACACCCAGAACCTGCCGAATTTGTAAACCGTCTTATCCTCTCCCGCACTTCGCGGGAGAGGACGACCTGAGCGCAGCGAAGGTCAGGTGAGGGGAAGTGCGGTTCAGGCAAGCGCGCTACGACATCCCCTCACCTGGCTCGCTGCGCTCGCCGTCCTCTCCCGCTTCGCGGGCGAGGATAACGCCCTCAAAACATTTATTTGCGCAGCAAGAAAATATCGTTCGCCGCATCGCACACAAGCGTCTATCCCATGTCGCGAGATGTTTTCTCCGCGTCCTCCGCGCCTCCGCGTGAAGTCTCTATTGGATAGCCAACGGCGATATTTATTTTTGCCGGCCCCTTGAACCGAGTCGGTCCAAACCCCATTTCCCGTAAACCCCACAATTGCAGCTAAGGAGAAGCGATCGATTTTCGACGACCACATTTTTGCGCCTGCGATTCCGTTCGCGCCCGGACTCCGTCCCGCACGAGGCAGAAAAACAAAAACGGATTCGTTACTCCGCCGCCGCCGGCGCGTCGTCGCCCATCAGGTGGCTGTACCAGCGGTCCCAGGCCCGTTTGCGGCGCATGCGCCAGCCGTCGAGATAGATGTAGACCACCGGCGTCGTATAGAGCGTCAGGATCTGGCTGACGATCAGGCCGCCGACGATCGAGATGCCGAGCGGCTGGCGCAGCTCCGCGCCGGTGCCGAAGCCGAAGGCCAGCGGCATGGCGCCGAGGATGGCGGCGAAGCTCGTCATCATGATGGGGCGGAAACGCAGCATGCAGGCCTTGAAGATGGCCTCGCGCGGCTCGAGATTCTCCCGCCGCTCGGCTTCCAGCGCGAAGTCGATCATCATGATGGCGTTTTTCTTGACGATGCCGATCAGGAGGATGACGCCGATCATGGCGATCAGGCTGAACTCGACCTTGAACATCAGAAGCGCCAGCACCGCGCCGACGCCGGCCGATGGCAGCGTCGACAGGATGGTCAGCGGGTGGACATAGCTCTCATAGAGCACGCCCAGCACGATATAGATCGTCAGCAGCGCCGACAGGATGAGGATCGGCTGGCTGTCGATGGATTCCTGGAAGACCTTGGCGGTGCCAGCGAAGCTGCCCTGGATCGAGGTCGGCGTCTTGATCTCGGCCATCTTGCGCTGGATCGCGGCGGTCGCCTGGCCGAGCGAGACGCCCGCCGCCAGATTGAACGAGAAGGTGGTGACGACGAACGGTCCCTGGTGGTTGATGCCGAGCGGCGAGGTGCCGGGGCCGTAGCTGGCGACCGCGGAGAGCGGCACCATGGTCTCGATGCGCGTCGACACCGACGAACCGGTCGAAGCGCCGCCGCGGGCGCTGTTGATCAGCGCGTTCTGCTGCTGGTTGCGCACCGCGTCGGCCGCGACGTCGGCGGCGGTGGTCGCGGTGGCCGCCGTGAGTGCGGTTGTGCCGGCGACCGCGCCGGTCGCCTGCGTGCCGCTAATCGAACCGCCGGAGGTGCTGATGTAAAGGTCCTTCAGCGTCTCGGGGCTTTGCCAGAACTCCGGCGCGACCTCCATGACGACGTGATACTGGTTGAGCTCGTTGTAGATCGTGGAGACCTGGCGCTGGCCAAAAGCGTCGTACAGCGTGTTGTCGATCTGGCTGGCGCTGATGCCGAGCCGCGCGGCGGTGGGCCGGTCGATCTTGAGCGCGATCTCCAGCCCCTTGTCGCCGCGGTCGGAATTGACGTCTTCCAGTTCGTCCATGCTCGAGACCGCGTCGGTAATCTTGGGCAGCCAGGTCTCCAGCTCTTCCAGCGTGTCGGCCTGGATCGTGTATTGATAGGCCGCGTTGCTCTGACGCCCGCCGACGCGCACGTCGCGGCCGCCCTGCAATTGCATGCGGGCGCCGGTGACGCCGCCGAACTTGCCCCGCATGCGCGCCAGGACGTCGTCGGTGCTGAGGCCGCCGCGCTCGGCCAGCGGCTTCAACTGGATGAAGACGTTGCCGGTGTTGGTGGCGCCGCCGCGCGGCCCGCCGCCGCCGCCGCCGATCGTGCCGGTCACGGTCAGGACCGCCGGGTCCTGGCCGACGATCTGCATGAATTGCGCGAATTTCTGCTTCATCAGCTGGAACGAAATCGTCGGGCCCGCGCGGATGCCGCCGAACAGCTGGCCGGTGTCCTCGGCCGGGAAGAAACCCTTGGGCACGACATAATAGAGGAGGAAATTGAGCAGCACCGCGATCAGCAGGACGATCATGACCTTGCCCGGATTACGCAGCGCCACGGTCAGCGAGCGCTCGTAGAAGCCGTGCGCCGCGTTGAAGACGCGCTCCGAGCCGCGCAGCAGGATGCCCTGGCGCCGCTCGGGACGATGCAGATCGAGCAGCGCGCACAGCATCGGCGTCGTCGTCAGCGACACCAGCAGCGAGATGGTGATGGCGATCGCCAGCACCATGGCGAACTCGTTGAAATAGCGCCCGACGATGCCGCCCATCAGCAGGATCGGAATGAACACGGCGATCAGCGAAAAGCTCATCGAGAGCACGGTGAAGGCGACCTCGCGCGTGCCGACCAGCACCGCCTCCAGCCGTGGCATGCCCGCTTCCATGTGGCGCTTGACGTTCTCCAGGACGACGATGGCGTCGTCCACGACGAAGCCGGTGGCCACCGTCAGCGCCATCAGCGACAGGTTGTTGAGCGAATAGCCCAGCAGGTACATCGCGCCGAAGGTGCCGATCAGCGACAGGGGCACGGCGACGCAAGGGATGATCGCGGCGCGTCCGTCGCGCAGGAAGAAATAGACCACCAGCATCACCAGCGCGATCGAGATCATCATCGAGCGCTGCACGTCGCGCAGCGAGTCCTTGATGGTGCCGGTGCGGTCGATGGCGACGGCCAGCTGGATGGCCGGCGGCAGCGCGGCCTGCAGCTGCGGCAGCACCGCCTTCACCTTGGCGACGGTCTGGATGATGTTGGCCCCGGGCGTGCGGAACAGCAGCACCAGGATCGCCGGCTTGGTTCCGGACATGCCGATGTTGCGCACGTCCTCGACGCTGTCGTCGACGGTGGCGACGTCGGTCAGGCGCACCGCCGCGCCGTTGCGATAGGCGACGATCAGCGTGCGGTATTGCTCGGCGCGGGTCGCGGTGTCGTTGACGTAGATCTGGAAGCGCTCGGCGCCCTGCTCGACCATGCCCTTGGGCGCGTTGGCGTTGGCCGCCGACAGCGCGGCGCGCACATCTTCGAGCCCGATGCCGTATTTGAACAGCGCCCGCGGATTGAGCTCGACGCGCACGGCGGGCAGCGAGCCGCCGGCGAGCTGGACCTGGCCGATGCCGTCCACCGTGGACAGCTTCTGCAGCAGGATGTTCGACGCCGCATCGTAGATCTGGCCGGGCGTCAGGGTCGGCGAGGTCAGCGACAGGATCAGCAGGGGCTGATCGGCCGGATTGATCTTGCGATAGGTCGGGTTGGAGCGCAGCGCCGCCGGCAGGTCGGCGCGCGCCGCGTTGATCGCGGCCTGCACGTCGCGCGCCGCGCCGTCGATGTTGCGCTTGGAGCTGAATTCCAGCGTGATGCGCGCGCTGCCGACCGAGCTGGTCGAGGTCATCTCGTCGACGTCGGCGATCACGCCCAGATGGCGCTCGAGCGGCGTCGTGACGCTGGTGGAGATGGTTTCCGGGCTGGCGCCCGGCATGCTGGCCGACACCGAGATGACGGGCACGTCGATGCTGGGCAAGGGCTCGACCGGCAGCAGGAAATAGGCGACGGCGCCCGCCATCGCCAGGCCCAGCGTCAGGAGGGTGGTGGCGATCGGCCGCCGGATGAAGGTCTCGGAGAAGCTCACGCCGTCCGCCCTGCGGCGCGCCATGCGCGCAGCTGTCCGCCGAGCCGGTCGAAATAGATGTAGATCACCGGCGTGGTGAAGAGCGTCAAAAGCTGGCTGACCAACAGACCGCCGACGATGGCGATGCCCAAGGGATGGCGCAGCTCCGAACCCGTGCCGCTGCCCAGCATCAGCGGCAACGCCGCGAGCAGCGCCGCCACGGTGGTCATCAGGATGGGACGGAAGCGCAGCAAGGCCGCCTGGTGGATCGCCTCGCGCGGGGATTTGCCCTCGTTGCGCTCGGCCTCCAGCGCGAAGTCGATCATCATGATGGCGTTCTTTTTCACGATGCCGATCAGAAGGATGATGCCGATGATCGAGACGATGCCCAGATCGTTGCCCGAAACGATCAGCGCCAGGAGCGCCCCAACGCCCGCGGAGGGCAGCGTCGAGAGGATCGTGACCGGATGGATGAAGCTCTCATAGAGCACGCCGAGCACGATATAGACGGTGACGATGGCGGCCAGGATCAGCAGCAGCTCGTTGCCCAGCGCCGACTGGAAGGCGAGCGCCGAGCCCTGGAATTCGGTGGTGATGCTGGCGGGCAGGCCGGCATCGGCTTCGGCGGCGCGCACCGCATCGACCGCCGCGCCCAGCGAATGGCCCGGGGCGACGTCGAACGAGATCGAGGCGGCGGGGAACTGGCCCAGGTGGTCCACTTCCAGCGGCACCGGCCGGGGCTCGACATGGGCGAAGGCCGAGAGCGGCACCTGGCCGCCGGCGGAGGACGGCATGTGGATATCGCTGAGCGAGGCCAGCGAATTCTGCACGCCCGGATCGGCTTCCAGGATGACGCGGCGCTGGTTGGACTGGGTGAAGATGGTCGAGATGATGCGCTGGCCGAAGGCGTCGTAAAGCGCATTGTCGATGGTCGCTGCCGTGATGCCGAAGCGCGCCGCGGTGTCGCGGTCGACGACGACGGTCGCCGACAGGCCGCGGTCGAGATAGGAGGTGGAGGCGTTTTCGATCTCGGGCCGCGCGTTCAGTTTCTCGAGCAGCTTAGGCACCCATTGGCGCAGCGTCGCCGAACTCGCGTCCTCGAGCACGAACTGGTACTGCGCGCGGCTGATCGTCGAATCGATGGTCAGGTCCTGCACCGGCTGCAGATAGAGTGAGATGCCCGGCACGGCGCGGGCGCGCGCCAGGATGGCGCTGATGGCGTCGCCGATGCCCTCGCCGCGGTCGTCCTTGGGCACCAGGTTGATCAGGAAGCGGCCGCTGTTGAGCGTGTTGTTGGTGCCGTCCACGCCGATGAAGGACGACAGGCTGCTGACATTGGGATCGGCCAGCAGCGCGTCGGCGAGCAATTGCTGGCGGCGCGCCATCTCGGCGAACGAAACGGTCGGTCCGGCCTGGGTGATGCCCTGCACCAGGCTGGTGTCCTGGGTTGGAAAGAAGCCCTTGGGAATGATGATGTAGAGGAAAATCGTCAGCGCCAGTGTCGCGACCGCGACCAGCAGCGTCAACGGCTGGCGGTCCAGGACCCAGCTCAGCAGCCGGTCGTATTCGGCGATGACCCGGTTGAAATAGTCTTCGGATTTCTGCGCCAGCGAACCGGGCTTGGGCTCCTGGTGCCGGCGCAGCAGCTTGGCGCACAGCATCGGCACCAGCGTCAGCGACACGACCGCCGAGATCAGGATGGTGATGGCGAGCGTCACGGCGAATTCGCGGAACAGCCGGCCGACGACTTCCTGCATGAAGAGCAAGGGGATGAGCACGGCGATGAGCGAGACCGTCAGCGAAACGATCGTGAAGCCGATCTCGCCGGCGCCCTTCAGCGCCGCCGTCAACGGCGGATCGCCGGCCTCCAGATAGCGCGTGATGTTCTCGATCATGACGATGGCGTCGTCGACGACGAAGCCGGCCGCGATGGTCATCGCCATCAGCGACAGATTGTTCAGCGAGTAGCCCAGCAGGTACATCGCCGCGAAGGTGCCGATGATGGACAGCGGCACCGACAGGCTGGGGATGAAGGTCGCCGGAATGTTGCGCAGGAACAGGAAGATCACCAGCACGACCAGGACCACCGCCAGGCCGAGCTCGAACTCGACGTCGCTGACCGAGGCGCGGATCGTCGTGGTGCGGTCGGTCAGCACCGTCACGTCGATGCCGGCCGGCAGGCCGGCCAATATCTGCGGCAGCATCTTCTTGATGCTGTCCACCACCTGGATGACGTTGGCGCCGGGCTGGCGCTGGACGTTGAGCAGGATGGCGGGCGTCTTGTTCATCCAGCTCACCAGCTTCACGTTCTCGGCGCTCTCCAGCACGTTGGCGACGTCGGACAGATGCACCGGCGCGCCGTTGCGATAGGCGACGACGATGGCCTTGTAGTCTTCCGGGCTCTGCAGCTGGTCGTTGGCGTCGATGGTGTAGGACTGGGCCGCGCCGTCGAAGCTGCCCTTGGGCGCATTGCTGTTGGCGTTGGAGATCGTTGTGCGCAGATCGTCGATGTTGAGGCCGTAGGAGGCCAACGCCTGCAGATTGGCCTGCACGCGCACGGCCGGGCGCTGGCCGCCGGCGATGCTGACCAGGCCGACGCCGGCCAGCTGCGAGATCTTCTGCGCGATGCGGGTGTCGGCCAGTTCCTGCACCTGCGTCAGCGGCATCGACTTCGAGCCGATCGCCAGCGTGATGATCGGCGCGTCCGCCGGATTGACCTTGGCGTAGACCGGCGGCGCCGGCAGGCTCTGCGGCAAGAGATTGCCGCCGGCATTGATCGCCGCCTGCACTTCTTGCTCGGCGATGTCGAGATTGAGGCTGAGGTCGAATTGCAGCGTGATGACCGAGGCGCCCGCCGAACTGACCGACGACATCTGATTGAGACCCGGCATCTGGCCGAACTGTTTTTCCAGCGGCGCGGTGACCGACGAGGTCATCACTTCGGGGCTGGCGCCCGGCAGGAAGGTCTGGACCTGGATGGTGGGATAATCGACTTCCGGCAGCGCCGAGAGCGGCAGATAGGAATAGCCGACGATGCCCACGAGCAGGATCGCGATCATCAGCAGCGATGTCGCGACCGGGCGGACGATGAAGGGAGCGGAGGGATTCATCTGTTCTGCGGCCGTCCCGCGCCTACGGCCCGCCGCCGCCTCCGCCGCCGCCGAAGCCGCCGCCACCGCCGCCGGGGCGGCGGAATTGCTTGAGCGCGGTCTGGCAGGGGTCGCTGAAGCTGTCGCGGTTCTCGCGCGAGCACATCATCAGGTCGCGGCCGGTCTTGCCGGGGCAGTATTTCGCGATGTCGGCGCTGCAGAACTGTTTCATCGCCGCCGCCATCTTGGCGCGCCGCGCCGCCCGCTCGTCGATCGCGCTGCCGGCCGCGGCCGGCGTGCCGCTCGGCTTGGAGATCGGCGCGGTGACGTTCGGCAGCACGACTTCGGCGCCGTCGCGCAGGCGGTCGGCGCCATCGACCACCACCATGTCGCCGGGCTTGAGCCCCTTGAGTACGCTGACATGCGCCGCGTCGCCCGGCCCCAGCGTGATGGCGCGCATCGCCACCGTCTTGTCGGGCTGCACGACGAAGACGTAATTGCCTTCCGCGCCGCGCTGCACGGCGGCGACGGGTATCAGCGTCTGATCGCGGCGGGTGTCGATCAGCAGGCGGACATTGACGAACTGGTTGGGAAACAGTTCGCCCTTCGAATTGTCGAACTGGGCGCGCGCCTTCACCGTGCCGGTGGTGATGTCGATCTGATTGTCGATCGTGGCCAGCGTGCCGGTCGCCAGCAGCGTTGTCTGGCCGCGGTCATAGGCGAACACGGTCAGCTTGGCGCCGGCATTCACCCGCGCCATGATGTCGCCGATATTGTCCTCGGGCAGCGAGAACAGGACGGTGATCGGCTGCAGCTGCGTCACGACGACGATGCCGTTCGCCTGGCCGGCGGACACCGTGTTGCCGACGTCGACCTGGCGCAGGCCGACGCGCCCCGCCACTGGCGCGGTGATTTTCGTGTAGCTCAGATTGATGGCGGCGGCCTGCACATTGGCGTCGTCGGAATGGACGACGCCCTCGTCCTGCTGCACCAGCGCGGCTTGCGTCGCATAGGCCTGCTTCGACGTGGCGTTGGCGGCGAGCAGGCCTTTCTGGCGCGCGAGATCGAGGATGGCGTTGGCGAGACTGGCGCGGTCGCGTTCGAGCTGGCCGTTGGCCTGGGCGAGCGCCGCCTGGAAGGGGCGCGGATCGATCAGCGCCAACAGGTCTCCGGCGTTCACGGCCTGGCCTTCGGTGAAATAGATCTTGAGCAACTGGCCGCCGACTTGCGGCCGCACCGTGACGGTGGCGAGCGGCGTGACGGTGCCCAGCGCGTTCAGCGTGATGCTCATATCGCCATTGCTCGCTGTGGCGACGCCGACCGATTGCGGTCCGCCCGCGCCGCCGAAGCCGCCGCGCTGCGTCTGGGCGTCCGGCCAGGCGCGCCAGGTCACCAGTGCGATGAGCAGCAGTCCGAGCACAATCCACAGCGCCCGCTTGCCGCCCGGCATGCGGGCGGCGCTCCAGCGCCAGGCCCGGTCGGTATGCTCGACTGCCGCGTCGAGGACGCCCTTCAAATTGCCGGGACTGCTCATCGGAATCTCACTTGTACCGTGCCACGGCTGGCAGAGGCCCCTGCCTTGGGTCAACTAGCAAACCGATAGTCGGGAATTTTGTCGAAAGTGTCGCCATGGGCATTGGACACTCTGCCCAAAAGACACCATATCAGGATTGTAACACGGCCCCCGCCCATCGGTTCCTTACGCGGATTTCATCTCAATGCACGGATTTTTCGCCTGGATCGCGGATGCGGCCGACGGGCTCCTGGCCTTCAGCAAGGCGCACCCGCAATGGGCGACCCTGATCGCCTTTGTCGTGTCGTTCGGCGAGTCCTTCGCCGGCCTCTCCTTCCTGGTGCCGGGCACCACGATCCTGATCGGCCTGGGCGCCATTTTGCGCGCCAACGGCTCGGGCCTGTGGGATTTCTGGCCGGTCTGGCTGGCGGCCGCGGTGGGCGCCATCCTGGGCGACTGGATCTCCTATTGGATCGGCCACCGCTACAAGGAGCATGTCCTTTCGGTCTGGCCGATCTCGCGCTATCGCCCGCAGATGGACACGGCACTGGCGTTCTTCAGCCGCTGGGGCGTTTGGGGAATCTTCCTTGGCCGCTTCCTGGGGCCGTTCCGTGCCACCGTCCCTCTGGTGGCCGGCATTTCCCAGATGCGGTTCTGGCCGTTCCAGATCGCGAACGTCACCTCGGCCCTGTTGTGGTCCGCCTCGCTGCTTCTGCTCGGCGCCGTCGGCTGGGAGACGATCAAGGCGGCGTGGCATTGGCTGGACGGCTGGATGCTCATCGTGCTGGGCGCCACGGCGCTGGCGCTCGGCCTCGTCCTCTTGAGCCGGATCAAGTCCAAGCGGGGTTCGGTGCCCGGCTGAGCCGAAAAACGAAAGGCGGGATCGCTTTCGCGATCCCGCCTTCAAGGCTCAAATTCTCGTGATGCTTACGGCGTCGGCGCGGGCGTCGTATCCGGCGCCGGCGTCGCGGCAGGCGCGGGCGTCGCGCTCGGTGCCGGCGGCGTCGTGGCCGCATCGGCCGGCTTGGCCGTCTTCTTGCGCGCCAGGTCTTCCATCGCGCCATGCGCATCGGCGAAGCCGTTCAGCGAGAACGGAATCTCGAACGCCTTGCCGCCCTCGGCGACGATCCGGATCTTGGCCGGGCCGGTCGCGGTGGCGAGGGCTTCGACGGTCTGATTGTCGATCAGCATCTCGACATAGCAGCCGCCGCGGTCGCAGCGGCGATAATGCAGCATCGGCGAGGTGTAGGTATCCGACGCGAGCACCAGGCCCTTGGGGATCAGGACGCCGAGCGGCACCGCGATCTGGATGACGTGCTTGTCGCCGGACGGCATATAGGCGATCGAAATGCTCAGGACGCGCTGCTGCGTGGACTTGTTGGCGAGCAACTCGAACATGTCGCAGGGCGAGGGCGTGTTGACCGGGAAGCAGCGCACGGTCCAGTCGCCGAACGGCTTGTTTTCGCTGGGCTGCACCGGCGCGGGCGCGCCGCCGGCCGGCGGCGGCGCGGTCTGGGCCGAGGCGGCGCCGATAGCGAGGAGGCCGAGCGCGACGGCGCCGGCAATGCTTGCACGAAGGAATGTCATGACCAGAGTCTCCGCCACCACGAATGGCGCTTGGCTTCGGTGTTGTTGAATACGCGCAGCGCGTCCGTGTAGCCCTTCAGGGAAAAGGGCAGTCCGACCGGCTTGCCGTCGAGACCGGCGAACAGGATGCGGGCTTGCGGCGCGGCGCCGACGGCCTTGGCCAGCGCGTCGTCGAAGGCGATGCGCACGACGCAACCGACGCCGTTGCAGGTCTCGAACGGATAGAGGCGCGGCTTGTCGTTGCCCAGGCCCAGGCCGATGCCCGGATCGAGCAGCACATTATAAGGCACGGTCACGACCATCGTGTTGACGTCCTTGAGGCGGAAGATCGACAGCCGCGCCAGTTCGGCGTGGGATTTGTCGTCCAGCACGTCCTGCTGGATTTCGCAGGAGGCATCCTTGTCGGTGCTCGTCGGGCAGGCGACGCGCCAGTCCTGGAAGACCAGGACCGTCGGTATGTCCGGCGGCGACGACAGGGCTCTATGGCCAAACCAGCCCGCGATCAGGCCGACGACAAGCAGCAGGGCCGCAAGGACGCTGCGCATAGCGGTACTATTCAAGTCAAACGGCATCAGGCGCTTACCCCACATCTTTTAACGGGGCGCACTTAGCGGGAAGGAGGGGGTCAAGGCAAGCCGGGCCCCGCCCTTTCCGCCTTAATTGGCATCCATCTCTGCGGATGAGGTAAATGGCCGCGCTTGGAGCGCAATCCGGCGAAGTGTGAGCGGTTCGCCGTCAGATTGCGCGACAATTCAAAGACCTAGAGCCGCATTCCAATTCAAATAATGCGAATGCGGCTCTAGCGCACGAGGACCATGCCGACCGGCGGGGAACGCCACTGGGCCAGGGTTTGCAGGGCGTGGCTCAGCTGAGGCCCTGGGCCTTCATCGGGATGGGCCACCATGACCACGGCGTCGGAGAGCCGGGCGAAGGTCGGCGCCTCGCGCGAACCCGGGACCGCCGGGGCCGCCACGATCACCAGGTCGCAGATCCCGCGCAAATGCGCGAACAATTCGCCCATCCGGGGCGAGGCCAAGGCCGCCTGCGGGTCGCGCGGCGGTGCCAGGGTTCCAAGCAGAAGCGCCGTCGAGCGCGGATCGCGCGTCAGGGCCCGATTGATCGTCACGCTGCCGCGCAGCACGTCCATCAACCCGCCTTGGGGCCGGATGCCGGTCAGGCGGACGAGCGCCGGCCGCATCACATGTCCGTCAACCAGGATGGTGCGATAGCCCACCTTGGCCGCGGCGCGCGCCAGCGCCAGGGCGACCGTGGTTTCGGCTCCGCCCTGTGCCGCGGTCGTGACCGCGACGATGCGGCCCGCGCCCGCGTTCCTGGGCGGCGCCACGCGGCCGAGCAGCGCGGTGACGGCACGCGCGAAAGGCGATGCCGGCCAGTCGATCACGTGATCGGCGGCGCCTTGCGTCAAGGCGCCCGGAATATCGGCGAGAACCGGTGGACCGCGATAGGCGGGCACCGGCTGCGGCGCAGGCTGGGGACGCGGCACCGGCCGCGCCCGCGGCCTGGCGCTGCGGCGGACGCCGGCAAAGCGCACGGAAAGAAGCGCGGCCAGGCAGCCCAGCAGCAGTCCGGCCGGGATCGAGGCCAGCACGATCAGCATGCGCGGCGGCGAACTCGGCGCGCTCGACACGGCGGCGTGGCTGATCACATGCGCGTCGGGATATTGCAGGCCTTCCTGGTCCTGGATGTTGGTCAGCCGGCCGAGGAACGATTCATAGAGTTTGCGCGACGAAGCGGCGGCCGCTTCCAGCGCCATGAGCTTGACGGCCGTCATGTCCTGGCCGGAGGCCTGATGCTGCGTCGAGGCGAAGCTGCCTTGCAGCGAGCCGAGCTGGGCCCGCGCCACCGCGACGTCGTTGCCGAGCGCGCTGGCGATGCGGGAGGCTTCCTCGCCGATCTTGAGGTCGATGTCCTTGAGCTGGTTTTCGATCGCGATGCGCTTGGGATGGCGCGGACCGTAGGGAATGGCGAGCGCCGCCTGCTGGCGCAGCAGGTCGGCCTGCTGGCCGCGCAGCTGGATGATCAGCGGCGAAGCGATGATCTGCGAAATGTCGGCCGGATTGCCCGCCTTCACCAGGGTCTGCACCTGGTTGTAGACGGCGAGCTTGGCGGAGAGGTCGGCGCGCGCCTGCACGATCTGCCCGTTGATGCCGCCCAGTTGCTGCTCGATCAGCGAGGTGCCGCCGACACTGGAATCCAGATTGTGCTGCGCCCGATAGGTCAGCGCGGCGGCTTCCTGGGCCTGCACCTGGCTGCCCAGATCGCGGATGCGCTGCGTCAGCCAGGCGCTGGTGCTGTCGGAGGCGCGCAGCTTGGCCTCGACCAGATCGGAGACATAGGTTTGCGCCACGGTGTCCGCGATCAGCGCGGCCTTGTCGCGGTCGCGCGAGGTGAACGACACGGTGACGGTCGTCGACAGTCCGAGCGTCTCGGCCGAGAGATGCGAGAGAAACGCGTCGATGATGGCGTCGCGTTCGACCGCCGGATCGGGCGGCGCGTTGCCGCCTAAGAACCAGTATCTGGGATTGAGCTCCGCCAGCAGCAGGCTGCCGACGCTGTGCTGCATCGCGCCGTTGAATTCCGGATCGTCATAGAGCTTCAGCTTGGCGATGACTTCGGCGGCGAGATCGCGCGATTGCAGAATCTGGATCTGGTTCTGCAGCGAAGCCGGATCGGTGGGGAGCGCGGAAAGCACGGCGGAGAGATCGGCGACGGTGTTCTTGCGCGGGTCGAGCATGACGACCGCGGAGGAGGAAAAGCGCGTCGGCATCAGGCTGACCGCGATCACCGCGATGGCAACGACCATTACCGTCACGCGAACGATAAGTCCGGCCTTGGCGCGCAGTGCGGCAAGAATGTCGGCAAGCTCGAACGCCGCCGGCGCTGGGCGGGCGTCGGGCGGCGAGGCCAAGTTTGGGTTAATTCCCTGGAACGACATGCCCTCTTCGCCGCGTCCGACGCGTGCGAGCCTTTTGCTTCTCTTGCAAGATTTACCGCCCGACCGCCTGACGAACGGTTAATGGGGAGTGGGGGGTGCGACCTCTTGGGTGGCGTAAACCAGGGTGGTGTGGGCCTGTTCGAGGGCCTCGGGCCGGCGCTCAGGGGTGGGTTCGCCCGGTTCCAGACAGGCCCGCAGGACCGCCGGATCGTCCCAGGGCACGTCCTGATAGGCGGTATGGAGCCAGTCGCTCTTGGGATTGCGCCGCCATTCCTGCGGAAAAAGCGCGATGACGGGGTTTTTCGTGGCTGCCGGCCGGGCGCCGCCGGCGCAAGGCGAGACGCAGCCGGCCAGCGCCGCCGCGAGGTCGTGCCCGGGGCCCAGCGCGAAGGCGCTGGCTTGCGTCGCGCGCGGGTTTATTTCGATCAGATGCGGCTGGCCGGCGCCGTCGCGGACGAAGTCCAGGCCATGCAGGCCCGACAGTCCGAAGCGCTCGGCAAGCAGGACGGCGGCCTTCTCCATCTGCGGACAATCGGTGCGGCGCATGACGCTGGCCGGACCGGTCGAGCCCAGGCTCTCCAGAACATCCATATGGATCGTCGCCAGAACGCGTCCTTTCCAGCAGGCAAAAGCCGTCGTCGCCGGCGCGCCGGCCACGAAGCGCTGCAGACTGATCGCGACATGCGGCGGCGAAATCGCGTCACGCAGGAAATGCGCGTCCCGGCGCGACACCGTGCGCGCCAGGTTGCGGGCGCGCGACGACGCCAAGGAGAATTTGCGAAAGGCTTTGAGCGCGGCTTCGAAATTGCGCACGATCGCGACGCCCTCGCCGCCCCAGCTGCCGTCGGATTTGAGCACCGCCGGATAGCCCAGCCGCGACAACTCGGCTTCGAGAACCTGTTCGTTCGCCACCGGAACGGTCTGCGGCGCGACGATTCCGGCGGCCCGCGCCGCGGCGATGAAGTCGCTGCGCGCTATCAGCGTGCGATAGCTCTGGGTGTTGCCGAGCGAGCGGGCGATCAGCTCCGCCGGAGCGCTCCTCGGCGCCTGCGCCTGCTGCGCCCGCAGCAAGGCGAGGGCGCGGTCGTCGCATGGCACGATCAGATCCGGCGCCGCGCGCGCGATGGCAGAGACGAGCGAGGCTTGCGGGAAAAGAGCGCTGTAGTGATGCCGGCCGTGAACGAAGCGGCTTTTGCCTTTGACATGCCCGGGCGGGAACAGCGCCTCGACATGCGCGCCGACGCCGGCGAAGGCGCCCGCGAGACGCGCGCTCGACGGCCAGTTCATGGTCGTGACCAACAGAATCCGGGGGCCCATGGCTAAGCCTACCGGGCCAGTCTCAAGCAATCCTGAACGTGGCACGAAGGTTGGAGAAACAGCCCATGAGACGGCGCAAAAGCGGATTTGCCCGTCTCAAAGTGAGAATTGTCCCGCTTTGGGACACTGAAATAGCCCCGTTTTCGGCAAGGTCGCCATGCAGAATTCAGTCGATGTAGCCATTGTCGGCGCCGGTCCCTACGGCCTTTCGCTCGCCGCCCATTTGCGCGCCGCCGGCATCTCGTTCCGGATTTTTGGCCAGCCGATGAGCACCTGGCGCGATCACATGCCACGCGGCATGTGCCTGAAGTCGGAAGGCTTCGCCTCCAACCTGTCGGCGCCCGATCCGGCCTCCACTTTCGAAGCTTGGTGCGAAGCGAACGGCGTCGAATATTCGGCGCAGAAAATCCCGGTCGCGGTCGAGAATTTCGTCGCCTATGCCGACTGGTTCACCAGGACCTATGTCCCGGCGTTGGAACGCCGCAACGTCAGCAACATCCTGCGCGGAGCCGATGGCTATACGCTGACGCTCGACGACGGCGCGTGCGTCCATGCCCGGCGAGTCGTGATGGCGGTCGGCATCACCTGGTTCAAGAACCTGCCCGAAACGCTGGCGGCCCTGCCGGCGACGGCCGTGTCGCACTCCTTCGATCACAAGGATTGCAGCCCGTTCAAAGGCCGCGACGTGACGGTGCTGGGCGCCGGCGCGTCGGCCATCGATACCGCGATCGCGCTCCACGAAGCCGGCGCCAAGGTCAAGATCGTCGCCCGCCGCAAGGTCATCCCGTTCCACGTCGCGCCCGACAATGACGAGCCGACGATCTTGCAGCAGCTGCGCAAGCCCGACAGCGGCATCGGACCGGGCTGGCGCTCGTTCTTCTGCACCAACGCGCCGCTGCTGTTCCACCGCCTGCCGCAGAAACTGCGCCTCGAGATCACGCGCCGCCATCTGGGTCCGGCGCCCGGCTGGTTCACGCGCGAAAAGGTGGACGGCCAGATTGCCGCCCATCTCGGCCAGCACCTCAAGAGCGCCTGCATGGTGGATGGGCGCATCGCGCTGGAGCTGAGGGACGAGGACGGCCGCGAGCGCATCGTGATGACCGACCACGTCGTCGCCGCCACCGGTTACAAGGTCGACCTCGCGCACCTGCCTTTCCTGGACGGCGCCTTGCGCGAAGCGGTCGAGCAGATCGACGGCACGCCGGTGCTGTCGGACAATTTCGAGAGTTCCGTTTCCGGCCTCTATTTCCTAGGCCTCGCCGCCGCCAACAGTTTCGGCCCGCTGCTGCGCTTCATGGTCGGCGCCGAATTCGCCGCCCCGCGCCTCTCGGCCCACCTGCACCGCCGTGTCGCCGCGATGTTCGGCCGCAAAGCCGCCTAGCGCGCCCTGGCCCCGGCCAGTGCTTGCGCGATGGCGCTGCGCAGCGGCGTCGGCTGCATCGCTTCGTCGAGCGGCAGCATGCGCGGCGTGCCGCGCAGCAGGTTGTTGCGCAAGCCCTCGGCTTTCAGAAACCTGTCCGACAGGCCCCAGGTCAGCAGCGCCATCGTCGCGCGATTGTCGAGCGCCACGTCGAGGAAACGCCGGCTGGCGTCGGCGACCGCGCGGTCGCGCATCGCCGCGTCGATCGCGCCGCCGCTGTCGTCGACGTCGTGCTCGGTGATCAGGATGCGCAAGCCCGTCGCCCGCACCGCGGCGAGGAACGCGGCGAGCTTCTGCGGATTGATCTTTGCGCCGAAGGCGCTGATATGGCCTTGCAAGCCGAGCGCGCCGACCGGCGCGCCGCGCGCGATCAAGCCTTCCAGCAGCTTGAGCGTAGCCTTGCGGCGAAGGTCGTGATCGGGACTGTCGCTCTCCAGGCCGTAGTCGTTGTAGACCAGCAGCGCCGCCGGATCGGCGTCGCGCGCCGCGGCGAAGGCGTGGTCGATGTAGGAAGGCCCGAATTTGCGCAGCCAGAACGAATTGCGCAGGCCGTCGGCGCGGCCGTCCGCGGGCTCGATCGCTTCGTTGACGACATCCCAGGAATGCATCCGGCCGCGATAATGGCCGGCCGCGGCGCGGACATATTCGGCAAAGATCGCTTCGTCCTTCGCGGTCGCGACTGCGTCTTCCAGCCAGGGCGGGTTGGACGCGTACCACAGCAGCGGATGACCGCGGAACAGCAGGCCATGGGTTTTCGCAAAGGCGAGCAGCGCATCGGCGGCGGAAAAATCGAAATGGTCGCGCACAGGCTCCGTCAGATCGCGCTTGAGTTCGTATTCGGGCACCAGCATCGCGCAATCGCGCAGGAAGGCGAAAGCGAAGTCCGCGTCGCGCAGCCAGTAATTGTTGTTGGCGGCGCCGAAGACGAGGCCCTTGGCGGCGGCGAGCGTGCGCAGCGCCGTGCCTTCTTCCATCAGGCCCGGCCGGAACAATTGCGCGGTCGCGGGCAGGACTGCCAGCGCGGCCGCCGTGCTGCCCAGAACGGTTCGGCGCGTCAGCATCGGCGTTCGGTCGGGCGCGCTTGCAGGCCGGCCCGCAGCCAGCCGATCGCGCCGTCGGCCAGCGCGCGATAAACGCGATCCGGCAGGAATATCTGCAAGAAAACGATTCCGGCCAGCCCCGGGCCATAGCAGCCGGAAAACAGCGCGCCCAGATAATAGCCCAGCGCGCGAAACGGATTTTTCGGCGCGACCCCTTTGGCGACGGCCCAGCCGCGGCCGCCGAGATAGGCCTTGCGCGACAGGCGCGGTTTCATAGTCTCGAGCCATTGCTCCAGACGTTGCGTGCTGCGGCCAGCCGACAGGCGGTTGGGATCGAAATAGTCCTTCCAGATCGCGCCGGGCGCCTCGGCCATGTGGAAGCTACAACCCGCGAGCGCCAGGCGGATCGCGAAATCGGTGTCCTCGGCCTCGCGCAAATCGGTGTGGTACAGGGTCTGGCGCGCCAGGGCGGCCGGCACAACCGTGGTGATCGTCGGCACGAAGCCGCGATCGCACAGCAGATAGGCCGCCATGTCTTCGCCCGCTGCGATGCCGCGCGGCGGTTTGAGAATCGTGCGGCCGTCGCCGCGGTCGACCACGATGCGTGCATAGAAAGCCGTGTCGTGTGTGCCCGCCAGCAGCTTGCGCATGGCGCCAAGATGATGGGGGAGGAACTCGTCATCCGAATCCAGAAAGGCGATGTATGCGCCGGCGGCGCGCAGGATGCCGGTGTTGCGCGCCGCGCCGCCGCCGCCATTGGCCTGCCGAATGACATGGATGCGCGGATCGGCCAAGGCGTCGACGACCGATTTGGGATCGTCCGTCGAGCCGTCGTCGACCACCAGGAGCTCGAAATCCTGCTCGCTCTGCGCCAGCACCGAACGCAAGGCGGCGCGCAGCGTCTCGGCGCGGTTGTAGACCGGCACCACCACCGAGAAGAACGGCGCGCTCATCGGGCACCTGCAAGGTCACGCCGCTCCCGCCGCGACACCCGCAGCAGGGCGATGACCAGCAGGATCTGGCCCCATTGCACGGCCGTGACCTGGATGAAATCCGACTCCATGAAATTGTGCAGCACGTCGAAGAAGAACAGCGTGAACAGCATGGCGTTGAAATTCGCCTCGCTGCGCTCGGATTGCCAGAATTGCGCGAAGGGCTGCACGACCAGCGCCGTCATGCCGATCACGAAGCCGAGGCCGCCGATGGTGACCAGCATTTCCAGATAGCCGCTATGGCCCTCGCCGATCTGCGAGACCCAGCCGCTGCCGACATAGTAGTAGATCGGCGAGCGCATTCCGGTATTGCCGAACGTGCCGAAGCCGGCGCCGAACAGCGGATGGTCGCGGATATAGGCGAGCTCGGCGGACCAGATGGCGGATCGCCCGGTGAAGTGTTGCGGATCTTCCAGGAAGCGGGCGATGAATTCCCACTCCACCGCCACGGCCACGCCGAGAACCAGGACAAGAAGCACCGCGCCGAGCGCCGCAATCGTGCGGTCGAGCTTGCTGCGCCAGGCGATGCGATAGAGCCCGCCGGCGATCAGCGCCACCGGCAGCAGGCCCATCGACGATTTCGAGCGCGTCATGATCAGAAATCCCACCGACGCGATGCAGAGCAGGATATCGCTGCGCCGCCTGGTCTCGAGCGCGAAATAGAGGAACATGGCGGCCGCGGTGGCGGCGACGGCGCCGGCCGCGTTCTTGTGCGAGTGCAGCCCGCGCCAGGCGCCGGCCAGTCCCGCCTCCACATCGTCGGAAAGGTGCACCGCATTGTGGATCAGCAGGGCGGACGCGATGTCGCCCACGATCACCGCCGCCATGACGGCGCGCCAGAGCACGATGGCGCGGGCGCTGCCGAGCGTGTCGACGCTCAGCAGGACCGAGAGTACGAAAATGACGGCGAGCACGCCGCGCCGCGCGACGATGGCGGGCTCGCCCGACCAGGTCGCCGACAGCAGGCACCAGATCAGCAGCAGCGCCATGCTGGCCGGCACCGCGGTGATGGCGAGAAGGCCGCGCTTGCGCAAGGCGGCGTAGGCGATCAGCCCGAAGACGAACAGGAAGCTGAGTTGGCGCAGCGCGTCGCCCGAAGCCGAGGCCGCGTCGCGCGCCGCGATGGCCGCCGCGCTGCGCGCGTCGAACGGCGTCAGGCCGATAAGCATCAGGAGCAGCAGAAGGACGAAGCCAAGCTCAGCGATGCGCGTGTCGAGGCTGACAGGGACTATGCTTCTGGCAAATCCCTCATTCGCCATGGATCACGGAATACTCATTGTATTGCCGCCCAAAGAGCGCTGTGGCCTTGCCCGCGGCGCGGAACATCCGGCGCAGCGCGTCCGCGCGCCGATTCGCATCGAAGGCGAGGATGACGAATAGGAGCGGCGACAACAAGAGCGCGCTCGCGATTTTGGCCAGTTCGCTCAGGCGCGCGAGCAGGCTCGGCCGGTATTTCAAGAAGACGCGCATGTCGGAATTGCCGACGCCATAGGCGCGCGACAAGGCCCATTTGAGGCTCGTGCGCGTGGCCGGCACGAAGGTGTGCGCGACGGCCTCGTCGGACCAGGCGAAACGCGTGCCCAACGCTTTCAGCCGCACGAAAAAGTCGCTGTCCTCGCCGCCGGTCAGCGCGAAGGCGGGATCGAACTTTGCCCCGGGCAGCGCTTGGAGCGCGGCGCGCGTCATCAAGAGGTTGCCGGCGCCCTGCAGCATCTCGACCGGGCCGCTGGCGTGGCGGATGTCGGACATGCCGTCGAACGTCTTCGCCCATGCGTCGGGCTTGTCTTCGAAGTCGAACAGGATCGAGCCCTGCAGCACGCCGGCGCCGGTCTTGGCCTGTTCGCGCAGCAGCGCCTCGAGCCAGTGCGGCTCGGGCCATTCGTCGTCGTCGAGCATGGCGAGAAAGTCCATGCGCGCGTCGCCGAGCGCGACCTCGACCAGCGCGTTGCGCACCTGCGCGATGCCACGTTGCGGCACCACCAGCGAACGCAGCGGCCAGCGATAGCCTCTGGCGCGCATCGCGGCGCACTGGTCGGAGCCTTCGTGCTTTTCGCAGTCATTGTCGGCGACGAGCACGGTCATGCAAGCTGTCGTCTCCAGCCGCGCCAGCGCTTCGAGAAGGCGCTCCAGGCCGCGCGGCCGGCGAAACGTCGGGATGGCGACGGTAACCTCAGGCATGGGTGCGCTTCCAGTTGCGCATCAGCTTGAAGATGCCGGCGGTCATCACGATGTCGCCGGCGACGATGCCAAGCAGCGAAGCGATCGGCCCGAAGGCGAGGAGCAGCGCCAGCGTCGCGGCGAGCGACACGACGGAAGACTTCATGCCGGCATTGGCGAGCGGCTGGAATTCGCCCGCCGCCTGCAGGAACACCGCGTCTGGCGTGCGCAGCGCGCGCACCGCCATGATCAGGGCCCAGATCGCGACGATGAGCGCGGCGGAGCCCGCGTCATAGCCTTGCTTGAGAACCGTGTTCGGGAACCAGACCAAGAGAGCCGCCGCGATCAGGATGGTGCCGAGCAACACTGCCGCCGCGGCGGTTCGAAATGCCTTAACGGCCCGGAAGGCGCGGGCAAAATCCCCGGCGCCGATGGCCCGTGCCATGACCGGACGCTCCATGTCGGGCAGCGAGGACAGCACCACCGCGACCGGGCGCATCAACAGGCTGCCCAGCGCCAGCAGGGCGAAGGCGCCGGGACCGGAGAAGAAGGTGACGAAATAGGCGTGCGCGTTGACCGTCAGTTCAGTGGCGGCAACACCCAGCAGCGACCAGCGCGTCAGGTCGCGCCACACGGGGATATAAGCAGCAAGGCGGCCCGCGGCCGACGGCGCGAACTGTTTGGCGAGATAGGCGCGATCGAACAACGCCAGGCTACCGGCGGCGGCGAGCAGCAGAACGGCGGCGGCGTTGCTCATCGTCAGGCGATCGAGCAGGTGGAGCGCGCCCAGGCCCGCCACCAGCAGCAGGCCATAGGCGACGTCCGAAGCGGCGGCGCGGCCCGGCGCATCGGTGGCATAGGCATAGACGCGGGCGAGCCAGCGCAGGCTCATCACCGCCCCATAGAGGCCGAACAGGATCGCCGCGTTCGGCGAAAGGCTGCTCGCCAGCAGCGAGCAGCAGACGACGGCGAAGGCGAAGACGGCGAGGACCAGATTGGCTTTCTGGAAGGTGGCGAGTTCGGCTTCGTCGACATGGCCGCGATTGCGGATGCCGATCGTGGTCGGTGCGCCGACCAGGGCCGCCGCCGCGCTGATGCAGAACGGTACGATGGTCATGATGAAGGAGAACAGGCCAAAATGAACCGGCGACAGCGTGTGCAGCACCAGCACGGCGCCGAGGAAATGCGCGCCGGAAATGCAGACCGGGCCGAGCGCGCTGAGCGCGTAGCGGCCGGCGATCTTGAGCAGCTTCTCCAGCGCCGACGGGCGACCGGCAACGGACACGTCGAGCGACAGCGGCAGATCGGTGGTTTGTTCGGTGAATGTCGCGCCCTGCACGTGCCGCTCCTGTTGTGGGACGGGAACTGCAAAGCCGGTGCCAACTTTTCGTGCGAAAAACCCTTATTTTACGGGGATTTCTACGACGCGGTCAGCGAGTGCGAGCGCGTGAAGATCATGAACGCGGCAAGCGGGTTGGTGACCGCATAGCGCCAGAACAGGTGCCGCGGTTCGCGCACCAGGCGATAGAGCCACTCGAGCGAATATTTCTGCATCCAGCCCGGCGCGCGGGCGTAGTCGCCGGTGACGAAATTGTAGCAGCCGCCGCAGGTAACGACCCAGCCGGCGCGCAGGCGCTGTTTGTTGCGCACGCAGAACTCGTATTCCAGCGGCACGCTCAGGCCCACGAAGACGATGTCGGCACCCGAGGCGTTGATCGCGTCGCAGACCGCGGCTTCGTCCTCGCGCTTGAAGTAACCATTGCGCCGGCCGGCGATCTTCAGGCCGGGATAGGCAAAGCGCAGAATCTCGGCGCAGCGGGCGTTCACATCTTCCGTGGCGCCGAGCAGGAAGACCTTGAGGCCCTTCTCGGCCGCGGCCTTGGCCGCGTCGTGGATGAAATCGGTCGTCGCGCTGCGTTCGGGAATCGGGGTGTCCGTCAACCATTGCGAGCCGATCACGACCGGCTGGCCGTCGGCATGGACCATGTCGGCCTGGCCGAACACGGCGCGGAAATTGGCGTCGGTCGCGACCATCGCGATGGCATGGCCGTTGGACGCGAAGATCAGCTTGGGCGCCTGGCGCGCGCGCCGGGCGGCGAAGCAGTCGTCGACCATGATCGCGGTCATGTGGGCGCGGCTGACGCAGGCGGTCTTGATGTCGCCGACCACGACTTCGGCATACGGATCGTTGGCCGGGCGCGGCAGGGCCCGGCGCTCGGCTTCGGCCTGGATTTGCAGCGCGGCGCCCATCAGTGCGCGTTCCGGCGGCCCAGCACCGCGAGCGGCGTCAGGGCAAGGACTTTGAGGTCGAGCGCCAGGCTGGCGTTCTTGGCGTACCAGATGTCGAAGTCGACGCGGGCGCGCATCGCCTGGGTCGTCGGCGTCTCGCCGCGATGGCCGTTGACCTGGGCCCAGCCGGTGATGCCCGGTTTCACGGCCTGGCGCAGTTCGTAATTGGTGATCAGCTTGGCGTAGTGCAGGTCATGGGCGCGGGCGTGGGGACGCGGACCGACCAGCGACATGTCGCCGGCGATGACGTTCAGGAGTTGCGGCAATTCATCCAGGCTGGTGCTGCGCAGCCATTTGCCCGAGCGCGTGATGCGGCAGTCGTCCAGCTTGGCCTGCACGATCGTGTCGCCGTTTTCCATCACGCTCATCGTGCGGAACTTGAAGATGCTGAACGGCTTGCCGCTCTGGCCGAGCCGCGTCTGGCGGAAGAACACCGGACCGCCGGCATCCAGGCGAATGATCAGCGCCAGCACGGCCAGCAGCGGCGCACACAGCAGCAGCAGCGGCAGCGCGACGGCCAGATCCAGGAAACGTTTGAGAGAGGGCTGAAGGCTTGTGGGGCGGGTGTTGGCGTTGGCGGGGGCGCGCCACAGCGTATCGGGCGAGAAGCGCAGCGCGGCGGCCAGATCGTCCGAAGCCGCGTGCATCGCATCGCGGTGGGGGCGCGCCGCGGCGAAGTCTTCGGTGAAAGTCTCGTGGAGGCTCACGGCCAACCCTCGGTTTGTCCTGCGAGGGTGTTTGCATCGCGCGCGCCAGCGCCGCTGCGCTCATCTGTGTCAGTTCGGGACGGATTTGTGCCGCGCTGTGCTTAACGGCGGGTAATCACTAAGCGCGCGGTAACGCCTGTGCCGCGGCGGGACTCCGCGTCAGCCGGCCAGCGCCTTGTGAAACCGCTTGACGCGCGGATTGCCCGCGCGCAGCAGCGAGATCAGCGTCGTCAGATGCGAAGCCTTCGGCGCCAGTTCGTAGCGCGGCAGCAGGAAGCGATTGGCCTGCGCATCGAGCGTTCCCGAAAGCGTCGTGAAGCCGCATTCGTAGCCCGCATCGCGCACCGACTGCCACGCCTCGCGCGAAATATCCCCTGTATTTCCAAAGGGATAGGCGAAATAACGGCAGCGCCCGATCTCCCGCTCGATGCGCGCCTTGGGCACGCTGGCCTGCTCGCGCAGCATCGCCGGGGACTGCGCCGCGTTCATCGGCCAGTGGCGATGGGCATGCGCCCCGATCTCGACGCCGCGCGCGGCAAGCGCGCGCACCTGATCCCAATTCAGGAACCGCTCCGAAGAAAACCGGGCGAGCTGCGCGGCGAGAACGTCCGGCGCAAAGTGCGCCAGCATCGCTTCGACCGCCTCTTGCGCGCGCGTCATGTCGAGCGAGCGCAGATGCCACGTCACCTGCGCCGCGACCGCCGCGCGATTTTCGTCCAGCGTCAAACCCAGCGGGAAGTGCGCAATGGCGTAGCGCCCCGGCGGCGCCTGGTAAACGAACAGTTGCGCTAGGAAGATCGGATTGCGCATCCCCGTGTCGATGTGATGGGTGCTGACGAACAGCGTCCAGGGCAGAGCGAGGTCTTCCAGGATGCCGGCGGCCTGCGTCAGCGTGTTGGCGTAGCCGTCGTCGGACATCAGGAACACGGCGCGCGGATGGCGGTCGGGTTGCTTGAGCACGTCGGCGATGGCGCCGGGCGGCAGGACGTCGAAATTCACCTTCAGATGGCGGGCGATCTCGACGAACGCGGCCGTCTCGTGATGATTGGTCTGCAGACGCGGATCGAGCGTTATGGGCTCCACGCCGTGGAAGAACACGGCCGCGGGCCGGCCAAGCGGACGCACCGCATCGGCCGGGATGAAGCGGCCGAGCCCGCGGGCGAAATGTCCGATGCGGCTCATGGCCCGATCATGGCGTGCAAGCCTTACGCCGCGCTTAACCCACCGTTCGTTAACGTTCAGGCCGGCAGGCTGAGCGGCCTGGTGCGGAACAGGACATGCCATTCGGCGTTGTCGGCCATCATCACGTCGACCGCCTTTTCGATGCGGTCGGTGAGGCGGGCGAATTCGGGCGGCTCGTGCGCCAGGGCCTGGTCGAGCTCGTCGAGATCGCGCGCCGTCTCATGGCTGCGCCGCGCGACGGTCTCGAAATCGGCTTGGCTGCGGATGGCGCTGAGCGCCGCGCCGATGGCGGGAAACAGCGCGGTGAGGAACACCGTCAGTTCGCGGAGCGTCTCGGCCTCCTCGATGTCGACAAAGTAGATGGCGAGAAAGTTCACGCAGATCGCCAGCGTCGCCCAGAACAGAAGCGTGCCGGCGATGTGCAGCCGGTGGCCGGCCTTTTCCATGGCCTCGGCATTGTGCGCGTTCCAGGAGACCTGCGACTTGAGCTCCGACTGGCTCACCGCGTCGCGCACCGCCGTGAGATAGGCTTCGCTCACCACCACATTGGGCAGCGGAATTTCGCGCTCGACGGCGCGCGCGTACCAGCTCACCCAGCCATAGGCGCGCCCGGCCCGGTCGCTCGGCCGGTCCAGCCGCGCCGCGGCAGCAGTCGGCGCCAGCATGCGCAGCTGCCGCAGCGTTTCGGCGAGCCTTCGATATTGCAGCCAGCGCCGGTGCCACTGGCGGCGCGTCCCCAGGTTGAGCGTGACGAGGATCGAAGCGATCAAGCCGATCTCGACCGCCACCATCACCGCCTTGAAGTTGAGCGCCGCGATGGGATCGGGCGAGGGGTAGATCAGGCCGATGGACGCCAGCAGGACCGCCGCGGCGCCGGCGAGATAGTTGAAGACGTAGGCGCTGCGATAGATCTGGGCGTAGCGGGTGGAAAGGTGGTCGACGAAGGAATAGGCCCGGTACAGCATGTCGGTGTCGATCGGCCTGAGCGCGACATCGTCGAGATGGCCCTGCAGATAGTGGCGCCAGCGCACGGCGCTATCCTGTTGCTGCGGCGGCGCATGCAGATCGCTCCACCGCATGGCGCGCACGCCCAGCAGGAAAAGCATCAGCGGATAGGACAGCGCGATGTTCCAGCGATGCGCTTTTTCCCGGAAGAGTTCCTCCAGGGGTCCGCGTTCATGCGGGTCCCTGGGCGGGCCGACGATGATGTCCACCACCGTGGACAGCGTGTCGCCGAGCGGCCGGCGCGGAATCGTCTCGATGCCTTCGCGCGCCGTCGGCAGCGCCGAATCCGCGCGCCACAGGATGGCGGGTTCATCGGGAACGCGCGGGTCGATCAGGATGACCGGCACATCCGCCGCCATCGCCTGCTCCACGATCAGCCCCGTGCCGCCGATGCCGTCGGCCGGCATCTGGTCCCAGATCGCGATGACGAGATCGGCGTTGGCGAGCATCAACAGACCAGCCGCCTCATAGGCGCGGGCCGCCGCCTCGCGCTTGCCGTCCAGTTCGAACACGGCTTCGCACTTCGACAGCAACAGGTCGAACGCCTGCCGCGACGCCTCGCTCTCGAAGTCGGTGCGGAAAACGGCGCGGCCGAAGGGCAGGATCGCGCTCAGCCCGAATTGGGCGGCGAGACCGGCTTCGGCGACGATCCGGTCGGCGCCCTCGGCCAGCGGCGAGACGACCGAGATCTCCGGACGCCGGCTGGCGAAGGCCCAGGAGTCGCGCTCGATCACGGCGCGGGTCAATTGCGCGATGTCCGCCAGGATGCGGTCGACGGCGCGCCGCACCGCGTCCGCCTGCTCCGCCGAGAGCTTGGGCCCGGGACGATGGCCGGTGACGCCGATGCGCAGGAAGGCCCGCGGGCGCGGGGCTGGCGATTCGTTGGAGGTGCTCATGCGCGCGGCGGCCGTTCCCTTCTGGCCCGGTGGCGGGAATCGCATGTTAGGTTGGGCGCAGGCACAACTCAAAAGGGGCGGCTGGTGAGCGATTTGGACGTCTTGAAGGACTACGCGCAATTCGATTTCGACGACGGGCGCTGGACGCGGCCGGTGTGGCGCCGCGGCAGCGGTCCCGCCGTGATCGTGATCCACGAAATGCCCGGCCTGCATCCCCTGGTCGTGCGCTTCGCCGACCGCATCGTGCAAGCCGGCATGACCGCGTTCCTGCCGTCGCTGTTCGGCAAGCCCGGCAAGGTCGCCGCGCCGGCCTATGCCATGCGCGAGATCTTCAAGGCGATCTGCATCCGCCGCGAATTCGACGTCTGGTCGTCGGACCGTTCCAGCCCGATCGTCGATTGGCTACGGGCGCTGGCGCGCAAGGCCCATGGCGAGTGCGGCGGCAAGGGCGTCGGCGCGGTCGGCATGTGCTTCACCGGCAATTTCGCGCTCGCCATGATGACCGAGCCGTCGGTCGTCGCGCCGGTGCTGTCGCAGCCCTCGATGCCGTTTCCGCTGGGAGCCAGGCGCCGCGCCGGCATGGGGCTGTCGCCCACGGAGGTCTCCTGCGCCAAGAACCGTTTCGCGGCGGAAAACCTCTCGGCCATCGGCCTGCGCTTTCCGTCCGACAGGCTGGTGCCGGACGAGCGCTTTGCGACCTTCAAAGCGACCTTCGGCGACAAGTTCGAAGTCATCGAACTTAAGGACGAGGACGCCGCCAAGGGCACCGGCATCTCGCCCCATTCGGTGCTGACCATTCACCTCGACGATTCGGACCCCGCCGGTCCGACCAGGAAAGCCGAGCAGCGCGTCATCGCGTTCTTCAAGGAACGCACGGGGGCCTGAATATCCTTCGGGGCTCGCTGCGCTCGCACCTCAGGATGACGCCGGCACCACGCGCGTCATGCTGAGGTGCGAGACCCGTAGGCCGAGCCCCGAAGCACAAAAAAAGGGCGCCGGAGACCGGCGCCCTTCAGGAGTCACGAGGAGTTCCTCCTAGTAGTTGTAACGCAGACCGACGAAGAACTCGCGCCCGGTGGTGTAGTAGGCCAGCTCACGCTTGCCGATCGTGTCGTTGTATTGATACAGGCCCTGGTTCGTCAGGTTGAGACCCTGGATATCGACCGTGAAATTGTCGTCGACCTTGTAGCTGGTCGAAGCATCGAGGTTGAAAGTCGATGCCTGGGTCTGCGAGTCGTTGATGCTGAGACCCGCGGTCGGCCCCGGTGTGATCAGGAACTTGCTGCGGAACACGGCCGAAACGCGCGCCTCGAACACCGTGTCGTCATAGTACAGCGTGGCGTTATAGGTCGTGCGCGAAAGCCCCTGCAGGTCGTTGACGGTCGTGATCGCCGCCGTCGTCGCCGTCGCAGGAACCAGGATGTAGGTCTGGCGCGCCTGGATGAACGTGACGTTGCCCAACAGGCCGAAATTGTCGAGCGGATGAGGCAGGAAGTCGAAGGGCTGCTGCCAATCGATTTCCGTGCCGTAGAGCGGACCGCCCTTTGAATTGACCGTCGTGGAATAGCTCGTCCTGGGATCGGTGGCGTTGCAGTTCGGATTCGGCGGCACCGTGGGGGCGCCACAGACTCCGTCGATGGTGCTGACGGGCAGGCCGAGCGGGTTCGTCGCAAACGGCCCGAACAGCGTGTTCGTCAATTCGAGATTGTCGAGCTTCTTGTAGAAGAACGCCACCGAGAACAGCGCGCCCTTGTGATAGTACCACTCGAACGACAGATCGGCGGTCTTGGCCTCGTAGGGTTTCAGATTCGGATTGCCCGTCGTGACCGTGATCGGGTTCGCGCCGGTCTGGGAAATGCTGACGCCGGGCAGGAGCGCCGTCAGGTTCGGGCGCGTGATGACTTGAGAGGCGTTGAAGCGGACCAGGAAGTCGTCGGCCGGCTCGAACACCATGTTCAGGGACGGCAGGACGTCGTGATAGGTGTGCTTGATGTCCGTCGGCTTGAAGGTCTTTGTCGGCGTGTCGAAGGCGATGCCGACGGATTCCGTTCCGGTCTCGACATAGCGCGCGCCGATATTTCCGCGGAATGGGTGGCCGTAAAACGTCGTGTCCCAACCGGCCTGGAACCAGACGCCCATGTCGTTCTCGTGCACGGTGCCGTTCTGGTTTCCGAACGCCGAGGTGCCCTGATGGAACGCACCGCAGGTCGGAGCCGGCGGAACGCCGGCCGGCGCGCATTCGGCGACGCTGAGAGGCAACGTCGTCGGGAAGACCGTCTGGTCGAAGATATGGAAGAGATCATTGGCCTTGTTGACGTCCGGCACCAGATACTGCACCGCGACGCCGGACGGAATTCCGCTCAAGCCCTTGATCGATACGAGTTGCGTGTAGCTCGACAGCGGCGTGTTTTCGATCGCCGAGGGAATGAACGAATCCAGCGTGGTGACGTTGCCGTTGGAACGTCCCGTCGCCGAATTGCGGTTGCCGTAGTTGCGAATGTCGAACCCACCCTGAACCTTCAGCCATTGATAGGGGTTCCATTCGGCATCGCCGGTGACGGTGCGGAAGCTGTTGAAGACCCCCATTGTCCGTTCGCGTATCTGCGACAGAAACCAGCCATTCGTCGAAGTCGGATCGACATTGCCGAAGCTCAGGATCGGCGTGCGGGTGCTCTTCGTCGCATCGTACACGAACGGCTGCGCCACGCTGCCCGCGCCGCCCGCCTGTCCGCCGGGACAATTGGCGACCAGGCCGCCCGTCGCCGTCGCGGCGGTGCAGTCATAGTCCATGGTCAGGGTCGTCTGGATCGGATTGTTGTGATGCGATTCCGACCAGCCGATCAGGCCGTGGACCTTGAGGTCGTCGCCGAAGGAATGCGTCACATCCAATGTTCCCTGCCCGAACCGCGTATCGAGATGGTCGATACGATGTTCGGCGCGCAGGCCGACATTCGTCGCCGTGAAGGCGGTCAAATTGTTGAGGGTGGGATCGAGTGTGTAGGAGAGAATGTTGACGTTTCCGCGCCCCAGCGTGTTCGCCAGCAGGTTGGGACCGCCCGACGTGGAGGCCAGGTTGGAGCCCGCACCGTTGGTGCTGAGCGAGTTGGCTTCCATGTACTCTTCCTGGCGCACGACGGCGAAGTCCGCCGCCATCAAGTCCAGCGTGACAAGCGTGTCGCTATCCGGCTGCCATTGGGTCGAGAACGTGAAACCCAGGCGCTTTTCATGGTTCGGAATGAGATCGTAACGCGGAAAGCGCGGGCCGAAGGCTTCGTTGACCACGTCGTAGTTGTTGGGCAGCGACGGCGTGACGCCGCAACCGTTTGGCACCTCGCCGCGCGTTTGGCGGTTGGGCAGGCCGCCCGAAGCCGCAACGAAACCGGTTGAGGCAGGGAGCGTCGTGGCCGGGGGAGTCGGCGCAATAAGGGAGCAGGTCGGGGAGAACGCGATTCTTTGCTGCGGATCCGTGGCCGTACCCGGCAGCGGCGTGCCGTCATAGGCCACCGATCCGAACCGCTGCGCCGTCGCGCAATTGAACGACGCGCCGGCGACCGTTGAGCAGCCCGCAATGAGCGGCTCGCTATGCGCCGCGTTTTGCTGCGTGTTGTCGTTCTCGTAGCGGGTCGTGTCGAAACCCAATTGCAGCGTGTCGCGGCTGCCGACGGCCGCCGAGAACAGAACGCCCAGCGTGCCGCCCATGAAGGTGTCGGAAATCAGGCCGGCGAGGCGCGGGTTGAACGCGCCGCCCTGCGAGGCGTAGCCGGCATCGCCGGACACCGCCAGGGTGAAGCCTTCATGATCGAACGGATGCGCCGTATGCAGGTCGACGGTTGCGCCCAGCGAGCCTTCTTCGAGATCGGCCGAAGCTGTCTTGTGGACCGTGATCGCGCTGAACAGGTCGGAGGCGAACACGCTGAAGTCGAAGGAACGGCTGCGGTTGACGCTGCCCTGGCTGTCCTCGGCGCCGGTGGTCGTCAGCGCTTCCATGCCGTTGATGCGCACGCGCGTGAACTTCGAGTCCAGACCGCGCACGACGATCTCGCGGCCTTCGCCTTCGTCGCGCGCGAGCGCGATGCCCGGAATGCGCTGGATCGATTCGGACAGGTTGAGGTCGGGGAATTTGGCGATGTCCTCGGCGAGGATCGAGTCGGACGAATCCAGAGCGCTGCGCTTCAGGTCCAAGGCCCGGTCGAGGCTGCCGCGGAAGCCCGTCACGACGACCGTTTCGATCGCCGTATCGTCCGCGGCGTAAGCGGCGCTGACGCCGCCGGCGGCGATCAAGGTTGCGACCGATGCGCCAAGCCACAGCTTCGCGCGCCTAGAAGAATTGAACATTGCGCCTCCCCTTCAGCGTGAGGAGCGCACAACCGCCCGCTCTCCGCTTTGAAAAAATCCCGCTCTTTTTTGCGGGGCACGTTTCATCCCGGTAGTCACTGACACCGGTGTCATAGCATGATATTTTCGCTATGTCACCGGTGGCAATGCAAACTAAATCGCATTTGGCGTTTCTGGCAAGATCGTGTTGGCGGCTTGGTTGAATTCACCATTCGGCGATGTATTCGAGCAACGGCTGGCGCGGTCGCTAGCGCGCCAGCCAGCCGCCATCGACCGGAATGACCGCGCCGTTGACGTAATCCGATGCTGCACTCGCGAGAAAAACCACCGTGCCGCCGAGATCGGCCGGCACGCCCCAGCGCCCGGCCGGAATGCGGCCGAGAATGTCCCGGGAGCGGTCTTCGTCGGCACGCAGCTGGGCGGTGTTGTCGGTCGCCATGTAACCGGGCGCGATGGCGTTGGAGTTGATCCCCTTCGCCGCCCACTCGTTGGCCAGCAGGCGCGTGATGCCGGCGATGCCGCTCTTGCTCGCGGTGTAGGACGGCACGCGGATGCCGCCCTGGAAGGACAGCATCGAGGCGATGTTGATGATCTTGCCCCGACCCTTCTTGACCATTTCGCGCCCCGCCGCTTGAGACATAAAGAACGCCGCCTTGATGTTGACATTCATGACGTCGTCCCAATCCTTCTCGGAAAAATCGAGCGCGTCGGCGCGGCGGATGAGACCGGCGTTGTTCACCAGGATGTCGATGCCGCCCAAGCCCTTCACGGTTTCGGCGACGATGCGTTCGACCGGTTCGATGGTCGAAAGATTGGCGTCGATCTCCAGGAAGCGTCGGCCCATTTTCTTCACGGCGGCTTCGGTTTCGACCGGCGGCACGAAGCCCGCGCCGGCGATGTCGGCGCCGGCCTCGGCCAGCGCCAGGGCCATGCCTTGTCCCAGCCCCGTATTCGGTCCGGTGACGAGCGCGACTTTGCCGGCAAGGCTGAAGGGATTGCTCATGATCGCCTCTATTTCAGCTGGCAGATGTCCAGGACATTCATGTCGGTGTAGTCGAGATTTTCGCCGCCCATCGCCCAGATGAAGGTGTAATTGCTGGTGCCCGAGCCCATATGGATCGACCAGGGCGGCGAGACCACGGCTTCGTCGTTGGCCAGCACGATGTGGCGCAGGCTGTCGGGCTCACCCATGAAATGGAAGACACGCTCGTCGGGCTTCAGGCCGAAATAGAAATACACTTCCGAACGGCGGTCATGCAGATGCGGCGGCATCGTGTTCCACACGCTGCCGGTCTTCAGCACGGTGAGGCCCAGGAGAAGCTGCGCCGACTTGCAGGTCGCCGGCACGATGTACTGGTAGATGGTGCGCTCGTTGGAGGTCGCGAGTGCACCCCGCTCCAGCGGCACCGCCTTCTCGATCGAGATCTTCTTGGTCTCGAAGCTGGCATGCGCCGGCGTCGAGGTCAGATAAAATTTCGCTGGGTTGGCCACATCGTTCGAGGCGAACGACACATCCTTGGCGCCCATGGTGATGTAGAGGCCATCGCGCGGTCCAAGCTCGAATTTCACGCCGTCGACGGTGATGGAGCCAGCGCCTTCGCCGACATTGATGGCGCCCATCTCGCGGCGCTCCAGGAATGGCTTACCCTTGGCGGATTCCGGCGCGGTTTGAACGGGCAGCGTCAGCGCCGCCGTGGTCGGCGCCGCGCCGCCGATCACGAAGCGCTCGTAGTGCAGATAGTTCAGCGATATCTCGCCCGGCGCGAACAGGCCGCTCATCAGATAACGATCGCGCAGCGCCTGGTTGTCGACGCTGAGCATGCTGCCCGGATGCGTGGCGTGGATAGTCTTCTTGAACACGGGCGTCCTCCCAATTCCGGCCGATTAGGTAACCGGTGTCATGAACATGCGCAAGTATCGTCGCGACCGGGTGGTGGGTCAGTTTGAATTTGGCAGGCCGTTCCGCCTTGACCACTAGCTGCACTTTTCCAAAATCTCATCCACGACGCGTTCAATCGGCTCAGTGGCATCGATTACGACACCACGCTTCGGATCATCCTCTTTCGTTGCATGCAATCGCCCAATCAGTTCCCGTTCGTTCGGCTTTCCACCAAACTCGTCTTCCGGTCTCCCGGCAAGCCGCCGGTTCAACGTGCCCCGATCGACGTTGAGAATGAAAACCTCGTCGAACAAATCAATGAAGTGGTGGAGATTTCTTGCGCCGCCGCAGAAGAAGGACTTCGCGTAACGTTGATTGGCGACCAGGGATTTGACTTTGTCTACAGGCCAAATCCAGTGCTTGTGCCTCCATGTGATGCTGTCCGTCACGCTGTCGTGGGGAGGCCCATCCAGCGGTTCACCGGTCTCGGGATTGCCATGATAAGACAACTCCCGGTCACCGTGGATGACGTGGTGACCGCGCCGCTGCAGTTCTTCAGCCACCGTGGTTTTGCCGGTGCCGGAAACACCTTCGATCAAATAGTTTCTGATGCCCATCTTATGTTCTCAACCTCGTATTGGATCGGCGCCCATCGCGGCCCCGACCGCCGTCAGGTCTTCTTCGGCGCAGCGGTGGATTCGCGCACCACCAGGGTCGGAACGACCTCGGTCTTTTCGTTGGTATGGGTGCGGCGCTCGCGCGTCGTGGTGATCAGCTTGGCCGCCGCCATCTGTCCCATGTCGTGGATCGGCAGGCGCACCGAGGTCAAAAGCGGATAGAGCCGCGAGGCCATGGCGCTGTCGTCGAAGCCGATCACCGAAATGTCGCCCGGGATCGAGAGCCCCGCATCACGCGCCGCCTTGTAGACGCCGGCCGCCATCTCGTCATTGCCGCAGAAGATCGCCGTCGGGCGCGGCTTCATCGCCAGCAGGATCGCCGCGTTCTCCGCGCCAGTCTCGAACGTGTAGGCGGCCTCGCGGTCGAACTCCTTGGACATCTTCAATCCGGTTTCGGCCAGGCCTTGCGCGAAGCCGCGGCGGCGCTCATGCGCCGAGCGGAACAGCGACGGCCCCGAGATATGCGCGATGCGCGAATGGCCCAGTTTCACCAGATGCCGCGCCGCTTCCGCGCCGCCCAGATGGTCATGCGTCACCACCATGCTGTCCGGCTCATCCAGCGAGACCGAGGCGATGCGCACATAGGGACAGCCGATCTCGTCGAGCACTTCGATCAGGCGCTCGTCTTCCGACACGGACGGCGGCAGCACCACGCCGAACAGTTTCTGGCGCTCGACGAAGGCCCGCATGTCGCTGAGGAAATTCGGGTCCTGGCGATTGCAGGGCCGGATGACGAGCTCGAAGCTGGTGCCCTTCATGGCATCGAGGATGCCCTGCTGCATGTTCACGACATATTGCGGCGTCGGATTGTCGTAGATCATGCCGATCAGGAACGAGCGGCGGAACGCGAGGCCCCGCGCCTGCGGATCAGGCGCGAAGCCGAGCTCGGTGATGATGGCGCTGATCTTCTCGCGCGTTTCCTCGCGCACGAAGGGCGAATCGTTGATAACGCGTGACACCGTCTTCTTGGAGACGTTGGCCAGCCGCGCGATGTCGTTGATGGTCGGGCGCTTGCCGCGGGCGGAGCCGTCGGACGACGCGTCGGCGGTGGCGCGCGCGCTGGCGCTTTTTCGCGATGTCACCAAATCACCAGGTCAGAATCCGTCCTGTATTAGCCGCAGCTTGTGCCACGCGCCACAATGGCGGCCGCCCAAGATTCGACGGCGCCGCCGATTTGGGCCAAAATCAAGGGATTGACACCGGTTACCGTTTGCTTTGACCAGGCCGCCCCGACATCGTGAAAACGTGAGCCCAACGCGCCCCTTCGAGCGGCTGACGCCCGTGACGCTCGGCCATGCCGGCCCGGACGTGGCGTTACCGGCCTATGACCGCCGGCAACTCGACATCGGCATCGTGCATTTCGGGCCCGGCGCCTTTCACCGGGCGCACCAAGCCTTCTATGTCGACCGCCTGCTCAGGCACGATTCGCGCTGGGGCATTTGCGACGTGGCGCTGCGCGGCACCTCGGTGACCGAAGCCCTCAGCGCCCAGGACGGGCTCTACACCATCGCCGAACTCGGCGCCGAGCCCAGCTATCGCGTCATCGGCGCGGTGCGCGAGGCGATTGCCGCGCGCACCTTTCCGCATGCCGTGCTGGCGCGGCTGGTCTCGCCTTCGCTGCGCGTCGCGACCATGACGGTGACCGAGAACGGCTACTGCCTGACGCGCGGCGGCGACCTCGACACGGCGCGCGAGGAGATCGCCCATGACCTGGCGAACCCGCAAGCGCCGCTGAGCCTGATCGGCTGGCTGGTGGAAGGCTTACGCCGCCGGCAGCGCGCCGCGCTGGCGCCCTTCACCATGATCTCCTGCGACAATGTCGCGGACAATGGCGCGCGGCTGAAGCGCGCCGTGCTGCAGTTCACGCACGAGCGTGATCCCGATCTCGCCCGCTGGATCGCAGGCGAGGCACGCTTTCCCGGCACGATGGTCGACAGCATCACGCCGGCCAGCGACGAAGCGCTGAAAGCGCGCGTCGCGCTCCATCTGGGAGCCATCGACATGGCGCCGGTGCAGCGCGAGCCGTTCGTGCAATGGGTGATGGAAGATGTTCCAGGCAGCCTCGGCCCCGACTGGGCCCGCGCCGGCGTGAAGCTGACGCATGACGTTGCGGGTTACGAGCAGGCCAAGCTGCGCATCCTCAACGGCGCGCATTCCACGCTGGCCTATCTCGGCCTGCTGCGCGGCCGCCAGGCGACGCGCGACGCCATGGCCGATGCGCCGCTGGCCGCCTTCGTGCGCGCCCTGGTGACGCAGGATATCGCGCCCTCGCTGAAGCCGCCGCCGGGTTTCGACCTTGCCGCGTACATCGAAACGGTGTTGGCGCGCATCGCCAATCCGGCCATCACCCATCATCTGGGTCAGATCGCCTGGGACGGCTCGCAGAAACTGCCCTATCGCCTGTTCGGCGCGATCGGCGAAGCGCTCGCCGCCGGCCGCTCCGTCGCGCGGCTCTGTCTGCCGGTCACCGCCTGGATGCGCTTCGTCGTTGCCCGCACAAGCGACGGCATCGAACTCGTCGATCCGCTGGCGTCGCAGCTACATGCCATCGCCGAACGCTGCAACGGCGAAGGCGCACACGATGTGCCGCTATTCCTCTCGCTGGACGCGATGTTTCCCAGCGAACTCGCGCAAGAGCCGCGCGTCAGAGAATCGCTTATGGCTGGTTACGATAAGATCGGAACTGCCGGCCGGATACCCTAACGCACCAAGTAGGCGCGCATTTGCGCGTCAAAATGAATCACGCGGAGAACGCGGAGTTGAGCTACAATCCTCCGCGAACTCCGCGTCTCCGCGTGCAAATTTTTCTACGTCCCCCGCGCATGCGCCGACGAATCCAGTGTCGCCGGATTTTTCGGCGTCATGTCGAACAAATTCCAGTCGTCCGGATTGAACGGCCGCGCCGTCGGCTTCTGCACCGGATAACCGTGAATGTCGTTCTCGCTGTTGATGACGATGCCGCGGCCTTCGGCGACGTCGGCGATCAGGCGCACGTCGTCGAAGTCACGATCCCAGGGCCGCGCGCCGGCATTGTGCAGGACATATTGCTGCACGGCGCTGGCCGGCATCGCGCTCAGCCCGGCTGGCCACAGCGGCGGCTTGGGCAGCATGATGATCCTGGCGGGCGCCGTGGTGTAGCGGCCGAACATCGGCAGGGGATTGCCGATCTGGTCGACCGCGACATTGTCCTTGCCGAAATATTCCAGGTCGCCATAGCCGCCGATTTCCAGGAACGCGATATGCGGCACGGTCGACAGTCCGGCGCGCGCCACATTGCCCACGGCGGTGAGCTGGCCCATCTGCCAGGGATGGTCGCCCCATTCCTCGGCCATCAGATTGTAATGCACGATGCGCTGGCCCGGATCGAAGATCAGGTTGTTGACCATGGCGAGGCGCACGCCGCCCTTGAGCAGCGGATTGCGCTCGTAATTGTGGGCATAGAGATTGTCGACGATCAGGATATCCGTCGCGTTGTCATGGATCAGCGAGCCCTTGGAATGCTCGATCTTGTAGTGCGTCGCGTAGGCCAGGCCTTCGGCCGCGATGTTGTTGGAGAACGTCACGCGGTGCGAGGTGTGATCGCGCCAGCTTTGCGGCGTGTCGCCGATGAAGCGCTGGCCCGACGCCGACATGTTCTCGTCCGTCGCCCAATAGAAGGAGCAATGATCGACGATGATGTCGTGCGCGTCTGCGATGGTGGAGAAGGCGTCTTCCTCCCAGCCGCTCTTCTTGGGCGCGCCGGCTTCGCCGACGCGCACGCGGACATGCTGGATGACGACGTCATGGCCGCCGACGTCGAAGCCGGCGCGGATCAGCGTGATGCCCGGCGACGGCGCGGTCTGGCCGGCGATGGTCAGGTAAGGCTCGGTGATTTTCAGCGTCTTGCGGTCCAGATCGATGACGCCGCCGACTTCGAACACCACGATGCGCGGCCCTTTGGCCTCGACCGCGGTGCGCAGGGAGCCCGGCCCATCGCCGGCCAGCGTCGTCACCTTGATGATCTGCCCGCCGCGTCCGCCCGGCGTGTGCGCCGCCCAGCCGAGCGCACCGGGAAAGGCCAGCGGCCGAAGATCGGCGGCGGCCATTGGGGCGGGGCGAGGCTTCGCCGTCGGCCGCAGCGTCGCGGCCCCGGCGGCGCCCGCGATCACAACGGCGAGCAGGGCGATAGTGAATTTCCTGGTCACGCTGTGTTTCCTCATCATCTTGCGCCGGCGAGCATCTTGGCCGCATCCGGACTGTCAGGGCATACCCGTCGATTGAAAATGACACCGGTTTCCTCTAGACACAACGCAGCCACGCCAAAAAGCGCTGGCCCGGTATTCAGGGAAATGGGCGTGGTGGATAACAAAGGCGCGGAGCGGGGGCATTTGACGGACACCGTCGCGCGGCAATTCGTGTCGGCAAGGCTGGCTGCCCGGTCCCTTTCCGCCTTTCCGGGCACGGTGCCGCCCGACCTGGCCGCCGGTTACCGCCACCAGGACGCCGCCATCGCGCTATACCCCGACGAGATCGCGGGCTGGAAGATCGGCCGCGTCGGTCCCGAATTCGAGGACCGCTTCGGCCGCACGCGGCTGGCCGGTCCGATTTTCCGCGGCGCCGTGCGCCGCGGCGATGGGCCCGTTTCCTTTCCCGTCTTCAAAGGCGGCTTCGCGGCCATCGAGGCGGAATTCATCTTCGTGCTGGCCGCCGACGCGCCGGCCGACAAGCTCGACTGGACGCTGGCCGAGGCGCGCGCGATCGCCGGCGACATGCATATCGGCATCGAGACGGCCGGTAGCCCGCTGGCGATCATCAACGCCCTGGGCCCGACCGTGGTGGTGACCGATTTCGGCAACAATGCCGGCCTGATCCTGGGCCCGCGCGTGCTCGACTGGCGCGCCCGCGCCGACGCCGACCTCGTCTGCGAAAGCTTCATCGAGGGAAAATCGGTCGGCAGGGGCGCGGCTTCCGACCTGCCCGGCGGCCCGCTCGAAGCGCTGCGCTTCCTGCTCGAGCATTGCGCGCGGCGCGCCCGCCCGTTGAGAGCGGGTCTTTTTATCTCCACCGGCGCCGCCACCGGCATTCACGACATCGAAATCGGACAGCGCGCCCGGGTGGACTTTGGCGACCAGGGTACGATTGAATGCCTGGCGGTCGCCGCCGAGCCCGTCACCACGGCGGCGGGAATTTCGCAAGCGGCGCGCGCTTGAGACAATCGCCGCGTCCAACGAGGCGCGGCGCAAGACCAAGAACAGGCAGGGCGGTGACTTTGGCATCGCGCCACCTGGAAGGACTTTAGCGATGAACGTGCAGAACCCGCCGGTCTCCAAGGACGCCGTGGTGAGCGCCGCCGCCGCCCGCGCCGGCAATTATCGCTGGGTCATCTGCGGCCTGCTGTTCGCCGCCTCAGCCATCAACTATGTCGACCGCCAGATGCTCGGCCTCCTCAAGCCCGACTTGCGGGATATGTTTCATCTCGACGCGGCGCACTTCGAGATTGCTTTCGCCGACATCGTCTTCTGGTTCCAGGCGGCTTACGCCATCGGCTATCTCGGCTTCGGACGGCTGATCGACAAGCTCGGCGCGCGGCTCGGCTTCTCGGTCGCCATCGTGGTGTGGACGATCGCGCATGTGGCGCACGCCGCGGTGCGAACCGTGTTCGGGTTCACCTTGGTGCGCATTGGCCTGGGCCTCGGCGAATCGGGAAACTTCCCCGCCGGCGTCAAAGCGGTCGCGGAGTGGTTCCCGAAAAGCGAACGGGCGCTGGCTACATCGATCTTCAATGCCGGTACCGGCATCGGCGCGATCATCACGCCGCTGATCGTTCCGGTCATCGTGCATTATTTCGGCTGGCAGGCGGCCTTCGTCATCACCGGCTCGTTCAGCCTGGTCTGGCTGTGGGTCTGGATCCAGAACTACCGTTCGCCGCGCGAGCACGCCAAACTTGGAAAGGCCGAGCTGGACTTCATCGAGAGCGATCCGCCCGACACCGAACAACAGAAAAACATTCCGTGGACCCGTCTCTTTCGGGTGAAGGAGACCTGGGCGTTCGCGCTGGGCAAATTCCTGATCGACCCGATCTGGTGGTTCTATCTGTTCTGGCTGCCCGGCTTTTTCGCGGAGCATTACCACCTGAACCTGCTGACCTTCGGCCCGCCGCTGGTCGCGGTCTACATCATGTCCGATCTGGGCAGCGTCGCGGGCGGCTGGATGTCGTCGCAACTCATCAAAATGGGCAGCACGATCAACCGCGCCCGCAAGCTGACGATGCTGGTTTCCAGCTTCGCGATCCTTCCCGTCATGTTCGCGATGTATGCCGACAATCTGTGGCTGGCGGTGTTGATCATCGGCATCGCCACCGCGGCGCATCAGTCGTTCTCGGCCAATCTCTACACCCTGCCGTCGGACGTGTTCCCACGCTCCGCCGTCGGTTCGGTGATCGGGATCGGCGGCACGCTCGGCGGCATCGGCGGCATGTTCATGTCGAAATTCACCGGCTTCGTGCTATCGACCTTCAGCGGCGACTACACGCCCATCTTCATGGTCGCCGGCGGCGCCTATTTCCTAGCGCTGCTCGTGGTACACCTGCTGTCGCCACGCTACGAATTGGCGAAGGTGGACTAGGCGATTCCGAGTTCCTGCTTGGCGAAGGCCAGCGCGCTCTTGTAGTCGGCTTTGCCGTTGGGCGCGCGCAGCGGCACGCCGGCGATCAGCACGCGCTTGGGCGTCTTGTAGCCCGCCAGCCGCTCGCGCACGTGCAGGCGGATGCCTTCCTCGTCGAAGTCGCCGCTGGCCACGATGACGGCGGTGATCGACTGGCCCCATTTGTCGTCGGGCACGCCGACGACCAGCGCGTCCTCGACGCAAGGATGCAGCTTCAAGGCTTCCTCGACTTCTTCGGGATAGACCTTCTCGCCCGCCGTGTTGATGCAGGCGCTGCCGCGGCCGAGCAGCGTCAGCGTGCCGTCCTTCTCCACGATGCACCAGTCGCCCGGCATCGAGTAGCGGATGCCGGCGATGGTCTTGAAGGTCTCGGCGGTCTTCTTCTCGTCCTTGTAGTAGCCCAGCGGGATCGGCTGCGGCATGGCGACGATGCCGGGCACGCCCGAACCCGGCTCGACCGGCCGGTCCTCGGCGTCGAACACTTTCACCCGGTCGCTGATGGTGAATTTCGCGGTCGCCACCTCGCCGTCCTTGGTCATCATCGAGGTGCCGAAGCCGACCGCCTCGGACGAGCCGAAACTGTCGACCAGGATCGCCTGCGGAATGTGGCGCAACAGCCCCTGCTTGACCTCGCGACTCCACATCACGCCCGACGACACCATGTTGACGATCGAAGAGGTGTCGTAGTTGCCTTCTTCCAGCGCCGTCAGCATCGGCTTGGCGAAAGCGTCGCCGACGATCACCAGCGTCATCGCCTTGTTGTCCTCGACCGCCTTCCACATCTCCTGCGCGCTGAACGAGTGATGCCCCAGCGTGATGACACTGCCGCCGGCCAGCATCGTGTTCATCGCCATCAGCAGGCCCGTGCCGTGCATCAAGGGGCAGGCCGGCAGCAGGCGCCCGCCGGGCCCGACCTGCTTGATGGAGGCGATCAGCCCATCGAGATTTTCCGGCACCGGCCCCAGCTTGCGCAGCGCGATCAGCGAGGTCTCGCGCAGATCGTCATGCGTCCAGATCACGCCCTTGGGCATGCCGGTGGTGCCGCCGGTGTAGATGAAGAACTCATCCTGCGGCGAGCGTTCGATCTTCAGCGCTTTTCCGTTGCCTTCGTTGGCCAGGGTCTCGAAATCGACCGCGAAATCGGCCGCCGTGCCGCCATCCGTCACCTCGACGAAGGTTTGCACTTTTTTCAGGCGTGGCCGGATCTGGGTGACGATGTCGCGGAATTCGGCGCCGTAGACCACGGTCTGCGCGTCCGAATTGTCGAAGATGTAGAACACCTCTTCGGGCTTGTAGCGGTAGTTGACGTTCACATGCGTCAGCCGCGCCTTGAAGCTGGCGGCCAGCGTCTCGCAATATTCCGGACGGTTGCGCATATAGAACGCGACCTTGTCGCGCGGCCGGGAGCCGCGCCGGATCAGCGCCGCCGCCAGGTTGTTGGTCCGCCGGCCCGTCTCGCCCCAGCTGATGCGCCGCATGCCGTGCACGAAAGCAGGCGCGTCGGGCGGGATCACCTGCGCGATCGCGTCGAGAATGTCGCCGAAGTTCCAGGCCATGTTGCTCTCCCCGAGGATGACGCTGGGGAAGCGTGCCCCGCGCTCTTTTGCGGCACTCTAATAAGAGTGCGGGCCTCTCACAACGCGATTGCGAAGCGTGGCGCGAAAGCGACAAACTCGACAAAACAAAACACAGGGAGGCCGACATGGCAGCGCCGACGGGATTCAAGCTTCGCCTGGAGCCGCAGGACGAATTCACCCACACCCCCGATGCCGCTTCCAACTACAACGAGAGCATGTATTTCAACGTCTTCGATCCGAAGGCGAAGATCGGCGGCTGGTTCCGGCTGGGCAACCGGCCCAATGAAGGCCAGGCGGAGATGACGACCTGTCTCTATCTGCCCGACGGCCGCGTCGCCTTCATGTATGCCCGGCCGAAGATCGCCGACAACAAGGCGATGAACGCCGGCGGCATGAAGATCGAGGTCGTCGAGCCGTTCAAGAAATTGCGCGTCACCTATGACGGCAAGGCCCTGGTGCTGGCCCGGCCGTTCGAGATGGCCGAGCCGTCCAAGGCGTTCCGCGACAACCCGCAGGTCGATTGCAAGGTGGCGCTCGACTACGAAGGCGTCTCGCCGATGTATGGCGGCGAGACCGTGCGCGAAGACGGCCAGCCGATCGCGATCGACCCCGAAAAATCCTTCGCCAAGGCGCATTACGAACAGCACATGGCGGCCAAGGGCAGCTTTACGCTGGGCGACGAGAGCTTCGCCGTCGACGGCTTCGGCCTGCGCGACAAGAGTTGGGGGCCGCGCTACTGGCAGGCGATCAACTGGTACCGCTGGTGCCCGCTCAATTTCGGCCGCGACTTCGGCATGATGCTGTCCATCGTCGCCGGCACGGACGGCAAGCCGCGCCAGGGCGGCATGGTGTTCAGGCACGGCAAATACGATCTCATCAAGGAATGCGAGATCGACACCGACTGGGACGAGAATTGGTACCAGACCGCGCTCAGGGCAAAAGTGAAAACTGAATCCGGCGAACGCTACGAAGTCACCGGCAAGGTGTTGTCGCTGATCCCCTTGCGCAACCGCCGCAAGACGCCGGATGGACAGGAGCTCAACACCCGCATCACCGAAGGCATGACGGAATACAAATGCAACGGCCTGACCGGATATGGTTTAAGCGAATATCTCGACCAGATCGTGGACGGCAAGCCGAGCGGACTCACGTGATGACAAACACCACTTGTCATCCCCGGCGAGGCGCGCGATAGCGCGCCGAGGGAAGGGGACCCAGGCGGCAAATACCGTCACGGTGTTGACCACCTGGGTCCCCTTCCCTTCGCGTTGCTGCGCAACGCTCAGCCGGGGATGACAGCGGTGCGTGGAGATCGGAATTTGAACAGGACGACGCCATGAAAATTGACTTATGGAATCCGGACAGTTTCGCCGCCGGCCATCCGCATGCGCAGTATGACTGGCTGCGCGCCAACGATCCGGTGCATTTCCAGGAGGAGCCGAACGGGCCGGGCTATTGGGCGATCACGCGCTACCAGGACGTCTACGACGTCGACCGCGGCTTTCAGTCGTTCTCGTCCGAGCCCACGATCATGATCCAGGACGCGCCGGAGGGCGCGCTGGGCTTTGGCCCCTACAAGATGATGCTGATGATGGACCCGCCGCAGCACACCGCCTTCCGCAAGCTCATCCGCCAGGAATTCACCGTGCCGGTGTCGTCGGAACGCAAGCCGCGCATGCAGCAACTGGCGCAGCGAATCGTCAACGAAGTCATCGAGCGCGGTGAATGCGATTTCGTCTCCCAGGTCGCCGGCGAGATGCCGTCCTACGTCATCGCCGAGCTGATGGGCATGCCGCTGGACGACGGCCGCGAACTCTACAAGTTGACCGAAGCGATCCACAGCGCGCCCGGCGCGACGCCCGGCCTCGACGGCGGCACGGCGGTCATGAAGATGTTCGAATATGGCCGCAAGCTGATCGAGGAGAAGCGCGCCCGGCCGAAGAACGATCTCGCAACCAAGCTGCTGCAGGCAGAAGTCGATGGCAAGAAATTGGACGACATCGAATTCCTGCTGTTCTTCCTGCTCTTGATCGACGCCGGTGGCGACACCACGCGCAACCTCTTGTCGGCCGGCATGCTCGCCATGCTGGAGAACCCTGATCAACTCGCCTGGCTGATGGCCGATCTGCCGGCACGCCTGCCCTCGGCGCGCGAGGAATTGCTGCGCTGGACGAGCCCGGTGATCTACATGCGCCGCAGAGCCACGCGCGACATCGAGATCGGCGGCAAGCAATTGCGCGCCGGTGACAAGGCCGTGATGTATTTCGGCGCCGCCAACCGCGATGCGGCAAAATTCGACCGCGCCGACACGCTCGACCTGTCGCGCCAGCCCAACGAGCACATCGCCTTCGGCACCGGCCCGCATGGCTGCCTCGGCCAACACATCGCCCGCATCGAGATCGACGCCATGCTGATGGAGGTCCTGACGCGGATGAAGGACTTCCAGGTCGCCGCGCCGCCCAAATGGCTGCCGTCGAATTTCATCTCCGGCCCGCAAACGATGCCCGTAACCTTCAAGCCCGCGAAGCGCGCGGCATGAAGCGGTCGAAATTTATTCCGGCGGACCCCTTGACGGTCTAGAAAATATTCCTATATCGCCGGGGCGACCCAGGCTCGAGGAGGACGGACATCGTGAAAGCGTTTTGCAAAACCGGCCTCATTTCCGGCCCGCGCGCGACCCGCCTCCCCCCTATAGCGAACCCATGGTTCGAATGTACATCGATTGAGCGTTTTCAAAGGCTTAGTGGGTGACGAACATGCCGGTCTCGCTCCACTACGTCACCTACAAATCCCTCCACGACCAGCCTCTGAGCATCGCCGCCCGGCTGCGCGTGCCGCTGGACGGCAAGGAAAAACATCCCGCCGTCATCCTGCTGCACGGCTCGGCCGGACCATCGGCGCGTGAGGGCGGCTATGCCGGCGTGCTGAACGATGCCGGCTTCGTGACGCTTGAGCCCGATATGTGGGCGGCACGCGGTTTCAGGGGCGGCGCCGAAGGACGGCCGCGGCCGGCCGAAGCCGTGGCCGACCTCTACGGCGCGCGCGCCCTTCTGGCCGCGCATCCGGCCGTCGATGCCGCGCGCATCGGCGTCGGCGGCTTTTCCTTCGGCGGCGTCGTCGCGATGTACGCCGCGACACGCGCGCGCAACGACCAGTTCCTCGCGGGCGATCGCTTGCGCGCCATCATGCCGGTCTATCCCGCCGCCTGGACCTATAATCGCGTGCCCGGCTTCGAGTTCGGCGATCTGGTCGATGCGCCGATCCTCCTGATCACCGGCGCGCTGGATCAGTACGACAACGATCCGGACATCTCCGCCAAGCTGGTCGCCGGCCTGAAACCAGAGGATGCGCGGAAAATCACGCTCCGGGTCATGCCGGACAGCCATCACGGCTTCGACATGCCGGGGGTCGATATGGAAGTCACCGACCCCTTCGGCAATCAGGGCAAGGGCGGCAAGGTAATTATGCGCTATAATCGGGATACCACGCGGCAAGCGCACCGCTTGGCGGTCGAGTTTTTCTCGTCCGTGCTGAAATAGGAGGACGGCATGTCGGCAGCAGTCCACACCAGATCCAGGCTCACCGTCTCACCGGCTGGAGGATCCGCCGGCGCCTATGTGACCGGCGTCGATCTCGCGCAGCCCACCGATCCCGATGCCGTCGCCGGCATCAGGAAGGCGCTGCTCGACCATCTCGTCGTCGCCCTGCCCGACCAGAAATTTTCCTTCGACGACATGGAGCGCTTCACCGATGCGCTCGGCGGCCGGGACGCCACGCCCTATGTCGTGCCGATCGAAGGCCGGCCCTTCATGATCCGCATCCTGAAGGAGCCGCATGAGAAGGTGAACTTCGCCAATTCCTGGCACACCGATCTGTCCTATCTCGAGGCGCCGCCGCGCTACACCGTCCTGTATTGCCTGGAAACGCCGGACCATGGCGGCGACACGGTCTGGGCGAACCAGTACATGGCGCTCGACACGCTCTCGCCCGGCCTGCGCGACACGCTGATGGGCCTGAACGCTGTGCACTCCGCGGGGCCGGCCTACGGCACCGGCGCCTATCTCGACAGCGTCAAGGACAAGATGTCGACCAAGATCGCGCCTTCCAAAGACGCTTATGCCGAGCAGACTCATCCCGTCGTGATTGAGCACCCTGAGTCGGGCCGCGCCGCGCTCTACGTCAATCCGGTCTACACCCAGCGCATCGACGGCTGGAGCAAGGCCGAGTCCGACGCGCTGCTCGGCCACCTGTACCGCCAATCAGTCAACGAGAACTTCACCTGGCGGCTCAAATGGGCGCCCGGCACGCTGACGATCTGGGACAATCGCAGCACCCAGCACTTCGCGCTCAACGACTACCACGGCCAGCGCCGCGAGATGGTGCGCACCAGCGTCAAGGGCGACAAACCGAAAGCGGCACGCGCATGAAGCTCACGACGTTCCTGGCCGATGGGCTCGAGCGGACCGGCATCGTCGTCGGCGACGGCATCGTCGAACTGACCGATCTGGCGCCGCAGATGACAAGCCTGATCGCCAATTGGGCCGGGCTCAAGGACCAGATCGCGCGTCGCGCGGCGGAAGAGCCGGCGCATTACGCGCTCAAGGACGTGCGTCTGTGCGCGCCCGTGCCGCGGCCGCAGAAAGTCATGGCCATCGGCCTCAACTATGCCGACCACATCGCCGAGAGCGGCGCGGCGACGCCGGAAAAACAGATCTGGTTCGCCAAGCTCGGCAACGCCGTCAACGGTCCCTACGATCCGATCCAGATACCGAGAGCATCCAAGGCCATCGACTGGGAAGCCGAACTCGTCTTCGTCATCGGCAAGCGCTGCCGCCATGTGCCGAAGGAGAAGGCGCACGAAGTGATCTTCGGTTATGCCTGCGGCAACGACATCTCGGTGCGCGACTGGCAATTCCACACGGCGCAATGGCTGGTGGGAAAATCCTTCGACACCCACGCGCCGATCGGGCCCTGGATCGTGACCGCCGACGAGATCGGCGATCCGCACACACTGGGCATCCGCTGCCTGGTCAATGGCGAGATCAAGCAGAACTCCAACACCAAGAACCTGGTGTTCAACTGCTTCGACCAGATCGCCTATCTCAGCCAGGCCATGACGCTGGAGCCCGGTGACATGGTCTTTACAGGAACACCCGGCGGCGTCGGCCAGTCGATGAAGCCGCCGCAATTTCTCAAAGCGGGCGACACCGTGCGCATCGAGATCGACAAGATCGGCGCGCTCGAAGCGAAGATGGTGGCCGAGCCTTAAGGCGTCCCCTGACGCAGCACGGTGCGAAATCCTAGGTGGCTCGCCGCCAAATCCGCCTCCTGCCCTTCGCGCGCGCCGGAGCGGTAGCGCATGCAATAGTTCGGCGCACACAGGAACGAGCCGCCCTTGATCACATAGCGCTTGTCCTCGCCCATCGCCGGCATGGCGTCGGGCCCCGGCGTCTCGCCACGGCGTGGGCGATAGACGTCGTTCGTCAGCTCCCAGACATTGCCGAGCATGTCATAGAGGCCGTAGGCATTGGCGGCATAGCACCCCGCGGGCGCCAGCCCGACAAAGCCGTCATCGCCGCTGTTGAGCACCGGGAAAATTCCCTGCCAGGTGTTGGCGCTCCTGGGCTGGTCGTGATCGTCGCCGGCTTTGGGATCGCCGGCCCGCGCCGCCCATTCCCATTCGGCTTCGCTCGGCAGATCGCGCCCCTTCCAGCGCGCATAGGCCAGCGCGTCGTCATGCGTGACTTCGACGACGGGATAATTCTCGCGCCCGGCGAGCGAGCTTCCCGGCCCCGCCGGATGGCGCCAGTTCGCCCCCGGCACGAAGCGCCACCATTGCGAGATGTCCGCCAGGCCATGGACGTCCTTCGGCATGAAGAACACCACCGCGCCGGGCCGCAGCATGTCCGCCGGCAGGCCGGCATGCGTCGCGCCATCGAGCGCGCGCTCGGCCTGGGTGACGTAGCCCGTCGCGCGCACGAAGGCGGCGAATTCGCCGTTCGTCACCTCGTGGCGGTCCATCCACAAGCCCTTTACGTTGGCGTTAGAGATCGGCCCTTCCTCGGCATAGACCGTGTCGCCTTGCGCGAAAGCGCCGCCGGCAATCCACGCCATGCCTTGATGCGGCGCCGGCGCCGACAGATCGAGGCAGCGAGCTGCGCTCTGGTTACCACGGCTCAAATGGCCGCCCACCAGGCAGAGGAGCGCGATCACGGCAATCGACGACGCCGCAAAGGCGTCGTGCCGCGTCACTTGCGCTTGGCCGGCTTCGTTGTGGGGACGCCGAGGAACGCCAACGCCATATGGGTCAGCGAATCCAGGACGAAGGTCTCGTCGGCATAGGGGCCGTCATTGAGCAACCGGTGCACCAGCGCGCCGTCGACCGAGCGCAACGCGAAAGTGCAGGCCTCCGCCAGGTTCTCGTGGCAGCCCTCGCCGCGCGCCGCGAGGAATTGCGCGAGCAGAACGCCCTGGCGTCCGGTGCCGGCGCGCATGCTGGGCCAATAATCGGCGCCGGCGCCGGCCAGCGAGCGCTGGAACAGGGCGCGGAAAAAGCCCTGGTTGCGCTTCATGATGTGCGCGGTGTTCTCGATCAGCGTGCGCAGCATGACGGCGGTCGGCTGCGCCTGCCACTCCGGCATGGCGAAGAAGCGCGCCGCATTGTCGAGGTTGCGCTCGGTGAAGCGGTGATGCAGCGCCTTGAAGAACGCCTCCTTGTCGCGGAAGCGGCGATAGAAGCTGCCGACCGAGCAATTCGCGGCCAGCGCGATATCGCTGACATGCGCCGCGTCATAGCCGACCTTGGCGAAAACGCGCTCGCCCGCCGTGAGCAGGCGGTCGCGCGCATTGCGACTGCGCGCCTGGTTTACAGGCAGAACGCCGTCGAGTTGATCAACCGAATCCAAGGCTTGGCGCTCCAGCTGGCCTGAATTTGCTAGACCAAATCCGGCCCCCGCGCCAGTGCGGCCGGTTAGCCGCCGCCGGCGCTTGCCGCAACCACATTGTCGTCCGAGTTGCGGTCGATCCATTCATTGTAGGGATCGATGCCGGCATATTTCGGCGCCACATCGGTCACCAGATGGATGACCTGCGTGCCGGAACCGATATGCATCGGCGCCAGTTCGAGGATCTTGTCCTTGCCGAAATCGGCATCGCCGGGCTTGGCCAGGAACAGTCCGATCGGAACCTGCTCGTCCATCTTCGCATCGGTCTGCGCGCCCCTGCCGTCGGCATAGTATTTGTGCGCATCGACCGTCAGCGTGACGTCGAAGCGTCCATCATGCCGCTTGGTCCAGGTGACGCTCTGCGCTTTCAGATCGTAGAGCGTGATCTTGTCGAACAGGTCGGTGATCAGCGCGTCATATTTGGGACCGGCTTCTTCGCGCAGAACCTTGAGGAAATCCCTTGTGGTCGGATACGGCGCCGCCTTGAAGGCATAGAGATGCAGCATGCGGCGCAGCGCGCGGTCGACGACCGCCTCGCCGACGGTCTCCTTCAGCCGGTACATGATCACCGCGCCCTTGCGATAGTGGATGTAGCCCTGGTTCTCCACCCGGTCGAGCGGCAGTTCTTCGACCTCTTCGCTGCCGCGGCTGCGCAGGTACGAGTCGAGTTCGAACTTCAGGAATTTACGCACGTGTTCGGGGCCGTAGAGATGCTCCATGACCAGCATCGCGGAGTATTGCGCGAAGGTCTCCACCAGCATGGTGCTGCCTTGCATGCTGGCCGCCGACAGCTGATGGCCCCACCATTGATGGCCAAGCTCGTGCGCCGTCACGAAGGTGACGAGATCGACCTTGTCGGTGTCGGCGCGGATCGCGCGGTCGTCCTGGATGAAGCCGAGATTCTCCGAATAGGGGATGGTGTTGGCGAAAGACTGCGCGAAGTCGGCGTAGCCGGGGAATTCCATGATCCGCGCCTGGCGGAACTGGTAGGGGCTGAACACCTTGTTGTAGACATCCATCGACGCCGTCATCGCCGCCAGCATGCGATCGATCTCGAGCGGATGGTGCGGGTCGTAATAGACCGTCAGGTCGACGTCATGCCACTTCACCGTCCGCGACAGGTAAGCCGCCGACTGCACCGAAAAGAAGAACTGGATCGGCGCCTCGGTCTTGAAGCGTACCGTGCGCCGCCCGTCCGCCACGCGATCCGACATCCGGTAGCCCGGCGCGATCGGCGTCTGGTCCGCCACCGTCGAAACCGTGATGTCGGAATTGACCCAGTCGGCGAAGTTGAAGAAGCCGACATTACGCGCAGAATCGTCCTCCAGCTTGGCGGGCCGCAATTCGGCCGGCAGGCCGTAGCGGCGGCGCTTGACGGGATCGGTCAACAGGCCGTTCTGGTCCATGCCCAGCACCGGCGCGATCTCTGTGCTGTTGACGAAGGTGCCGTTGTCGACGATCCGCGTCATGTTGGCGCGGTTCTTGAAGCCCCTCTGCTCCCACACCGTCTTGAAGGTGATGCTGCGCTTCTCGCCCGGCTTAAGCGGCGTGTCAAAGGAATAGATCACATAGTGGAAATTGTCGTAGCGCTGCTTCACATGCGCGCCCTCGACGGCCAAGTCCGACATGAGCGCGTCGCGCTCCCAGCGCACATGCACGTCGCTCTGCGGTTCGTTCGTCCGGTTCTGGATGATATAGCGTCCCGTCGTCACGACGCGCGGATCGTGCGGATAGATCGCGACGTTCAGCATGACGTCGATGATGCGCGGCGTCGGCAGCGTGTGGAACCTGTACAGCGCCTTTTCGTAGTTCGCCTTCCAGACATCGTCGGCGATGGCGGTGCGATATTCGTTCAGCACGTTGGTGTTGTAGTAGATGTAGCCGCCGCAGCCGGCCGCCGCGAGCAGCGCGACCGCCATCAGCACGCCGGCTTTTCCCGCCATGCGGCGCGGCAGGCGCGCCAGACGCGGACGCAGCCGCGTCTCCGTTCCGCGCCGCCACAAGCCGTAGGCCAGGATCGTCAGGACGAGCGCCACGGCGCACCAATAGGCGTGCATCCAGGCGCGGCCGATCCAGAAGGTGCCCTCTGCGTTCATATCGGACAGCGGCACCGCGATCGTCGTGCCGTAGAGATAGAGGTGATGGTCGAAGCCGATATTGCTGAGCGTGATCAGCCCGATCAGGAACAGCGCCATCACGCCCCAGCCGATGAATTTGTGCGGCGACAGCGCCTGCACGAAAATCGCCAGCGCCGCGAGCTCGATCGCCTCCAGCGCGTTCGGCAGGACGTACCACAGCCAATAATGCGGCCATTCGAAGTTGAAATAGCCCTTGAAGGCCTGCATGCCGACGGCCGCGAAGACCGAGATCACGATCATGGCCGTCAGGACCAGCGAGATGGCCGCGACCTTGGGCGCCACGAAGGCCCAATCCGGCACCGGGCAGGCGTCGAACACCTCATGCGTGCGGCGGTCGCGCTCGCGCCACACCAGTTCGCCGGCATAGTAGATCGCCACGATCACCGGGATGATCGAGAAGGCGCCGTTGAGGGTCAGGATCATCAGATTGGTGACGGGCAGCACCGTGAAGTCGGCCCGCTCGGTCGTGAAGGCCATGGCGCCCAGCGCGTTGAGCAGGCCAAGCGCGAGCAGCACGAAGAAAGCCGGGCTCCTGAAGACCTGCGCCATCTCGAAGCGGGTCCATTTCCAGCTTTGCACGGCCAGGCTGGCCGCGTCGAAATGCGGCGCCGGCAGCGGACCGCTGCGGGCGCGGACGATGACGGCTTCTTTCTTCTCCACCTTTGCGTTCTTGGCGCCGCGCGTCTCGAAGCGATAGCTGACATAGGCCACGCCCAGCAGGACGAAGGTCATGGCGAACCAGACCGCGCGATTTATCAGGACGACACCCACCAGCGGCGGCAGCATCGTATTGCGATCGGACGTCGTCCAGTATTTCATCACCTCCTGGATCGCACCGATACCGAACGGCTCCAACAGCCCGACGATGTGGTCGTATTGCGGCTTCGAGAACAGGACCGTCAGCATCAGATACAGAATGAGAAACGCCACCACGCCGACATAGGTCGCCATCATCGAGCGCGTGGCGGTGGCGAGCGCGAAGAAGGCCGCGCCGAGCACGAAGATCGTCGGCAGCACCAGGATGAAATAGGCGTAGAGATAGTCCTCCGGGCGGAACGGACCGAGCTTCATGGGATCGAGCCATGGCATGAAGGAGCCGATCAGAATGCCCAGCGGCAGAGACAGCATCATCAGCGCGCCGGCCGTGAAGGCGCCGGCGAAGCGGCCGAATAGGTAATCGAATTTTGTGATCCGCGTGGAGCGGACGATCGGGCCGTAGCCCGTCTCGTCGTCGCGCACCACGACATTGGCGACGAACGCCGTCAGGGCGAAGATCGCGAAGATGCTCATGATCCCCATTTCCTGCAGGATCGCGGACGGCGAATTCACGTTGGTGGCGCCGTTGGAGCCGATCTGGACCTGGGGCACTGTCGTGGCGGCGAACGTCAGCAGGAAGAAGATGCCGAACGCCGTCCAGAACACCGGCGAGCGCAGTTGATAGCGGAATTCGAAGCCGGCGATCTTGAAGAACATCGTCTACGCCGCCTGGCGCGAATGGATCAGGGTCGAGAAATAGACGTCTTCCAGTCCGGCCTCGACCGCGGCAAAGCCGTTGCCGGGATCGGCGTCCGACACGATGTGCACCACGGTCTGGCCGCCGACCAGGCGCGTTGAGATGACGTTGTATTTCTGGCGATAGGATTCCAACTCGCCCTTGCCGATGGTCTTTTTCCAGACCCGGCCCTTGAGGGCACGAGTCAATTCGTCGGGCGCGCCGCTGCCGACGATGCGGCCCTCGGCGATGATCGCCATGCGCGGACAGAGGTCGGAGACATCGTCCACGATATGCGTCGAGAGGATCACGACGATCTGCTCGCCGACTTCCGAGAGCAGGTTGAGGAAACGGTTGCGTTCCTCGGGGTCGAGGCCCGCCGTCGGCTCGTCGACGATCAGCAGCGACGGCCGGCCGATCAGCGCCTGGGCGATGCCGAAGCGCTGGCGCATGCCGCCGGAGAACCCGGCGATGGCTTTCTTGCGCACGCTCCACAGATTGGTCTGGTTGAGCAGCGCCTCGACCGTCTCGCGCCGCTCGCCGCGGCGGGTCACGCCTTTGAGCACCGCCATATGGTCGAGCATGTCGTAGGCGGTGACGCGCGGGTAGACGCCGAAATCCTGCGGCAGGTAGCCCAGCACCTGGCGCAGCTTCTCCGGCTCCTTGATCACGTCGATGCCGTCGAACCGGATCGTGCCGCTGGTCGGCGTCTGCAGCGTCGCGATGCAGCGCATCAGCGTGGACTTGCCCGCACCGTTGGGGCCCAGCAGGCCGAACATGCCGGCCGGTATGTCCAGGCTGACGGAATCGAGGGCGCGCACGCCCCGCGCATAGACGTGGGTCAGATTGTGGATGGAAAGCATGCAGTCCCCTGTTTGATGAAAGATAGGACGCCTGGGGCGCCGTTCAATAGCGCATGGCGGTGCGCGCGACCGGCCCGTCATGGGTCAGGGAAATATGCGTCAAAACCTGCTCGTCGTGGTTCATGCGCCAGGAGAGCAGCTTCTGCGCATATTCCAGCATGATCCCCAAATAGCGCGGATCGCCGGCGCAATTGACGAATTCGCCGGGGTCCTTGGTGAGGTCGAAGAGCAGCGGCGGCAGCTTGGTGAAGTGGACATATTTGAAGCGCTCGTCGCGGACGATGTTCATGGTGCATTGGTGCAGGGTCAGATCCAGCTTGCGCTCGGCCGTGTCGTCGGCGGGATCGCGAAAGTCGAATTCCCAATGCGCCTCGCTGCGCCAGTTGGCTGGCGCGCCCTTGCCGTGCAGGAACGGACACAGCGACATGCCATCGCATTGCAGCGGAATATCCGCGCCGATCGCCTCCAGTAAGGTCGGCATGATGTCGACATTCTCGGTGAAGCGCCTGACCACGCTGCCGCGCGCCGCATCGGCCGTTTGCCTCGGATCGCGCACGATCAGCGGAATGCGATAGGACGCGTCGAAATAGCCGCATTTGCCCAGCAGCCAGTGATCGCCCATCTGCTCGCCATGGTCCGAGGTGAAGACGATCAGCGTATTGTCCCAGCGGCCCGTCTCCTTCAGGAACGCGAAGACGCGCCCGAGCGCAGCGTCGACCTCGCTCATCAGCCCGTAATAGACCGCCTTCAGCCGGCGCAGCTTTTTCTCGTCCGCGCTGGCGCGGTATTGGCGGCGCGAGAGCTGATGCCGCAGCCAGGGATGCTGGACCGCTTCGTCTTCCGGTGTCTTGAGGCGCGCAAAGCCGGGCACCGCCAGCGGGTCGTACATCGCGTTGTAGGGCTCGGGCGCGATGAACGGCGGATGCGGCCGCAGGATCGACAGATGCGCGACGAACGGGCCCTCGGCGCCCTGGATGTAGTCGATGCAGCGGTCGACCAGGAAATTGGTGTCGTCGGCCTCGGCCGGATAGGCCAGCGGCTTGGGCACCGCTGCGCCGTCCTCGTAGTCAGGTCCGCCGGCGCGATACGCATAGGCCTTCGCGATCGGTTCGGGCACGGGATAGCCGTTGGTCTTCAGCCAGTCGGTCCAGGGATAGGGCGTCTCGCCCATCAGGACGAGCGGTCGAATGCCCGGCAGCGGTCCTTCATAGGTGCGCAGCCAGGGATCGTCGTCCTCCAGTTCGCGCGGATCCAGGCTCGTGTCGGTATAGCCGAACAGCACCGGGTCGTAGCCGATCG
>Ga0207929_1000029_pt1 | contig 70945 bp, 60 predicted proteins | sample NGESurdeep072012_FD_184466 | JGI IMG/M metagenome (GOLD analysis project Ga0207929, IMG submission 184466) | Arctic peat soil microbial communities from Barrow, Alaska - NGEE Surface sample 53-1 deep-072012 (SPAdes) | ecosystem: Environmental > Terrestrial > Soil > Wetlands > Peat ... | reverse complement strand
CGCCGTCCCCATCGGGTCTGACGCGACTTCGCGAACTGTCTGGGCGGCGCCGAAGGCGACCTCCGCGACAGTGGTGGCCGTCTCACCGGCCGAGTCTGCGATCTGGTCGAGTTCTGTAGTCATCTCTTTCTTCTCCTTATATTGATTGACGCAACGCATCATAACGCATTGCGTCAACCGTGTCAAGGACCGGTCCTGAGGCGCTCGATGAGCTCGGCCGCGCGCGGCCCGAAAACGTCATAGTGCGCGACCCTTCTTCGCTTCTCCGGCTGTATCCACTCCGGCCGCAGACCATGCTGGCGTCCCCATTCCTCGAGCACAAGCCGCAAACCGATTATGTGCAGAAACGGGCGCTCGCGCACCATGCCCCGGATCATCGAGCCGTGGTAATGGTCGAAGTTGCGATGGACCGCGATGCCGCCGGCCTCGGCAAAAGTAATCGCCTCCCTGATCTGGCGACGCTCGAAGTATTGCTCTGTAAGCGGCGATGTGCCCGTCACGTCCGCGCGGCTGGAACCGGAACGCGCGCGTCGTTGCAGATCGGCTTGAAAGCGCACAGGGTGCAGGGTCGTTCCGCATGTTCCGGGCCGAGCGCAAAGTCGCCGGCCATGATGCGCGACGTGGCTGCCGCGATCCTGGCCTCCGCCGCACTGTCGTCGGGAGCGACCTCGATCAGCTGCCCGCGGCGAATGTCGAATAGAACGAGCCGAGGCTCCCGGCCTCCCGGCAGCAGCCCTCGACGAGCTGCCAACCCGTACAGCCTGAGCTGCGTCGAGTACGCCTCGATCAGCCTCGCGTCGAGGGTCGCGTTGGTCTTGTAGTCGACAAGGGTCGGCCGGCCGTCGAGCTCGCAAACGCGATCGACGAATCCGCGGACCCGCGCCTGGCCGACACGAAGGTTGAACTCGAGCTCCACGCCAAGCGTAGGCGCGGCGGCTAGAGGGTGTGAGAGGTAGCGCGCCAGCATTTCTATTCCGGCTTGCGGGCCACGGTAGATGCCGAGCAGGTCGCCGCCGCCCGCATGCCAGGCCGCAAGCGCGGCGTGGACCGATGCGCCAAGCTCGCTCGATCCAGACGCCCGAACGAATGCCGGCAGCATGTCGTCGGGCGGAGCGGGCACGCCCCATACCTGGCTGAATCGGTATCGGACGGGACAGACCTCGAAATCGTGGAGCTGCGAGAAGCTCAGCTCGACGTCGCGATCTGGTCCAGAGCGCACCGCCTCGTCGCGCGGACGAATGTGCTGCCACCTCTCGAGGACTGCCTCCACCACTGCGGGGCCGTCCGCACCCGAGCCGTCAGCCGCGCGTATCACAGGAAGCTCGAGCTGCTCCGCCTCCACGACGGTCGCGGATTCGGGATGCGCGAACGCCCAGCTGAGGATCTCTGCGAAATGGTCGACCTCGCCATTCGCGCCCAGATCGACATCACGCGGGGATTGTTCTTCCCGCGTGGCGGTGACGTACAAAGCATCCTTCGTTCGTGTGATGCCGACGTAAACGATGCGCCTGCGCTCGCCCATCGCCAGCGCTACGGCCGGCGTTCCGGGCGATGTCTCTTTAAAGCGCGGGTGCTTATCGCCTCGCCAGTTCTTCATCACGAAGCCGAGGTTGTCGGGGTCAAAGAAAAGGCGCTCCGTATCGCGGGGTCGCGGTGGTCGCAGATTGACCAGGAATACGACCGGAAACTCCAGGCCCTTCGCCGAATGCACCGTCAGCAGCGAAACCGCATCGGTGGTGGCCGACTCCTCCGCCGCTTCACCCACTGGTAGCTCGGCATCGATCACCTGGTCCAGATGGCGCACGAAGTCGCCGATGCCCGCGAGCGCGAGGTCGCGCTCGAAGCGCGACGCAAGCTGAAAGACCTTGCGCAGGTTGAGCAACGCGCGCGGGCTGCCGTCTCTCTGCGCGCGGAGCTCGGCCCAGCGGAGGTATCCGGTTTCTTCGAGGAGCCGGTTGAGGATGTCGGCCACCGTCAGCGCGTCCCGCAACCCACCGAGTCGATCGGTCAGCTCAACCAGGCGCATGGCCTGCGCCGCCACCTTCGCATCCATCTCGGGAAAGCCCTCGCGCCCCGACTCCTCGAAGCAATCCCGCAGACGCATGCCGCTGCGGCCGAAGCGCCGCGCTGCGAGCCGGTACATACCTTTGTCTGGCAGCCTGACGATCGGCCCCTGGAGCACCCTGACGAGCGCACCGTCGTCCATCGGGTTCTCAGTCAGCCGGAGCAGCGCGAGAACGTCCTTGATCTCCTGGCGATCGAAGAAGCCTGAGCCCCCGCTGGTGAGGTAAGGGATGCCCTGGCGACGGAGCTCATCCTCGAACTCGCGCGGGAGCATGCGGATCGAATGCGCGAGTATCGCGATGTCGGAGAAGGCTCGCCCCCCAACGTTCAGCCGGCGAATCGTCTCCGCCACCGATCTGGCTTCGGTGCGCGAGTCCGGCGCCATCATCACGGTCACCGGCCGGTCGCCCGACCCGCGGGTGGCGACCAGCTCTGGTTCCGTGGCGAAATCCGGGTCGCGGCGTATGAAGTCGGTCGCGCAGTCGAGGATCTGCTGGTACGACCGGCGATTGTGCGTAAGGGGCAGGCGGCGGCCGGTGAAGCGTGTGCGTATGTTCTCGATCTCCGCATCACGCCAGCCGTAGATCGATTGCTTGGCGTCTCCGACCGCCGAGACGTTGCCGAAGCCATCCGCGGCGAGCAGCCTGATCAGGTCGAGCTGAATCCTGTTCGTGTCCTGGAACTCATCGACCAGCAGGTAGCGGAAACGCTCGCGGCACCGGCGTCGAAACTCCGGCACGCGCTCGAGCGCATTGATCACCTCGAGGATGAGGTCGTCGAAATCGCGAAGGTTCTCGGCGCGCAGCGCATCCTCGTATGTCTTGTAGACGAGGTGCAGGACCCCAATCGCCTCGAGCTCGGCGTGCGCCGCGTCGCTGCCGGAGGCGCCGTCGAACGAGGCATCCCAGTGCCGGCCGTGCAGCTCGAGGGCGCGGGAACGGAAACCTTCAGGGCTGATGCCACGCCCCTTCAGCTTGAGCAGGAACCGTAGACCTGAGCGCAGGAGGTCGTCGAGATCATCCACCGAAAGGGCTGTAAACGAGTCAGGGTCCAGGGGAGCGGCGGCGCCGCTTCGCAGTCGCGCGACAAGACGCTGTTCGAACAGGCGCTGCCCGGTCTCATCCAGAACTCTCAGCTCGCGAGGCGCGCCAACGAGGTAAGCGAACTCATCGAGCAGCCTCGCGCAGGTCCCGTGGAACGTCCCGATCCAGGCCGCATCCAGGACCTCGGGACCAAGCTGAGGTCGCCGCTCGCCAAGCTCGCGGGTGATGCGCTGGCGCAGCTCCTCCGCCGCGCGGTCGTTGAACGTCACCGTGAGGATCCTGTCGGGCGCCACTCCCTGTTCGACCAGCCAGCAGAAGCGCTCGGTGGCCGTGAAAGTCTTACCAGTACCTGGGCCCGCGGCAATCAGGAACGCCCCGTCGGGGCCGGCATGAGCCGCGGCTTTCTGCTCTGGACTCAGCGTCATTCTGGGGGCGCCCCTCCATACGGGCAGATGGCTGCGTGCGGGCAGCTGCCGAAACGGGTTACGCAGGTGCCGGCGAGATCACGCGGTCCTGGCTCGAAGTGGCCGCCCTTGATGCCCGCGATCGCCTGCATGACCACGGCACGGCTCCGGTCGAGATCCTCAGCGGTCAGCGCCTTCTCGCGATACTCCTTGAGTCCGGCGGGCTGCCCGACAGCAAAGATGTCCTGGCGCATATCCCTCCAGACCCAATCCTTCGGATACCACAGGGAGAGGAACCGCGGCTGAAAGCCGAGGGCCTTGCCTTCGTCATCGACTCCATACCGGCACGCCAGGTAGTAGAGGGCCAGCTGCACGTCTGACATCGCGGGGCCGAAGTACTGCTCATACGCATACCGCATCGGCTTGCCAGAGCCCGTTTTGTAATCGACCACCTCGACCTGGCCGTCGCCTACGTCATTCACCCTATCGATCTTCCCGACGATCTCCACCCCATCGAGCTCGAGGTGGAACCGGCGCTCGACGTCGAGCGTTCGCAACCGCCTGATCACCTGCAAGCCGGTCACGAACTTGATGTAGTTGCCGAGGACGGCGCGGACCTGCAGCTCCTCGCGCTTGCGGTCGAGGACTCCCTCCATCCTCGACAGGTACGGATCGAGATGTTTCACCAAAGAGGTTTCCAGCCACTCGCGTTGCAGCTCCGAGGCGAGCGGCCGCCACTCGGACTCGTGGAGATGGAAATCCTCGAGCACCTCGTGGAGAAATCCGCCACGCTCCATCGCCACCGATCGCGGCTCGTCCACCAAGCCTGGATGGTGGTTGTACCAGTAGAGGCGCGGGCATTTCAGGTAGTCGTTGAGCGTCGTTGGGCTGAAATGTCCGATCTCGACTTTCGTAGGGTTCTTGTCCCCGCCGTACGGCTCGAAGGGTTCGCCGGATTCGCGGTCGGTCAGAAACGCGACGTCGAGACCTAGCGCCAGCGCCCTTCCGGCGCTGCCGTTCAACGCGTCTCGGTGCGAGGCGATCAGCACCTCGGCCTCGCGTGCGAGCAGGACGTCGCGCGGCGCCAGCCTTCCCGATGCGCGCGTCAGCTCTCGAGACTCCGCCTCGGGCTGTGCCAACCCGAGAAATACAGAAGCGCCGGCCTGCCTCAGGTAGGCATCGGCGAAAGTGATGTAAAGCCTTCGCTTGGCGCGTGTCATGGCGACGAATGCGAGGCGCGCCTCCTCGGCCAGATGCCCGTCAGGGTCGGAGGGCCAGGAAGGCATGAATCCGACCTTGTAGCGCTCCAACCAGGCGCGATCTTCCACATCCAGCAGTGGGTGCGGCCGGGCCGCAAGGGGGAAGAGGCCGTGCGCGAACCCCGAACAGAAGACGACCTCGAACTCGAGGCCTTTGGCCTGGTGCACCGTCAACACCTGAACTGCATCCCGGCGTGCTCTCGATCCGCTGGCCTGGGCCGGCGCATCGGTATCGTCGGCCGCACCACTGAGGAGCGCGTCGAGCGAACCGGCGATGTCGGTGAGGAGAGGCGGCGCCCCATACAGCCGTTCGTGAACCGTCTGAATCGCCTCGAGACCTTCGATTGCAGCGCGAAGGTCGCCGATGGCTTCGGCTCGCTGCTCAGGCGCCAGGCCCAGATCGAGGAGGCGGCGCATGGCCCCGTCCTCGATGAGGATCGAGTAGGCAAGGCTCGTCAGCGGCAACCTCGAAACACGGGCGAGCAGACGGTGACGCGCAACCATCCCAGCGTGCAGGCTGTCCAGCTCATCAGCTGACAGGAACTCGAGATAGTCGGGCTCGGACGAAACTTCGCCAGGTTGATCGGCTATTTGAGGGGGAACGTCCCCCCTCGTGGCGCCGGGCCTGGCAGAGCCAGCTCCCAGCGCACCCCCCTGCCAAGGCAGCGGATAACGCACGGCATCTCGCGCTGCGAGCACGAACATGAGACGGCGCACGACACGCGTCAGCGGACGGCCCTGCTCGCGCGCATGCGCGCGCAGCCGGCTCAGCGTGCGTGCACCGACGCCACCAAGGGTCGAGGCGAGCGCCCCTTCGAAAGCATCCGGGTCATCCGGGCTGCGCAGCGATTCGAGGTAACCCACGAGGAACCTGACGACCTCGTTGCGCGCCGTGGCCCCCGAACCTCGCACCTCATAAGGAAGGCCGAGGGCTCGCAGCGCCTCCTCGAATGGGCCTCCGAGCGAGGTGGTGCTGCGCAACACGATGGCAAAGTCGCTCAGCCGCAGGTCTGGCGACTCCGCATGCAGGCGCTTGATCTCCCGGGCGCAGAAGAACGCCTCGTCGACCGCGTCCCCTTCACGTGCGACGACAACTGCGGGCGACCGCGACGGATTTGCCGCGCGCAACGTGCGCGCCTGGCGGCCGGGCTGGGTCGCGGCAAGCAGCCTTTCGCCGGAGTCCAGGGCTTCCTGCGAGCAGCGGTAGCAATCGTCCAGCCTGTGCGTCGCGCCGCCGTAGACCTTCGCGAAGTCGTCGCTCAGCAGGCGCGGGACTGTGCCTCGAAAGCCGTAGATGGATTGGTCTGGGTCCCCCACGACCACCAGGTGGGGCCGTGCCGCGGGCGGAGCGAGAAGCTGCAGCAGCTCGAACTGCGCGGGGTCCACGTCCTGGAACTCGTCGACCAGGATCAGCTTGAAGTGCGCGCTCATCTGCTCGCGCAGCTCGAGGTTCGACTGCAGCAGCTGGATGGCGCCGGTGATGAGGTCTCGGAAGTCGACCATCCGCCCTCGTTCCATTCGTTCTTGGTATGCCTGGTACGCGGCCGCGAGCGTACGAAGGCGCTCGCTTGCGCTTGCCTCGGCCGCGAGCAGGAGGGCGGACGGGTGGACCAGGTTCTGCTTCATCAGCGCGACGAAGGTCAGCACGTCCCTCGCGAATGCGTCCGAGCGCTGCACCCCCGCCAACCCGCCCAGCACGTCGGCCTCCATGTCGGCCAGGACCTTGCGCATGACGATCGACTCCTGGAAGCCGTCGAGCAGCAGGCGCTCCGGATCAGGCGAATATTCGCGGAGGAGCCTCGAGCAGAAGCTATGGAAAGTGGAGATCCACGCTTCTCCGTAGTCGTCGTTCAGGCGTAGATCGATGCGCCGCGCGATCTCGGACGCGGCGCCGTTCGAGAACGTGAGGACCAGGATCTGGCCTCGGCCCGCAACCCCCTCGCGGACGGCCTGCTCATACAGGTCGACGAGGGCGTGCGTCTTCCCGGTGCCCGGTCCGGCGAGCACGCGGAGCGGGCCGTCGATGTCGTGAATGTCCAGTGGCAAGTAGTTCCCCTTGGTCAGGGGCGGGCGATCTGATTATGCCGGGGGACAGGTTTCCAGGTAAGGGGTGCCTGTTAAGTACCCGTTGCCCTGCGGGTGGCGGTCGCTTCAGAAGTTCGCCAGCTTGGCAAGGTTGGCCGGGGTCCCCCCGGACATGACTTTGTTCTGTGCGCTACCAAAGCGTGGCCTGGCGAAACTATTTCGTAATAAATCCGATCCCGGGAGAGAGAGCAGAGCCTGCCGCGAAGCCGCACGCTCGATGAGAGAGGACCGACTGGTCCTTTCTCACATGTTCAGGGCGCGGTCGATCTCGTCTAGTTCGCCGGCTGAAAACTCAGGGCCATCTAGAGCTGCCCTGTTTTCTTCGAGCTGGGCGATGCTGCTCACTCCGATCACCGCGGACGTGACCCGTGGATCACGAAGCGTCCAGGCCAGGGCCATCTGCGCCAGGGGCTGCCCCCTCTTCTCTGCGATCGCGCTCAATGCCCGCACCTTCGCGAGGGTTTCCTTGGTGATCTGGTCAGGCGACAGATATCGCGAGTGCGTCGCGCGAGATCCCTCCGGAATTCCGGTCAGGTACTTGCCGGAGAGCACGCCCTGGGCGAGAGGCGAGAATACGATGCAGCCCGCCCCCTCCGCCTCGAGCGCATCGAGCAAACCGTCGTCCTCGATCCACCGGTTCAGCATGTTGTATGAGGGCTGGTGGATGAGCAACGGCGTGCCCATTCCGCGCAGGATCGCTGCCGCGCTCTTGGTCTGCGCGCTCGAGTACGAGGAGATGCCCGCGTAAAGCGCTTTCCCCTGGCGAACCGCCGAGGCAAGCGCCCCCATCGTCTCTTCGAACGCTGTATCGGGGTCGGGTCGATGCGAGTAAAAGATATCGACGTACTCAAGGCCCATTCGGCGCAGGCTCTGGTCGAGGCTGGCCAGCAAGTTCTTGCGCGACCCGAGATCGCCGTACGGCCCAGGCCACATGTCCCAACCGGCTTTGGTCGAGATGATCAGCTCATCCCGATACGGAGCGAGGTCGGAGGCCATGATGTGGCCGAACGTCTCCTCGGCCGACCCGTACGGCGGCCCGTAGTTGTTGGCCAGGTCGAAATGCGTGATGCCCATGTCGAAGGCGCGCAGCACTATCTCGCGGCTGACCTCGAGCGGGCGCGTGTGGCCGAAGTTCTGCCACAACCCAAGTGAGATCTCGGGCAGCCTGATGCCGCTGCGACCGCTGCGGCGATATTCGATTCGGGAGTATCGGTCTGTGTCAGGCAGGTAACTCATGCAGCTCTACAACTCTATCGGGAGGCCGTAAAGGCTTGACGCGCCAGGCGATAACGCAGATGCCGACCAGGAAAGCGAGCTCCACGAGAGGCCACCTCTGCAGCGGCAGTCCGGTCCTGACCCAGGTCACATAAGGAGTGGTCAACAGCCAGGCCGCTGCAACCGGCACACGCCAGGCCATAACCGGTCGCTCCTCCCACACGATCACAGAAGCAACGACAAGCAGGCAGAGGTCGGAAGCATGCAGGTATGGGACCGCTATCAATGAGCCGAGGATGCCGGCCACGAGGACCAGACCGGGCGAGTGGCGAAGCCGGTAGGCCGCAACCAGAACAGCGACGATGATGACGACCCGCAACGCAGCGATCGCCGGGCCGTGGAAACCCAGGGCGCGTTCGAGCGTCAACGCGTCGGCCCCGGTTGGCAACGAACCTGTGAGCTGGCTCCAGTAGTCGAATGCGCCGTCCCCTCCCACTGTCAGCAAGGCGACTACCGCCAGGACGGCTCCGACCGCAGTCAACGCGGCGAAGGCTCGTACTCGACCCGCCGCAAGCACCGCAAACGGGACCAGGAAGGCGGTGTTCGGCTTCAACAGCAGCAACGACAAGGCGAGGCCTCCCGCGACATTTCGATTCTCTCTAAGCAGTCGCCATGAGATCGCCATGCCTGCCGCCACCAGCGGCACCACCTGCCCCACGCGGACAGCTTCCAAAACCCACCACGGAGCGACGGCTGCCGCGACCAGGATCCAACGCTCGAGCCCGCGGCTCGAGCTGGCCCAGGCGAGGGCGGCGATAAACACGGCGAGCGTCAAGGCCGCCCAGATGTAATAAGACACCGAATACGGCAGCGCCACGAGGGGCGCGACCAGCCAGGCGACCGTCGGTGGGCTCAGGAAGGGCTGGGCGATTTCGCCGGGGTCCAGCTGGAGCTGTGCCACCGCTACCACGCCCTGGTCGTAGATATGCGACCAACCCTGCGTCAGCCCAACGACGGCGGCAGCTTTGTAGGTGTGGTAGTCGATGCCAGGCGGCTCTGGACGGTTGAGGAAGTTCGCGAGAATGGCGATCAGAATTGCCACGAGGGCTAGCGCAGGTAGCAGGCGCCTCGCTCGGCTCACCGCTTGACGTTACAGCGCGCATATAGTCGGACGCCATGGCGTTCTTGCCGGCAGCCCGCCAACCCGGCCCTCGTCTGTGGGCGGCGGCGGTCGCGGTGGTGGTCGTCGTGGCGCACGTTCCGGCGTTCTTTCATCGGCTCCTGGACGGCGACGAGGCGATCTACGGCTCGATCGCCGCGCTCATGAATCTCGGCGGCCGGCTTTATGCCGAAGGCGGAGTCGACAACAAGCCGCCAGGGATCTTCTGGGTCTATGCCGCGACCTTCCACGTGGCGGGGACCTATCAGATGACCGCGATTCATCTCGTCGGTTTGATCGTCATGCTGGCAACCTGCAGCCTTCTTTTTGTCATCGGCCGATCGCTGTACGGCGTGCGGGCCGGGCTACTCGCGGCCCTCATCTACGGAATTCTCACGGCAGCCGGCAACCCCAGGCTCCTGGCCTCGAACACCGAGATCTTCATGATGCTGCCGCTCACCGCCTCCTTCCTTCTAATGCTGCGGCGCCAGTGGCTATGGTCCGGTGCGCTTCTGGTGGCGGCGGGCGCGTTCCGGCAGGTGGCCGCCGTGAACCTGCTTCTGGTGCCCCTCGCGATAGTCCTAATGGAGCCGCCGCCAAAGCGGTTACGCGCGTTTGCATTGTTTGCCGGCGGTTTGGCCGGCGCCCTGCTGCTGGCTGCGGCATTGCTCGCTGCGACAGGCTCGCTCATCGGATTCTGGGACTGGACGATCCAGACGCTGTACGGGTACGCGGCCCTCAACTGGACGCCCGCCCTTGTCTGGATGCGCGCACAGGACAGCGTGGTTCCGTTCGTGCTCTCGGCGGTGGTGGTCTGGGTGGCCGCCATCTCGTTCGCCTGGCGGTGGAAGCGCCTGCCGCCCGCCGCTCAGCTCATCGTGGCGTGGCTGGCCGTCTCGATACCCGGATCGCTAGCAGGCGGCCACCTGTCATGGCACTACTTCATCCAGGTGATGGGCCCTCTTGCGCTCCTCGCTGCATTCGCCATCGACAGGGCGCTGGACACGTCGCGCAGGCGCTGGGTGACAGCGGTCGCGATCGCGGGTCTCGCGCTACCCATGGCCGGTTGGGGCGTGTTCGACCTGGTCGCAGACCCGCTGACCTATGACTTCAGGGCGCCCGTTCCAGCGCACGAGGCAGTCGCCGCTTACATCCGGGCTCATACGCGCGCGGAGGATCGCGTCTTTGTCTGGGGCGACTGGCCCGCCCTATATCTCGAATCCGACAGGATCATGGCGAGCCGCTTTCCCGGCTTCCTGCGAGGCTTCGCCCGCGGCTCGGCGCTGCCACCAAACAACTGGGACACATCTGCGGCCGTGTGGCCGGCCCTGCAGGCAGACCTCATGCTGCACCCGCCGGCCCTCATCGTCGACACCGCGGCCTCCGCGAACTGGAGCGACTTCTCGATGTACCCGATGAGCACCTATCCGGTGCTCGCTCAGTTCGTCGCTGCCCGCTACCACGTGATAGCGACGTTAGACGGCGTCGCTATCTATGCACCGAACGGGAGCTGAGGCGGCCCCTAGTCCGGTGAGGGTTTTACCGGGCGCTTGATCTCGAGGATGCGAGGTTCCTCGGCCCCGATCGCGATCACACGGTCGAAGATGGCGACCGAGTCAGATATCTCTGGCGGCTCGGAAAGGCGAACGTACGCGGCAGCCCCGCCCTCGAAAATGAAAGTCGGCGTGCCGAAGACGCCGTAGTCGGCGACAGCAGCACGATGGTCGCGCTCGAGCGCCGAAACGATCTCGGGGTCAGCGATGTCCCTGCGGAAACGAGCGAGGTCCAATCCCGAGTCTTCGGCGATCTGCTCGACAACTGCGATCTCGTCGATGTCAGCACGCTGCTCGTGGCGGGCTCGGAGCAATGCCATGTGGAAGTCTTCGAATGCGTTCTGACGCCGTGCGGCTTCGGCAGCCTTGAAGGCAAGGCGGCCGCGCGCCTCCGAATCGCTCGCGTCCCAGACGGTGAATCCCTCAACCTTGGAATTCACCTGGATGAGCGAGAAATACCGCCACCTGATGTCGAGTGGTCTTTCACCCGAGTCCTTGACGTTCTTCAGCAGGACCGAGGCTCTGAACACGAACGGGCAGAGGTAGTCGTAGAAAACGTCGAGCTGCCGGACCGATGTGGGGTTCACGATTGGTCTTACCGTTGCCATGATCTCTAAAGCTCCAACGCGGCTTGTGCTCACACGTATTCCAGACACGTGGTCATGGATGCGCCCGGACCTGCTGATCCGGGTCCTCCCATTTGCCCTGGTATTCGCTGGCGTCTACGTTCTCGCGTCGCGACCGGCATGGTTGGGCGTGGCACCCGGCCGGAATGCAGATCAGCTCGCTTTCGGCCTGGTGGTGGCGCCGATCATGTTTGTCGCGGCGATGCTCGCCCAGCTGTGGCTTGCGCGGCGACGAGGTGCGCTGCGTGCGCCCGCGAATGGGGCAGATGCCTGGTTTCAAGCGGGTTTCTACGCCCTGAACGGGCCGGTCGAGGAGGCTTTCTTCAGGGGCCTGGTCCAGGGAGGCCTCGGCGCTGCATTCGGCGCGCCCGTCGGTTTCGCGATTGGAACCGCTTCATACGTCCTCTATCACCGGCTGGGATGGCCCTGGATCGATACCCTGGCCACGGCGCTGGTGGGAGTGCCGCTCGGACTGGCGTTCTGGCTGCTCCCGGGAGCGCCATCGCTCGTCGGGGTCTCGATCGCGCACATCGCGGCGACCTGCGGTTTCCTGGGTCCCGGCCCTTACGTCCTCAGAAAACTGAGGCTCGTCTAGAAGTCAGTACCAACGCGGCCCCCAGGCCGGATTTACTCCGGCCGCCACCTCGCCCTCCATTTCCAAACACCTCCAGGCGCGGTGGCCAACAGGTGGGGGTTCCACGGGGGAGGCCTGACTCCCCCGTGCTCTTATACCTGGCGGCGGCGAACTGCGATGTAGACCAGCGTCGCCATGACCAGGACCACGAACGCCCACCAGATTATGTCGTTGGCGCCCGACGGTCCGGGTACAGCTGCAAGAGCCTGATTGAGGTCAGGTCCGGGCTGGCCGGGGACTGCAAAAAGCTGGATCTCAGCTTTGACAAGCTCCCGCGGAGCATCGCTGGTGAGCTGGTGGGGCACGAGCCAGTACAGGACGTTGATCCCGTCCTTGAGGATGGCGCTATCACCGAAGTTCACTGACGAGGCCAGCGAGTTGTGAAGGGCGACCACGACTCCCCCCGCGGCGTTGTAAATGAACGCGACGATCGCCGCGACGATGTTGTTCATCCACGTGCTAAGCGCCAGAACGATCAACATCAACGTCAGAGCATTGGCCACCTGAGCGACCGCCTCGATGGCCAGGGTTTGCTCCAGTCCGCCTCCGAACAGCAGACCGAACAGCATGGCTTCGAGGCTCAGCAGACCGACGATCACGATCAACGCCGCCGCAGCTGCGCTGACCTTGCCGCCGGTGAACGCGAGGCGAGACACCGGTTTCGAGAAGATGGCGACGGCCGCGCCAGATTCCAGGTCGTGATAGATCGCTGTCATTCCGATGCCAAAGGCAATGAGCAGTGCGAACAACCCAAGTGCACCAACCAGATCGGTGACGAACATGAGGTCGAGAAAGCGGTTGACATTGGCGGGATCCGGGGTGGTCCCCGATGGGCCTGAAAACGCGCCACCGGTAAAGGTGGAGCTAAAAAGTTTGAGGGCGGTGCCAATGAGGGCAATCCCCAACGCCCCGATGATGAAGAAGACAAGCAGGATTCGCCGGCGCGAAAGATCGAGCAGCGTGTAACGCGCGACGGCCAGCGTCCCTCTCACTGATTTTCCTTGTCGGTGATGAAGGACGGAAGGTTGTCTTGCTTCGGCGGGGCTGACGCTTGCACCAGCTCGACGAAAACGTCCTCGAGAGTGCGGCCTTCCGGCACGACCTCGGCCATGGTGCCCTCTTTCAGCACGTGTCCTTTGGCGAGGATCGCGACCGTGTCGCAAACGAGCTCGACCTCGCTGAGAAGGTGGCTGTTCAGCAGTACCGCCACGCCGCTGTCCTTCAGCGACTCGATGAGCGCGCGCACGTCGCGCCGGCCGAGCGGGTCAAGGTCGGCGGTCGGCTCGTCGAGGATCAGCAGCTTCGGCCGGCCCAGGATCGCTTGCGCGATGCCGAGGCGCTGCTTCATGCCCTTGGAGAACTGGCGGACCTGTCGCTTCTCCTGATCCAGGCCTGCGAACGCGAGCGTCTCGGGGATCCGCCTCTTTCGGTCGTCTTCGTCAAGACCCAGTAGGCTCGCGAAGTAATCGAGCACCTCGCGAGCGCGGAGGAACTTCGGGAAGTCGGGATCCTCAGGCGCGAACCCCAGCTGCGCGCGTGCTGCAGGATCGCCTGGCTTGGACCCGAACAGGGTGATGGCGCCACCGTCGGGCCTCAGGAGACCGGCAATCATCTTGACCACGCTGGTCTTGCCGGAGCCGTTTGGACCCAGCAGGCCGAAGGCCTGGCCCGGCTCCAGTGCGAACGTGACACCGTCCACGGCCCACGGATCGCGGCGCCGGTACCGCTTGCGGAGCGCCTCGACGCTCACCACCGGTGCCATCAGCCAGCCGAATATACATGCGAGTGATCAACCTCGACGATTTGCAACGGCGGACTCTCGTGTGGGCCGGGCTGGCCGTGATCCTCACCGCCTTCGACGGCTCGGTGCTGGTTTTGGCCCTCCCCGCAATCGCGTCCGACTTTCATGCGCAGATTCCCGGGCTGTCCAATCTCGGCTCAGTACTTGCGCTTGGCTCACTGGGCGCGCTGCCTCTGGCGACGTTGGCCGACCGCTTTGGGCGCCGGCGGCTGATCGCTATAGGTGTCGCCGGGTTCTCAATCGCGAACTTCGCGAGCGCCTTCGCGCCCTCGCTGACAGCGCTGGCTTTCATTCGTCTCGTCGCCGTCTGTTTTGAGGCCATGGTCGGCGGCGTGGCCACCGCGCTGATAGTCGAGGAGGCGCCGCCCGGGCGTCGCGGCCAGGCGGTGAGCGTTCTGGCGGTGCTGGCGGGGATCGGGGCCGGCATCACCGTCGTCAGCTACCCGTTGCTGGCGCCGCACTGGCGGTGGCTGTTTCTTGCCGGAGGTGTCGGTCTGCTCGCCGCGCCTGCAATCTGGCTTCGGCTGCCCGAAGGCCGCACCTGGTCGAAGGTTCGGCCAAGCGGCTCGGCACTTCGCCTGCTGATGGGTGGACCCTGGCGGCGGCGCATCCTCGTTCTGTCCGCGACCACAGCTCTCCTGGCCGTGCTCCTCGAGCCCGCGGGCCTTCTTTTCACAGTGTTCGCCAGCGACGTCCTCCATATGACGCCAGTTGCGATCAGCACGCTGATCGTCGCATCGGGAGTTGCCGGCGCGGTGGCCTACGTCGCCGGCGGCTACTTGAGCGATCGATTCGGGCGCAGATGGCCCGGCATCGGCCTGGCAGCCTCGACAGCGGTGGTGACCAGTCTCAGCTTCGCCACCGGGATCGTCGGGTTCGTCGCCGGCAACGTGCTGTGGAGCGCGATCGCCAGCGCGTCCACGCCAGTGTTCGGCGCGTGGTCGGCCGAGCTGTTCCCGACGCGGGCCCGGGCGACCGCAGAAGCGACGGTTGGGGTGGCCGCCGCGGTGGGCAGCGTCTTGGGCCTGCAGGCGGTCGGCCTGCTGTCGCCGTCGATTGGGCTGGGCCGCGCGATCGAGCTGGTCGGCGTGGCCGCGGTCGCAGGAGCGTTCTTGCTCTTATTGCTGCCCGAGACGAAGCAAGCCCCGCTTCCTGACTAGAGTTTCCGGAATGGACCGCGCGAGGGCAGTGGTCGTCGGGGGCGGAATTACCGGAGCCAGCGTCGCGTACCACCTCGCCAAAGCCGGATGGCGCGAGACGGCACTGGTCGAGAAGGACGAGCTGACCAGCGGATCGACCTGTCACGCGGCGGGCCTCGTCACCCAGTTCAACCCGTCGCCGACGATGATGCGATTCCGTCGCTACAGCATCGAGCTGTACGAGGAGCTCGGCGTTTTCGAGAAGGTCGGCGGCCTGCGCTTTGCCTCGAGCGGCGATCAGTTGAAGGAGCTGCAGCGTGGCGTGAGCCGGGCGCGCGGGATCGGCCTGGACGTTGAGCTCATCTCGGCGGAGGAGTCGGCTCGTCTGATGCCTGCGATCACCACACGCTCTCTCCATGGAGCCGTCTGGGTTCCGAGCGACGGCCATCTCGACCCACACACCGCCACCCACGCGCTGGCAGCAGCCGCCCGAAAGCTTGGGGCGACGATCCTCACCCAGCATCGGGTCACCGGGATCGAGCTGACCGACAAAGGTGCGGTCAAGGCGGTGCAGACCGACGCCGGCCGCATCGAGGCCGAGGTGATCGTGATCGCGGGGGGCATCTGGGCGCCACAGATTGCGGCGATGGCCGGCGCGTTCATGGTCTCCACCCCGGTTGACCATCAGCACGCGGCCCTGCTCGCAGTCCCCGGGCACGAGCTGCCTCACGACATGCCCTGCTTTCGCGACCCGGACAACCTCATCTACGGCAAGTCCGAGGCAGGCGGCGTAGTTCTGGGCGGCTACGAGGCCAACCCCGTCGCGCGCTGGATCGACGGAGTGCCCTGGGATCACGCGGGCACCTCCCTGCCTCCCGACGAGGCGCGCTTCGAGCCGCTGCTGGCCGGCGCGGCGCGGCGCTTCCCGTTCATGGGGGAGGCCGGCATCGTCAAGCTCGTCTGCCACCCGGACGCGATGACCCCCGACTCCAATCCTCTTGTTGGTCCAGTTCCAGGAGTGCGGGGCCTTTACATGGCCGCTGGCCTGTCGCTCAATGGGTTCGGTGGCGGCGGCGGCATCGGCCGCTCGCTCGCGGAGCTCATCACGACCGGCTCCTCGGAGCTCGACCTCCACCCCTACCGTCCGTGGCGGTTTGGGCCGGTGCACCGCGACCATCGCTACGCAGCCGAGCTCGCGCGCGAGGCCTATCGCTACTACTACTACTTGCGATACCCGCTCGACTCCGACGAATGGGGCCGGCCGCGCCGCACCAGCGCGCTGCACGAGCGGCTGCAGGACGAGGGGGCCGTTTTCGGCGTCAAGCACGGATGGGAACGTGCCGACTACCTCGAGCCCGGGCGCCCATGGCGCCGCGCAGGCGCCGACCAGCGACGATTCGGCTGGACGCGACCGCCGTACTTCGATGTGCTGGAGGAGGAGCATCGGGCATTCCGCGAGAGCGCCGGCATCATCGACATGACGTCGTTCGGAAAGATCGACCTTCTCGGTCGTGGCGCGCTGGCCCTGCTTGAACGCGCGGCGGGAAATCGAATCGACAGGCCCGTGGGCTCAGTCGTCTACACGCAGCTGCTGGAGAAGAACGGCGGTATCGCCGCCGATGTCACGGTGACCCGTTTGGCCGAAGACCATTTCCGCGTCGTCACCGGTGCCGGCTACGTCAACAGCGACCTCGGCTGGCTGCGAATGCAGCAGCGCGATGGCGACGCGCCGGTTGACCTGAGGGAGACCACGGACGAGCTTTCGGTGATCGGCCTCTGGGGCCCGAATGCACGCGACGTACTCGAGCGCGTGACCGAAGCCGATGTATCGGAAGAGGGTTTTCCGTTCATGCAGGCGCGCTCACTACATATAGGTGGAGCGATGGCGCTCGCGCAGCGTGTCACGTACGTCGGCGAACTCGGTTGGGAGCTCTACGTCGATCCGGGTTGGGCGGTCCAGGTGTGGGATCGCCTGATGGCAGCCGGGCGCAAGTACGGCATCCGGCCCGGCGGATACAGGGCGCTGGACTCGCTGCGGATGGAGAAGGGCTATAGGTATTACGGAACCGACCTGACGCTTCTCGACAACCCGTTCCAGGCCGGGCTTGGCTTCTGCGTGCAGCTGGACAAGGGCGAGTTCAACGGCCGGGATGCACTGGTGGCCGCGCGTGAAGCCGGCATCAAGAGGCGGCTCCGCACCCTGGTTGTCGGCGATGACGAGTACGTGCCGATCTACGGCGGTGAGGCGGTCCACGGCGCCGATGGTGTGGTCGGGCGGGTGCGGAGCTGCGCGTACGGCTTCACCGCAAAAAAGAATCTCGCTTACTCGTACCTTCCCGTCGACATCGGGCCGGGCGGCCAGGTCCAGGTCGAGGTGTTCGGCAGCCTGGTGCCGGCGAGCGTGACGGCCGACGCCGTGATCTCGCGGCTGGGCGCGCGCCAGTGAAATCTCGTGTCGACGAAGCCGTCGGGCTGGTCTTGCTGTGGAAGGGCCAGGATGTCAAGGTTTCGCAGCTGTCAGGTGGGCTCACCAACGAGAACTACCTGGTCGAAGCAGGCGGCGAGAAGTACGTGATGCGCATACCCGGGCAATCGACCGAGCTGCTCTCGATCGATCGCACCAACGAAGTGTTCAACACGAAAGCCGCAGCGACCACTGGTATCGGTCCGCAGGTGTTGGAACACATCCCTGCCCTCGACGCGCTCGTGCTCGAGTTCATATCTGGCGCGACGATGTCTGCGGCGACCCTCCAATCGAAAGAGATGGCGTCGCGGATGGCCGCATCGTTTCGCAGGCTCCATGCCGCGCCGCCCTTTCTTCAGGACTTCAACATGTTCCGCCTGATCGAGGAATACCTCCGCATCGTCGACGAGCACGGAGTGACGATCCCTCCCGGCTATCGCGACCGGCTGCCGATGATCGCGCGGATCGAAGAAGCAGTCGAGAGCGGTGCGCTGCCGGCGGTGCCCTGCCATAACGACCTCCTGTGCGAGAACTTCATCGACGACGGCGATGCCCTCCGCATCGTCGATTACGAGCTCAGCGGCAACAACGACCCCTGCTTCGACCTGGGCAACACGGCGCAGGAGGCGGAGTTCAACCAGGACCTGCGCGCTGCGCTTTGCGCCGCCTACTTCGGTCGCGAGGACTCGCGGCAGCTGGCGCGGATGAACCTGTTCGCCTTGATGTCGGACGTGGGCTGGACCCTGTGGGGCGCCATCCAGGCCAAGATCTCGGCTGTCGATTTCGATTTCCGCGGCTACTACAACATGCGTTGGGAGCGCGCGAACGAGGTGCTGGACTCGAATCGCCTGGCCGGCTGGATGGCCCAAGCCCAGGCCTGAGGGCACCTAATTTTCAAATTGACGGGACCCCCTGCCGGTGCTACGGTTCGCGCCGTATATCGGCCGCATATCGGTCGGTCGACGCGAAGGGGAGGAGTCAGGGGTTTGGCTTCGCAGGTCAGGCTGGACAGGCGCGTCACCACGCCGCAGGTGGACGACGTCACGCCCAGCATCGGGGTCGTAGAAGCTCCTGAGGCCGCGCGCTCGCAAAGCGAAGCAGCCTACATGCGCATCAGGGACCGGATCGTGTGCCTGGACATGGCTCCCGGCTCGGTCGTGAACGAATCGCGGCTGCGCGAGGACCTGGAGATAGGCCGCACGCCAATTCGGGAAGCGCTGCAGCGCCTGGCGCTGGAGAACCTGGTCAAGTCGGTTCCGCACCGCGGAACGTTCGTGACCGACGTGAACATCACCGACCTGGCTCGCATCACAGAGGTGAGGGTCGTGCTCGAGGGCCATGCCGCCCGGCTGGCCGCTGAGCGACTCGCCGGCCAGGATCGTGTGTCGGTCCAAGAGCTGCTGGCCAACCTCGAAGGGGGCGGTGCGACAAACCAGCGAGAGCTCATGCGCCTCGACCAACGGATCCATCGCCAGATCTATCGCGCCGCGCGCAACTCGTTTCTCGAGAGCACGCTGGAGCGCTACCTCAATCTCAGCCTAAGACTCTGGTATCTCGTCGTGGATCGAGAGGTGAGATTGCGCGAGGCAGTGGCAGAGCACGTGGAGCTGCTCCGCGCCGTGCTGGCGGGCGAAGGATCGCTTGCCGAGGACAGTATGCGGCGGCACGTGACCGGCTTCGAGCGTGAGATTCGGCGAGTTCTGGTGGAGCGATAAAAATGTCCAAGATCTTCTTTGCCACCGACCTGCACGGCTCCGAGATGTGCTGGCGCAAGTTCCTCAACGCGGCCAAGTTCTACGACGCCGACGTCCTGATCTGCGGCGGGGACATGACAGGCAAGGCCATCGTCCCAATCGTCCGGGAGAACGGCCACTTCACATTCACGCTCGCCGGTGTTGAGCAGGCGGTGGGCGCCGAGCAGGTTGGAGAAATCGAAGCCCAGATACGCCGCAAGGGCTACTACCCACTGCAGATGAGCGTCGAGCGGCTGCATGAGCTCGACCAGGACGAGAAGATGAGGGCCGAGACCTTTCAGCAGGTGATGCTCGAGGGCGTCGACCGTTGGATGCGAATGGCCGCCGAGAAGCTGCGAGGGACCGGCGTGCGCTGCTTCGTCTGCCCGGGCAACGACGACGAGATGGATGTCGACGACGTCATCCGGCGCTCCGACCTGGTCGAGCTCGGCGAGGGCAAGATGGTGGAGATCGACGGCTGGACGATGATCTCGACCGGGTGGTCCAACCACACTCCGTGGAACACGCATCGCGAGGAAACCGAGGAACAGCTCGCCGAAAGGATCGAGGCGATGGCCAAGCAAGTTTCGGACCCTTCGCACTCGATCTTCAACCTGCATTGCCCGCCTTACAAATCAGGCCTTGACGAGGCGCCGGCCATCGACGCCGACCTGAGGTTGCTTCACGGCGGACGCGCGCTTCGACCCGTCGGCTCGACCGCGGTACGCGAGGCAATCGAGAAGCATCAGCCTCTTCTATCCCTGCACGGGCACATCCACGAGAGCAAGGGCGCCATAAAGATTGGCAAGACGCTCTCGATCAATCCCGGCAGCTCATACGAAGAGGGAATGCTCATGGGAGCGATCATCCAGCTCGATCCCAAGAAAGGCATCAAGAGTTACCAGCTGGTCAACGGATAAAAGTGAGGAGGAAGCAAGCAGATGGCTGAATCGACGATGGGCGGCCCGGCGCCGGCACGGCCGGGACTGTTTCTAAGGAATGCCACGGGGCTCGTCAAAGCCTGGTCGACATTCGACGCTTTCATCTACTCGTTCTGGTCGATAAACCTGATCACGCTCGGGCTGTACGGCATGTCGTTTGTGTACACCGTCCCGGACGGCCAGCTACTCGCCGGGATCCTGCTCTTTGGCGTGCTTGTCACTTTCCTGGTCATCACCTACGCGATGTTGGTGAGCGTCATGCCGCGCACGGGCGGCGACTATGCGTGGCAGAGTCGCGTCCTCGGCGGAGGACTTGGTTTCGTCCTGTCGATCACGGGATGGTGGTTCACGCTGTTCCTCTGGACGCCCATCTACGCCAACATCCTCGTCGTCCAGTTCTTTGCTCCGCTCGCCTACACACTGGGCGCGACCAGCGTGGCCACGTGGTTCGTCAGCCCGATAGGCATCTTCGCCTCCTGCCTGATAGTGCTCGCGTTCGTGAGCATCGTCGTCACGATGGGCATGGAGACCTACGCTCGGATTCAGAAGGTGTGCTTCTGGATCGGCCTTGTGGGACTTGCCGTCGTCTGTGGCTTGCTGCTGGTCTACAGCCAGAGCGACTTCCAGAACGCCTTCAACCGTGAGGCGACGAGCCTCTTCAACGCGGGGCCGAACGCCTACCAGGGCACCATCGACGCCGCGAGCAAGACCTTCGGAGGCTCGAGCTTCGGCACACTTTCATTCGGCCCTGTGCTTCTGCTCCTCCCCTGGCTGGCCTTCTACCTGCTGTGGCCCAACTGGGGCGCGACCCTTTACGGCGAGGTCCGCGGAGCCAAGGACTTCCGCAAACCCTTCTGGAGCATGTTCTCGGGACTGTGGGTCACGGTGGCCCTGGTGGCGGTGGTCGTGCTCCTGATCAACAAGACCATCGGCTGGAACTTCTACCAATCAGCCAACGCGGCTTACTGGAACAGCCTTTTCTTGGTCCCGGGCGCTGTCGCCCCGCCGGTTCCGATCTGGCCGTACCCGGTGATGTTCGCTGGATTCCTCGTCAACAACCACCTGTTCCAGGCGCTGCTGATCATCGTCATGGGCCTGTGGTTCTTCGGCTGGGCCGGGACGCTGTTCCTGTCCTCGACCCGCGTCATCTTCGCCGCGGCCTTCGACCGCGTGCTGCCGGCTTGGGCGGCCAACATCTCGGCCAAGCGCCGCGTTCCCTATGGCTCGCTCATCTTGATGATCGTGCCTTCGATCGTGATCAGCGCCATCTACGCGTACAAGCCCACGTTCACCAGCGTCTTTCTTGACGCGACCGCCGTCCTCGCCTTGACGTTCTTCGCCACCACCGTCGCTGCGATCATCCTGCCGTGGAGGCGAAAGGATCTCTATGAGGCCTCGCCGATCGCCAGCTGGAAATTCGCGGGGATACCGGCCATCACCATCGTCGGGGTGATCACCGGCGCGTTCCTGCTCTTCATGCTCTGGGAGTGGTCCTTCAACTCCGCCGACCTGTACGGCACAACTTTCTCGTCGACACCAAACTCCGTCTATTACTTCCTCGCGACATACATCGTCGCGGTCGTCATCTACGTCGTGGCACGCATCGTTCGGAAGAGCCAGGGAATCGACCTGGCCCGCATCCACCACGAGATTCCGGTTGAATAGAGGCTCAACAATGGCCGCCGGGCTTCGGTCCGGCGGCCGAGCCTTGTAAAGAAATGCTGGAACACACGCTTCGCACCTATCAGAGCCCAACCCGCCTCGTGCAACGCCTGGGCGCGATTCGCGAGCTCGGCAACGAGGCCGTGCTGCTCGGAATTCGGCGGCCCATGCTGGTCACCGATCCCGGCGTCAAGGCCGCCGGCCTATTGGACACGGCGCTCGAAGCCCTGCGCGGCTCCGATGTCGAGCCCGTGGTGTTCGACCGCGTAAAAGCGAACCCGGGCGTCGAGCTGGTCGACGCGGGCGCGGCCGAGTATCGAGCTCAGGGCTGCGATGGCCTAGTCGCCATCGGCGGCGGCAGCTCGATGGACACCGCCAAGGGCATCGGCGTCGTCGCCGCCCACAGCGGCAGCATCCTCGACTACGAATGGGGGCACAGCCCGCTCACCTCGCGCATCCCGCCGATGATCGCTGTGCCGACCACCGCCGGCACCGGCAGCGAGGTGACGCTCTGGGCGGTGATCACGGACCCGAAGCGAAAGATCAAGTTCAACGTCGGCGGCACCCCGAACATCGCCTCGTGGGTGGCTCTTATCGACCCCGAGCTGAGCGTGCGGCTCCCGGCGCCAGTGACCGCGGGAACAGGAATGGACGCGCTCGCGCACGCGGTCGAGTGCTTCACGATGGTCTATTACCAGCCGTTCACCGACGCCGTCGCGCTCATGGCGATGGAGTACGTCGCCCGCTACTTGAGGGTGGCCTTCTCGCAGGGTCAAAACCTGCAGGCGCGCTACTACATGAGCGCTGCGGCGATGCTCGGCGGCCTCGCGTATGGCACCGACTCGGCGGGTGCCGCTCACGCGATGAGCCAGAGCGCCGGCGGCGTCCACGATGCGCCTCATGGCGCGCTCACCGCCCGCCTGCTCGGCCCGGTCATGGAGTACAACCACGCCGGCGAACCGGTGCGATTCGCGCGGATGGCGGAGGCTTTCGGTCTCGACGTACGAGGAAAGCCGGTATGGCGCGCCGCGGAGATGGCGGTCGAGTACGTGCACCAGCTGACAAAGGACGTCGAGATCCCCAGCCTGCAGGAGCTCGGCTTCGCCGAGGAAGAGATTCCAATGCTCGCGGACAAAGCGTTCGCCGATCCGCAGACGATCGGCAACCCGCGCGACGTCGACGCTGCCGCCTATCGCCGGATCTATGCGCAGGCATTCGAGCTTGGCCGCCATCGCGCCAACGCGAAGGCGTCGAAGTAACCCCTTTGGAGAGGTGACATGACAGTCGACGTGGCCAGGTCGGTGCGGAAAATGTTCGTCAGTCGGGCGCGCGCAGGGCGCAGTGGGGTGGTGAGCTAAATGACGATCGACGTCGCTAAGTCCGTTCGAAAGATGTTCGTGGACGGCAAGTGGGTCGAGTCCGAGAGCATGCAGACGTTCGATGCGGTGAGCCCCGCCACCGGCGAAACCATCGCAACGGTGCCGAAAGGCACGCGCGCCGATGCGAAGCGGGCGGTTGAGGCCGCGCACAAGGCGAGACGGGCGATGGCCGACCTGAAGGGCTTCGCGCGCTCCGCGCGGCTGCACCGGATCGCGGACTCGATCGAACAGCATCGTGAAGAGCTCGGACACCTACTGACGCTGGACCAGGGCAAGCCGATGCACGCCGAGGCTCTCGGGGAGGTCGACGAAGCCGCCGAGTACTTTCGCATTGCCGCCGAGGACCTGAAACGGCTCGAGGGCCGCGTTATCCCATCTGCGAGCCCAAGCAAGCTGGTCATGACCCGCCACTACCCGCGGGGCGTCTACGGGATCATCACCCCCTGGAACTGGCCGCTGACCATGGCGGCGGAGCTCATCGCTCCGGCGCTGGCTGCGGGCAACACGGTGGTTTGGACTCCGGCCTCTTCCACGAGCGTCATCTCGGTCGCACTCATGGAGTGCATGGCGGAGGCCGACTTCCCGCCCGGGGCGGTGAACCTCGTGACCGGCCCGGGGGCCGAGGTCGGGGACGAGGTCGCCGGCCACCCGTTGGTCGACGGCGTCGGTTTTGTCGGTTCGACCGAGACCGGGGCCTCGGTGGCGCGCCGAGCAGCCGGCAAGCACGTGATGCTCGAGCTCGGCGGCAACGGCCCGATGGTGATCTTCGCCGACGCCAACATCACCCGGGCGGTCGAAGGCGCGATCGTCGGCTGCTACCTGTGCGCCGGTCAGAGCTGCACCGCGGGCGAGCGGATCCTGGTCGAGGAGCCGATCCACGACGAGTTCGTGGCTCGTCTCGAGGAAGCGACGCGCGCATTGCGCCTCGGCGACCCGTTCGCGGCCGAAACCACCTTGGGGCCCCTGAACAACGAAGGCGTGGCGACCAAGATGGACGAGCACGTTGCAGACGCTCTGGAAGGCGGGGCGAAGCTGGTGCTCGGAGGCAAGCGCGCCGAGGGCTTTCCAACCCGGCTCTACTACCCCGCCACGATCCTCGATGGCGTCGTGCCGTCGATGCGAGTCAGCAAGGAAGAGACGTTCGGTCCAATCGCGCCGATCATCAAGTTCCACGACGAGAAGCAGGCGTTGGCGATTGCCAACGATTCTCCGTACGGGCTCCTGGGCGCGGTCTACACCCGCGACCTTTCCCGTGCCCTCCGCTTCGCCGACAACCTCGAGATGGGTTGGGTGAACGTCAACGAGTCCACCAACTACTGGGAGGCGCACCTGCCGTTTGGCGGCCGCGCTGGCAAGCACAGCGGTATTGGGCGGGTCGGCGGGCGTTTCGCCCTCGAGCAGATGACCGACCTCAAGACGATCGTGATCGAGGTCGATGGCGGGTAGCGGCCCGCTCGAGGATCCGATAGCGGAGGCCGAACGGATCGCATCGGCTGCTGCGGCCGCACGGGTGGGCGTGAAGCTGATGGGCGGAGCCGGCATCCATCTTCACTCGCCCAGCGCACACCGGCCGCCGCTGCGGCGAAAGTACGGCGACCTCGACTACGCCATGCCGAAGCGAGACAGGAAGGCTGCGCTGGCTTTCTTTCCGTCGCTCGGCTACGAAGCGAACGAGCGGTTCAATCTGATGCAAGGAGACCGCCGCCTCTATTTTTTCGACAACCTGCACAATCGCCAGGTCGATGTGTTCATCGACTCGATCAGGATGTCGCACGTCATCGACCTGCGCGACAGGCTGGACCACGAGGGCCCGTGCGCGACCCCCTCCGACCTGCTGCTGAGCAAGCTGCAGATCTACGAGATGAACCGCAAGGATCTGGTCGACCTCACCGCGCTGCTCCTCGACCACCCTGTCGCAAGCAACGATGTTGAGGCTATCGACGCCGCCTACATCGCCCGCCTGACCGCCGACGAGTGGCGCCTGTATCACGCGCTCGAGGTCAACATCGTGAAGCTCCTCGCCACGCTGGACGAGCTGGATGTGGACCGCGACCTGGTCAGGTCACGCGTGGACGAGATATGGAAGGCGATCGAGGCCCAATCGAAACCGCTGAAGTGGAAGCTTCGCGCCCAGGTTGGCGAACGCGTCAGTTGGTACGAGCTGCCGGAAGAGGTCCGTTCGCCTTACCAGCCCGAGTGAGCAATCTCCCAAGCCACGTACGCGTGGTCGTCATCGGGTGCGGGATCGTCGGCAACAGCGTCGCGTACCACCTCGGCCGGCTCGGCTGGCGCGACATCCTCCTGCTGGACAAGGGCCCGCTGCCCAACCCCGGCGGATCGACGGGCCACGCTTCCAATTTCATCTATCTGGTCGATCACTCCAAGGAGATGACCGCGCTGACCATCGACAGCGTCAACCAGTACAGGGACCTGGGCGTCTTCACCGAGTCGGGCGGCATCGAGGTAGCGCGCACCAAGGAACGCATGCAAGAGCTCACCCGGCGCATGGCGTCGGCCAGGTCATGGGGTATCGAGCCCGTCTCGCTGGTCTCGCCCGCGGAGGTCAAGCGCCTCGTCCCATACATCGACGAGTCGATCATCCTCGGCGGCTTCTACACGCCTGGCGTAGGCGTGGTCGACTCGTTGCGCGCGGGAACGATGATGCGAGAGCGCGGCCAGGCTGCGGGCGCCCTCACGGTCTCCGCCAAAACCGAGGTCCTGGGCATCGACGTGGAGCATGGGCGCGTCCGGCGTGTGCGCACGACGAATGGGGACGTTGAGGCTGAGATGGTCGTCATCACATGCGGCGTCTGGAGCCCGCGCGTTGCACGCATGGCCGGGGCGCACATCCCGCTTACGCCCGCGGTACACCAGATGATCGACGTTGGTCCGGTGCCGCGGTTCGCCGGAGCAAAGAGCGACATCGAGTTTCCGATCGTGAGGGACATGGATACCAACATGTACGAGCGCCAGGCGGGCGGCGACCTCGAGATCGGCTCGTACGCACACCGGCCGATCCTTTACGACCCCGAGGACATCCCGCCGATCGAGAAAGCCGCGCTCTCGCCGACCGAGTTCCCGTTCACCCAGGCCGACTTCGAGGTCCAGATGCAGCACGCGCTCGAGCTGATGCCGGAGATCGTCGGCGACGAGAAGGTTGGTGTGAAATACGCCATCAACGGCATCCTCTCGCTGACACCGGATGGCATGCCGGTCCTGGGTGAGTCCCCTGACGTGAAGGGTTTGTGGGCGGCCGCGGCGGTCTGGGTCAAGGAGGGGCCGGCAACCGGCAAGGCAATCGCCGAATGGATGGCTCACGGCGAGTCGGAGATCGACCTGCACTCATCAGACATCGCCCGTTTTCACGAACATCAAAAGACCCGCGCGCACGTTCGCGCGCGCGCGGCGGAGGGATTCAACAAGACCTACGGCATCGTCCACCCGAGCGAGCAGTGGGCTTCGAACCGCAACGTGCGCCTGTCGCCGTTCAACGTTCGCGAGCGTGAGCTGGGCGCGACCTTCTTCGAAGCTGTGGGCTGGGAACGGCCCCAGTGGTATGACTCCAATGCGCCACTGCTGGAAGAGTTCGGCGACAGGGTCACCCGGCGCTCGGCGGAGTGGGAGAGCCGCTGGTGGTCGCCGATCATCAACGCGGAGCACCTGGCGATGCGCGAGCGTGCGGGGCTCTTCGATCTCTCCGCTTTCACGATCTTCGACATCGTCGGTCCCGGCGCGCTGGAGTCGGTGCAGAGTGTCGCGCTCCGGCAGATCGACGTGCCGGTTGGCCGCGTGGTTTACACGCCCGTGCTCAGCGCCAACGGCGGCTTCAAATCGGACCTCACGATCATGCGGCTGGGTGAGGAGCGCTTCAGAGTGGTGACCGGCGGAGCGTCCGGCATGTCGGACCGTAAGTGGTTCGCCGATCATCTTGCTTTGGACGGCACAGCGCACCTGGCGGACCTGACCTCGTCACTGACCACGATCGGCCTCTGGGGCCCACGGGCGCGGGCCATCGTCGCGAGCGTGACCTCCGACGACGTCTCCAACGAAGCTTTCAAGTTCGGTACCTGCCGCACGATCGAGGTGGACACGCTTCGCGTGCTCGCCTCTCGCATCTCATACGTCGGCGACCTTGGCTGGGAGCTCTACATCCCGATGGACCAGGGGCTGAAGCTCTGGGACCTCCTCTGGGAGGCCGGCAAACCCCATGGCCTGGCGCCCTGCGGCATCGGCGTGTACGGCACCACGGGACGACTGGAGAAGTGCTACCGGGCGCATGGCAACGAGCTGGAGACCGAATACAACGTGATGGAGGCGGGCATGGCCGCGCCCCGCGTCAAGGCGGACGACTTCGTCGGCAAGGAGGCTCACCTCCGCCACCGCGAAGAAGCGCCCGCGGCGATCATGTGCACGCTCACCGTCGATGACCACACCTCAAGGAATGGCGAGAAGCGCTACATGCTTGGCCGCGAGCCAATCCTCACGCGCGACGGCAAGCGAATCGTCGATCGTAAGGGGCGCGGCTCCTACGTGACGAGCGCCGGCGCCGGCCCGTCGATCGGCAAGCACATCCTCATGGCGTACCTGCCTCCGGAGCACGCGGTCGCCGGCACCCCGCTGGCCGTCGAGTACATGGGCGAGCGCTACCCCGTGACGGTCGCGGTCGCAGGCGCGACGCCGGTCTTCGACCCAGAGAACCTACGTCTCCGCTCATGAAGACGCTGCGATCGCGGACGTGAGAGTCCTGGTCGCCGTGAAACGAGTGCCGTTCACCGGCGGCAAGATGGTCCTGGCACCTGATGCGATGTCGCTCGAGACCAAGCACCTCGGCTTCACCATCAGCCCGCACGAGGAGTGCGGCGTCGAAGAGGCGGTCCGGATCATCGAGGCTCACGGCGGCGAATCGGTCGTGCTCACGCTCGGACCACCCGAGGCGGTCGAACAGCTGCGGGATGCGATGGCGCTGGGAATCGACCGCGCCATCCACCTCCAGACCGATGGCGGTGAGTGGGATGCCGAAGGGACGGCAGGGGCGATTGTCGAGGCGATCCAGGCGAACGAGGCGGCCTCTGGGCCCTTCGACCTCATCCTCTTCGGCAACGAGTCCGCTGACTCGGGTGGCTTCCAGGTCGGTCTGCGGGTGGCGCACGCGCTTGGTCGCCCGGTGGTTACGGGCCTGAAGGGGATGAAGGTCGAGTCCGCTTCCGTCCGTTGCGAGCAGGAGACCAGTGACGGCCGGGACGTGTACGTCCTGCCACTGCCTGCTGTGCTTACAGTCAAGGAAGGCCTGAATCTGCCTCGCTATCCCTCCGTCCCAGGACGCTTGCGCGCCGGTCGCAAGCCGGTCGCGACATCGACTCCGGCCAGGCCAAAGGCCCGCCTGGAGACGACCCGCCTCGTGGTGCCCGCCGGCCGAGGACGCCGCGCCGAGCTGCTTGGGTCTGGACCATCCGCCGCCCCGGCTGTCGTCGAGATGTTGCGCAGCATCGGGGTGGTCTAGTGGCTCCGGTCCTGGTGCTCGTCGAGAGCGCGGAAGGCAGCCTTGCCGACGTCTCGCTTCAAGCACTCACCCTGGCTCGATCGTTCGCCGGCGGTGAGCCGCTCGAGGTCCTGCAGATCGACCCCGACCCGGGGGCTGCCGAGAATCTCGGCGACTACGGGGTCGTTTCCGCGCACATCGCTGACCACGAGGGAATCGGATCATTTGGACCGGACGCCTGGGCGGCCACAGTAATCCAGCTCGCAGACCGCATCTCCGCCGGAGCAGTCTTTGCGGCGGCGACGGATCGCGGCAACGACATCATGGCGCGAGTCGGCGCGCGCCTCGGCCTGCCCGTGGCCGTCAACTGCATCGCGATATCTGCAGGCTCCCCAATCACCCTGACCCGCCAGCGCTGGGGCGGCAGCCTGCTCGAGGAAGCGCTGCTGCACAGTCCGAGACCGCTGGTCACGGTGGCCATGCACACGGTGGCCATCGAGAGGGTCGCCGGTTCGAAACAAGTCGAGGTCCTACACGGTCGGGCTGACGTCAACGAGCGCGATCTCCTGGTGCGGCCCGCCGAACACGTCGCGCCCCCCAGCGGCGGCGTGTCGCTGGCCGAGGCCAAGGTCGTCGTCAGCGGCGGGCGCGGCGTCGGTTCGAAAGAAGGCTTCGCCATCATCGAGGAGCTGGCTGGCCTGCTCGGCGCGGCGGTTGGCTGCTCTCGTGTCGTCACCAGCGCGGGCTGGCGGCCGCACACCGACCAGGTCGGACAGACGGGAACCAAGATCGCGCCTGACCTTTACATCGCATGTGGCATCTCGGGCGCGACCCAGCACATGGCCGGGTGCAAGGGCGCCAAGCGCATCCTGGCCATCAACTCGGATGCCGAGGCGCCGATCATGGTCAACGCCGACTACGCGGTGGTCGGCGACCTCAAGGAGATATTGCCCGCCATCTCGGCCGAAATCCGCAAGGCAAGATGAACCCAGTCTCAGCGGTCGCTCTCGCGCTCTGCCTGATGGTTGCGATCGTGCTGTTTTCGCGCCGCGCCATCCTGCTTTACCGGCTCATCCGGATGGGCAAGCCCGCCAAGCGCTTTGACGACCTGCCGGGGCGCGTGCGCGCTGAAGCTGTCGTGGTGATCGGCCAGAGCAAGCTCTTGCAGCGCCTGCTGCCGGGACTCATGCACGCGGCAATCTTCTGGGGCTTCTTGGTCCTGCTGCCGACGATTCTTGCCGCGATGATCGGGATCGTCGACGAGCATGCCACCCTGCCCTGGCTCGGCGAGCAGGGCTGGTATGCGCTGATGGTCGACGTCTTTGCGTTCCTCGTCCTGGTTGGTGTGATCACCGGTTTTGTCATCCGCAAGGTCCAACGACCGGAGCGCTTTGTCGGCAGCCACCTTGGCGAAGCGGACGTGATCCTGTTGTGGATCGCGGGCATCGTGGTCACGCTCTTCCTCTGGCACGCAAGCCGTATCGCGCTTGGTCTCAATGAATACCCCGCCGCCTGGGCGCCGATCTCGAGCTGGCTCGCGCATTCGCTGGACGGCGCGTTGAGCCCAACCGTCGAGCGAGCAGCCGTGTGGGCACACGTCCTGCTGATCCTCAGCTTCCTCGTCTACCTGCCTTACTCCAAGCACCTCCACATTTTTCTGGCGGCCGTCAACGTGTTCTTCGGTCGGACGAAATCTAGAGGCCGCCTGGAGCCTGTCGATTTCGAGGTACCTGCGGAAGAGGTTCGTTTCGGAGCGGCAACGGTGACCGATTTGAGCTGGAAGCAGATGGTCGACACGCTGTCCTGCACGGAATGCGGCCGCTGTCAGGATGTCTGCCCGGCATACAACACGGGAAAGGAGCTCTCGCCCAAGCTCCTGATCATGGCCTTGCGGGACCGGCTGCTTGCCGACGGCCCGAAGGCGCTGGCTGCGCCCGGCGCCAAGCTTCAGCCGCTAGTGCCGAACGCGGTCACCGACAACGTTGTCTGGGACTGCGTGACGTGCGGCGCTTGCGTTCGAGAGTGCCCCGTCGGCATCGAGCACATCGACCACATAGTGGATCTGCGCCGCAACTTGGTCATGGTCGAGTCGCGCTTTCCGGAAGAGGCTGGGTCGATGCTGCGCGACATCGACCGTGCGTCAAATCCGTGGGGTCGGTCCCAAGGTGACCGTGCGCAATGGGCTCAAGGGCTCGACGTTCGGGTGCTACAGCCCGGAGAGGCGCCGCCTGACGTCCTCTTTTGGGTAGGCTGCGCTCCCTCGTTCGACGAACGCGCGAAGAAGTCCGCGATCTCTACGGCCAAGCTGCTCAAGGAGGCAGGGGTCGATTTCGCCATCCTTGGGCCTCGCGAGGCCTGCACCGGCGACCCCGCCCGGCGAATGGGCGATGAGTACACGTTCCAAAAGCAGGCCCAGCAGAACGTCGCCACGTTGAACGAGGCGAAGGTCACCAAGATCATCACCACGTGCCCGCATTGCTTCAACACGATCGGTAGCGAGTACGCGGACTTCGGGGGCCGCTACGAGGTGATCCATCACACCAAGTTCCTCGCTGGCCTTGTTCGCGAGGGCAAGCTCAAGACGCTCGCCGGCGACAGGAAGATCACGTACCACGACTCTTGCTATCTCGCGCGCCACAACGACGTGATCGATGAGCCACGCGAGCTCGTGGCTGCATCAGGACAGGCCGTTGAGATGCCTCGCAACCGGGAGCGGACCTTCTGCTGTGGCGCCGGCGGAGCACGCATGTTCATGGAGGAAAAGCGCGGCCGGCCGATCAATGAGGAACGCGTGCGTGAGGCCGCCGGCACAGGCGCCGACACCCTTGCGGTGGGGTGTCCGTTCTGCACTGTGATGCTCGACGACGGGGTGCGGGAGACGGGGGCCAAGCTGCAGGTCATCGACCTCGCAACCCTTCTGTCGGAAGCGGTGGAACGCCGCCGGCAGTCGGATCAGGGTTCCGTCAGAAGCTGAAGCACTCCATCAGATTCCCGATCGCCGCCAGGCCGTCGCGAGGTGGAGCGGGGGGCCCTGTGGCTTGACCGTTTGACGCTTCGTTATTCGGGCCGCCGGGGGTGGATGAGTCGAAGCGGTGGTTCACAGACGCAAGGGTCGGCAAGCCGAAGACTGCCTCGATGAATTTGAGGATCGAAACGTGCTCGTACAACGCAGGCTCGAGGTGGCGCGGCCGGGCGAACGGCGAGATCACCCAGGTCGGCACGCGGATGCCCAGGCCGAATGCGTCGAGCTGGGGAGGCCGTACGTGGTCGAAGAACCCGCCGGCTTCGTCGTAGGTGTGTATGTACACCGAACTCGCCCATGCCGACGATTGCCGCAGCGCAGTGATCAGGTCTTTTTGGAGATTCATGCCAACCGATACGTCGGCGGGTGGATGCTCATCCCTCTGCATCGAAAAGCTCGGGATGATGAAAGACACATCGGGCAGAGTGTTGAGCTGCAGGTCTTTCAGATAGTCGGCCTGCACGGCGACGGTCCGAGGGTCGTGGGCCCACCGCTTCCAGAAGACAAAGACATTGTCTGACTGGCCGTTGGTCACGTCGTCGAGGCCGATGTTGTAGATCTTCCAGCTGACCCCGGCGGCCTCGAGCAGGTCGAGGATTATCGGATAGTCGAAGACGCCATATCCGAAAACGCTGTTGGTGGTGATGCCGCCAGAGGTTCCGGCGGCCAGGTAGAGGCGGTTGGGGTAGGTCGGTCCCAGCATCGAGCAGAAGTAGTTGACGCACAGCGTGGAGGATTCGAACAGGCCGTAATAGAAAGAAAGTTCGGCCCCGGTGTAATAGCCCATCGCGTTGCGCCCGTCATTGGCGAAGAACCCATCCATCGACCCATTGTTGAATTCGTGATGCGTATCGGACCACGTGTGGCCGATGTCATTCGTGGTGAGACTCTCGAAGTGATAAGGCGTCACGAATGCGCCGAGTCCATCGGGCTGTTTGAAGCCGGCTGGGACCCCATATTTCCCAACAAAGGGCGCATAACCGTAGTAGTCGTCGAACGACCGGTTCTCCTGCACGTCGACGATCACATGCTTGATGGGGATGGTCCGCGGACCGAAGGTCGGCGCGGGTGACGCGGCCGGCGCGGCAGTCGGACCCGAGGGCAAGCACCCGGCAAGCGGCGCGACGAGCCCGGCCAGGCCGATGGCTCCGGCTCCCCTCAGAAACGCACGGCGTCCGATTTCGTGGGTCATGCCGTTATGAGAGGCCGACGATCTCCCCCTTGTCGTCGATGTCGATGCGAACCGCGTTCGGGCTCGACGGGAGGCCGGGCATCGTGCGCATGTCGCCGCAGATGGGGTACACAAAGCCGGCGCCGACCGAGGCGCGGACCTCGCGCACCGGAAGCTTCCAACCGGTCGGCGCTCCTTTGAGCTTCGGATCCGAGGAGATCGACAGGTGCGTCTTGGCGATGCAGACGCTCAACTTGCCGAAGCCGTTGCGCTCGTACGAGTCGATCTGCTCAGCCGCGGGCGGGTAGTACTCGACGCTTTCGGCGCCGTAGATCTTGGTCGCCACCGTCTCGATCTTCTCTCTCAAGGTCGCCTCTGACGAGTAGAGGAAGTGAAAAGAGCTCGGCTCGCTTGCCGCCTCATCAACTGCCTCCGCCAGCTCGGTGGCGCCGCGACCGCCCAGCGCAAAGTTGTTGCAGACGGCCGAGCGCACGCCCAGCTCCTCGGCGATCTCGCGGACCGCCGCCTGCTCCGACGGGTGGTCGGTGGGAAAGGCGTTGATCGCGACCACCGGCGTCACGCCGTGGATTCGAATGTTCTCGACCTGCTTGCGCAGGTTCGCGGCGCCGGCCCATACATCGTCCGGGTTCTCCTTGATCATCTCGGGCGGCAACGGCCTGCCAGCCACCACCCGAAAACGCCCTGAATGCACCTTCAGCGCGCGGACGGTGGCAACGACGACGGCGGCATCGGGCTCGAGGCCCGAGGCGCGGCACTTGATGTTGAAGAAGCGCTCCGCGCCCATGTCCGCGCCGAAGCCGGCCTCGGTGACCAGGAAATCACCACAGTGGATGCCGATCAGATCGGCGATCACGGACGAGTTGCCAGTGGCGATGTTGCCGAAAGGCCCGGCGTGGACGAGGACGGGCGTGTTCTCCAACGTCTGCAGCAGGTTTGGCTTGATCGCTTCGCGAAGGATCACAGTCATCGCGCCCGCGGCCGACAGCTCTTCGGCGGTGATCGGCTTGCCTTCCCTCGTGTTGCCGATCACGATGCGACCGAGCCTCGTGCGCATGTCGCGCAACGAGTTCGTCAGCGCCAGCACGGTCATGACCTCCGACGCGGCAGTGATGTCGAAACCGGTCTGACGGATAACGCCGTCCTCGCGCGTCCCAAGGCCGACGATGATGTTGCGCAGCACTCGATCGCTGACGTCCATCACGCGCCGCCAGGTGACGCTGTCGCGGTCGACGAGCGCCTCGTGATGGTGGATCTGGTTGTCGATCATCGCGGCGAGCAGGTTGTGTGCGGCGGTGATGGCGTGCATGTCACCCGTGAGGTGGAGGTTCAAGCGTTCCATCGGCACCACCTGGCTGTAGCCACCCCCGGCCGCGCCGCCCTTGATGCCGAACGTCGGTCCCATGGACGGCTGCCTGATGGCTATGGTCGCCCGCTTTCCGATGAGCGATAGTGCCTGACCCAGGCCGACAGTCGTTGTGGTCTTCCCCTCGCCCAACGGCGTTGGCGTGATCGCCGACACGACCACGTACTTCGCCTTCGGCTGTGATGCGAGCTCGTCGATCGCCTCGAGCCTGATCTTCGCGACGTCATAGCCATAAGGCTCGAGCAGGTGTGGGCCGATGCCCATCTTGGCTGCGATTTCCGGCATCGGCAGCAGGCGAGCCTGGCGTGCGATCTCGAGGTCGGTGGGAAACGTGACAGCCATGAACCTGCCTCCTTTCAGGCCGCCACGAGGCGAGCCAGTGTCTCCTGGCGCCAGCGCTCGGTCGGCTCGATCTCGTTGAACGTGAACACGTGGAGTCCGGCCACGTTCCGGTCGGGGAGCGCGAGATCAGGCAGCAGGCCGACCGTGAAGCGGCCGGGGTCGTATCCGCCCGGCTGGACCATGCGCAGGAACCAGTTCGAATGGCCGCGAAGAAAGCGAGCCGAGTCGACGACTCCGATTCTTGTCGAGATACGCAAGAGCTTCGCCGGGTCGGCGACTCCCGCGAGCCCGATGTGGATCGGCAGCTGGACGCCGCGGCGTCGCACGCGCGCCACCCACTTCTTCACCACCCGTGGATCGAAACAAAGGTTGCTCACGATGTAGGTCGCGATGCGCCGCTTGTCCCACATCGCCTGGATGGTGAGGTCGTCGTCGATGAAGCTGTGGCGCTCGGGATAGCCGGTGACCCCGATCTCGCGCATCCCATGCGGTTCCGCCATCAGCGCCGCCAGCAGTGAGACGGAATCGGGGAACTGCCCCGCCGGCTCCTTGGCATCGCCGGCGATGACGAAGATCTCGCGCCGCCCGATGGCGACCACCCGCCCGAGCACCTCCCGCAGGTGCGCGTCGTCTTTGATGAGGCGGGCGGAGATGTGGGGCACGACCTGGTAGCCGTGCCGGCCGAGGCGCTCGGCCAGGTCGATAGTCGCTTCGATGCCGCGTCGTGGCGAGGCGGTGATCGTGATCGTCACGTCGCGAGGAACGACGGCCAGAACCCTGTCTTCAACGTCGTCGGTCGGCAGGACCTCGTAACGGGGCGAACGCAGGAACGCCACGAGAGCCTGCCGGCCGGGCCTGTCAATTCGGCCCAAACGGCGCGTGTTGGCCCCAGCGATCGTCACCACTCCCACCTCAAAGACCACGCCCTACGGTGTCGGACATAAGATACCGTCGCGCTCCGCGCAAAGACCTCAATTGCGGTGCTCGGTGACCGAGAAAGGGGACCGCACCAGGAGGGTCACGTTCCGATCGAGCGGAGTTCCGGCGCGGCCCGAGCTGAAGCCTGCGCCAGGTTCATTGCCGGCCAGCTCGCGGTGAAGCGCACCGAGCTTCGAGCCCTCGTGGTCGACCATCGTGCATGCGATCGCCAGCAGGCCGTCGCCGGCCTCGATGATCTCGACGATCCGGCCTTGGCACGGCCAGTCCACGACCGAGCTGGTGGTGACCTCCCAGAAGCCTCGACCCTCATGGCTTTCGTCACGATGGGGGCGAACGCGACTCGCGTGGATGTGGCCGTTCAACCACAGCACCACGTTGCCGAATCTCAGAAGCGTCTCGAGCAGGCGTTGCGGATCCGCATGGACCGAAGCCGGGTCGTCTCGCCCGTCACGATCACCAGGCGGGTGCGACCTTCGGTTGGTCAGGGTATCGAATGGGTGATGCGACAAGATGACGACGAGGCGGTCCTCATTCGACGACCGGACAGGCGTGCCGTCTCGGGACCTGAACGACGAGTGGACCCCTTCGAGCCGGCGCTCCAGCCAGTGCAGCTGCGCGGCCGTAATGCATCCCTCCGCACCACCGCCGGGGCAGGCAGTGTCGAGCGTGATGAATCGCACCGCCGGCGTGTCGTGAACGTAGTACGCGGTGCCGGCGTCGAGGTTCTCCTGAGTGAATCCGTGGCCGTCCGGTTGGTGGCCGGACTGCAAGTGCGCATCAAGGAATTCGCCGAGAACGAACTGACGCCGGTCACGGTCGGGCGTCACATCCACGTAAGGACCCGCCATGAAAGCTTCGGGCCGTTGGACGAACTGCTCGATCACGGTGTCGAAGTCGATGCCGTCCGGAAGGCGGAAAGGTTTTCGCGGGCCGACGGTCGCGGCGGCAAGCGCCCTGTTCACAATCCCGACGCCCTGACAGACCTCCTCGTGGTTGCCGTGACAGCCGATCCACGGAAGGTTGAAACCTTCGGCCTGAAATGGGTGCAGCGCGCGCTCGAGCAGTCCCGGGATCTGGGGAAAGCCAAGAGCCTTCTGGTACAGGTCTTCCTCCTGCAAACCATCCGGCTTCCAGAAGAAATCGTCGGGCCAGCCTGTTGATTGCACGCCTTCGTAAGCCCGGCCGCCCGAGTTGGGCTGCACCAGGCCACCGTCGAGAAGCGCCATGAAAGTAGCGAGCTCGTTGCCCTGTACGTTGTCGACGGCGTCCCCCGTCATGGCGACGAGCTCCAACGGCCTGCCGCTCAACGGGCCGCCGCTGATCCGGTTGATGGTCTGGACCATGGCGTCAATGGCGTGCGCGTTCAGCGCCTCTTGAGCGCGGAACATTGGTAGGAACTCGCGAAAACGCGGGTCGGCGTACTCCCGATTGATGAACTCGAAGCGCGCCGGCGAGTCCACGTCGGTGACGTGCAGGTCGGTCACGTGGGCGAAGCACGCAATCGCCGTGCCATTGGTATCGATGCTTCCAACTGCGGCGTCACCAACGAGCTCCGAGCGGACGGAGTGGGGCTCGCCACTGACCTCCGCGACCGACCGATAAGGCGCGACCGACCCGATTCGCTGAACCGGACCCGCATCGAGCCGGCGCCCAAGCGTGAGCTTAGGTGGGGGACTCACGCATCGGCCGCGTCTGTCTCGTCTCTGGCGATCAGGACGGGATCGTTGCGGAGCACGAGCTTCACGCGCGTCCCCGCGGTGTGCGCAGCAGCGTCCGATGTTGGTAGCTGGGCAAGCACAGTCACGTCCCCGAGGTCGACCGTGACGCGGCTCGTAGCGCCAAGGAAGGAGACGGCGATGACTGTGCCGGTCAGTGGGCCTGGCACGCTGCCCGTGTCAGCCGCGAGCGCCACCGCTTCAGGGCGCACGAGCGCGATGGCCGGGCCGCCGGCCGCGTCCGGCTGCACGAGCGGCAGACGCGTGCCGCGAACCTCGACCTCGCCGTCCTTGACCACGCCCGCCAACCGGTTGGTGAGGCCGACGAACTCGGCGACAAACGGGGTAGCGGGGCGCGAGTAGATGACGGTCGGCGAACCCAGTTGCTCGAGACGGCCTTTGTTCATGACCCCGACCCGGTCGGCGATTGCAAGCGCCTCCTCCTGGTCGTGAGTCACGAAGAGAGTCGTGGTCCCGACCTCGAGCTGCACGCGGCGAATCTCATCGCGTAGTCGCGAGCGCACCTTGGCGTCGAGCGCCGACAGTGGCTCGTCGAGCAGAAGGACGGTCGGCTGGATGGCCAGCGCGCGCGCGAGCGCGACGCGCTGCTGCTGGCCTCCTGAGAGCTGGTGCGCGTAGCGATCGGCGTAGGCGGACAGGCCGACCAGCTCGAGCATCTCGCCCGCACGGCGCTTGCGGTCATCGGCGCTCACCTTATGGAGGCTCAATCCGAACGCCACATTCTGTTGGGCGGTCATATGCGGGAAAAGCGAGTACGCCTGGAACACCATGCCCACGTCGCGTTTGTTGGCGGGCAGGTCGGTGACGTCCTTGCCTCCGAACATGACGCGACCGCTGTTCGCCTCCTCGAGGCCCGCCACCAGCCGCATGGCAGTGGTCTTGCCACACCCAGAAGGTCCGAGCAGCGCCACCATCTCGCCCGGCGCCAGCGTCAGGGTGAGCCCATCCAGGGCGCTGACGCCCCCATAGCTGCGCCGAAGGTCCTCGAGCCGGACTTCGACCCCATTGCCTTTTGCGGGGGCTGTTATCGCCATGTCAGGTCCTCTGACCCCAAACAGGCCCGTCCGACGCGGAAACCTGCGGGATGGCAGCGATCGCTTTCGGCGGCGGGAGCTTGGTCTGCGTTCGGGGTCTGCCCACAAAAGACAGAGCGATAAGGAGCGCGAAGGTGAACATGAGCCCGGCGACCGCGACAGCGATCGAGACACCTGCACTCAAGCGACCCAATGTCACCAGGGCGACCTGGAGGTTCTCGAAATTGAGGAGGTTGGCGACTGTGAACTCGCCAAGGACAAGTGCCACGGATAGCAGGCAGGCGTTGAGGATGGCGCCCGGCATGTTTGGAACGATGACCCGCAAGATCACGGTTGGCCACCCGGCCCCGAGGCTGCGCGCGGCCTCGGACAGCGTCTTGACGTCGATTGCGGACAACCCGGCGTCAAGGGTGCGATACGTATACGGCAGCACGAGGATGACGTAGGTGAATGCGAGGGTGAGGATCGAATCTCCGGCGCCCGGATAAATAGAGTCGCCATAGAACGATACCCATAAATAGATCGGGAGGAGCCCGACGACCAGGACGATCGCAGGGATGGTGAGCGGCAGCAGGCAGATGAACTCCATCACACGCCTCAGCCTGGGCAACCGCAGCCGGATCCAGATCATGGTCGGGACGAGCAACAACAGCATCGCGAGGGCCGTGATCGCCGCCAGCTCGAGGGAGGCGATGATGGCCTGAACGAGGTCGGGGAAGGTGAAGATGGAGGCCCAGTAGGTGAGCGTGCGAGGCGCGTCCATCGTGTTACCACGCGTCGAGAACTCGAACATGGCGCCGATGGGGACCAGGAAGAAGGCGCCGAGCAGGATCAAGACGACCGCGCGAAAGATCTGCAGCTTAAGACGGCGCGCCCGTATCACGTCATTAGACCAACGCGGACCGCCGTCACCGCAGCCATTTTGAGGTTCGCCGCGAGAGCACCGCATAGAGCGTCATCACGATGGCCACGACGATCACCATGGCCAGCGCGAGGGCCTTGGCGAAGCCTGGGTCGTGCGCGCCAGTCTCGCTCTGGAGCGCGTTGGCGATCTGGATCGGCACCACGATTCCGCCCTGGTTGACCAGCGCGGCAACAGTCGCGTACGCCGAGAAGGCATTAGCGAAAAGCAGCAGGGTGGCGCCGAGGAACGCGGGGGTCAAAAGCGGGCCGGCGACGTAGCGCCAGTATTGCCAGGTGCTGCCCCCGAGGCTCTCGGTCGCCTCGCGCCACTGGGGCCTGATGCCATCGAGCGCCGGCAGGAAAACCAGGACCATGAGCGGTATCTGGAAGTACATATAAACCAGCATCAGGCCGGGGAGCGTGTACAACCAGACGCCGTTCGGATAGATGTCGAGGCCTTGGTTGAGCAGAAATATATAGACCAAGCCCCCAAGTCCGATCGTGGCGATGAAAGCGAAAGCGAGGATGACGCCTCCGAACTGGGCGAGCACTCCGCACGCGGCTGACACGATGCGTCGGAGGGCACCATTCGGGTTGCCGGTGGCAAGGGCGTACGCCATGAGAGCGCCAAAAAAGGCGCCGGCGATCGCTGTGATCGTCGAGAGAAGGAGGCTGTTGATCAGCGAGGTGATGATGAATGGCTGGGTCAGATCACTGATGTTGGCCAGAGTCGGGCCTTCTTTGCTGAAGAAAGCTCCGACGACGACGATCCCGGTCGGCAGTATCAGGAACAGGCCCACGTAGCCGAAGAATGGGACTGCCCCGAGCCAATCGAGCGAGATACGGCGGCCGCCCCCGAGGGGGCGGCTCGCCGTGTTCGCAACCGGGTTACCGGTCGCTGCCGTCAACCGATGGCCGCCGCCCAGTGAGCGTTGAGGTAGGCGTTCGCGGTAGTGGCCTGAGTCGCGCTCATGAAGACGGGGGTGCCGTTGGCGGTCGGCAGCTTGCCTGCCGCCGCAGTGTCGATGGTTCCAGCGGTGGTCATGGCGGCCATCCGGACCGGCCTGGCGAGGCCCTTGAGCCACAGGTTCTGGCCCTCGTCTGAGTACAAGTACTCCTCCCACAGCCTGGCGGCCGCCGGGTGCGGAGCAGTTTTGCTGATCGCCTGGGCGTAGTAGCCGCCGAGGATGGCGTTCTGCGGAACCAAAACCTTCCAGGTCGGCACATCAACACCATGAGCAGCGGACAGATAGTCCCAGTCGAAGACGACCGGGGTGGCGCCGCTCTTGACAGTGGCGTCGGTCGCCTGCACCGGAGTGAAGTTCTTCAGCTGGTTGAGCTTGTGAAAGAAGTCGACGCCCTTGCTGATGGCGTCGAGTGAGCCACCGTTGGCAAGCGAGGCCATCATGACCCCGTTGAGGGCGGCGTTCGCCTTGGTCGGGTCACCGTTCAGTGCCACCTTGCCTTTAAGGCCGGACGTGGCGAGCAGATCCTGCATCGAGCTGATGGTGCCGCCTGGCACCTTGCTCGAGTCGTAGCCGATCGACATGTAACCGCCGTAGTCCTGGAACCACAGACCGGTCGGCTCCTTCTGGCTCGCCAGAATGTCGTTCCAGGTCGCCACCTGGTAGGGGGCGAACAGCGAGGTGTTCGCCAGCGCGACGGCCATGCCCACGTCGACCACGTCAGGCGCTCGGGTCGTCCCGGCGGTGATGGCGTTCACTTCGTCCTGGCTGTTGCCCGATGGGTTGGCGGAGGTAATTTTGATTCCGTACTTGGCCGTGAAGCCGCTGATGATCGCGCCGTAGTTGGCCCAGTTAGGCGGCAGGGCGATGACATTGAGCTGGCCTTCCGCCTTGGCCGCGGCGATCAGCGCGGTCATCCCGCCGTTGCCCGATGCCGACGTGGCGGTCGCCCAGCTGCTGCTGGAGGTGGCGGTCGACGGCCCACATGCCGCCGCGAGCAGCGAGATGATTCCGACGACAAGGCCGAGACGCGTGATCCGATGCCAGTTCATTCGTTGATTCCCCACTTCTGTTGGCCGGCTACCCGCTTTGGATACTGCGTATCCAGGTTCGCAGCCGCCATGATGGACCCTCCAGGGCGCTGTTGCAAGGAGCGCGCGGGGTGAGGGCTGGGTGAGATGGATTAACAGCGGGGTTCGAACCGGCCGTCAGGGCTTGGGCGAGGCGCTTCTGTAGCCCAGGCGGCGCGACAGGTCGGCTGCCGCCTCGCGCGTCAGGTCCACCACCTCAGGCCGGTCGCCCTCGCGAAGGCGGTGGGCCGGCCCTGAGACGTCGATGGCGGCCACCACGTCTCCATGCGCCGAGTAGACCGGCGCGGCGATGGCGTTGAGGCCCATCTCCAGCTCCTGAAACGTACGTGCGAAGCCTGCCTCGAGCGCCTCTGCAAGCTGTTCCTCGAGTTGCGCGCGTTCAATGATGGTGTGCGGGGTTCGTGGCTCGAGCGGCTGCGACAGCAGCCGCTCTCTGACCGCGCTTTGACCGAAGGCCAAGATCACCTTGCCGCTTGCGGTGCAGTGCACAGGGGTCCGGCGGCCGAGCCAGTTGACGCTCACCACGGATGTCGAACCGGTTGCCTGTTCGATGGGGACTATCTGGTCGGCCTCCAGGACGTCGAGGGTCACCGTCTCGCCCACAGCGCCGGCCAGGTGCTCGCACACAGGGCGGGCGACGAAGCGAAGGTCAAGCTCGCCCGTGACCACGCTTGCCAGCTGCGGCAGGCGTCTTCCAAGTCTGTATTTCGACGTGCGTGGATCGCGCTCGACCAGCGCGTGTCGCTCGAGCGTGCTCAGCAGTCGGAGGGCGGTGGAACGATGCACCCCGAGGTGGCGGGCCACCTCCGCGCCGGCCAGCCAGCCGTCACGGGCCAAGAGGTCCAGGATCGCGACCGCCCGATCGACCGAGCGCACAAGACCTGCGTCGCGCGGCGCGCCGTTGCTCACTGCGCAACAATACAAGCTTGCGAGCCACGCAAGCCAGGGCTAAACTTGTTGGCCTCTGAGCATCTGTTGAGCAATGCGCAACAAAACGCCATCAACCCCTCGCGAGGAGGCTCCTATGGCTTCACAGTCAAGGGGCGGGGAGCCGCGGTTCGTAATCTCGTGAAAGCAGGAGGATCCGCATGAGCCGGGAAGAGGAGATTCGCGCCAGCCTGTTCGACGACACGCTCAATGGGCGTGCGCCCGAGGTCAAGGCCGCCACCGAGGAGGGCCTGGCCCTCGGCATGGACCCGATGGACATCCTGTTCAAAGCGCTGATCCCCTCCCTCGAGGAGGTCGGCCGGCGCTTCGAGAAGGGCGACTTCTTCGTCCCCGAGATGTTGATGGCGGCCCGCGCGATGCAGGGCGCGCTCACCATTCTTCGTCCCTTGATCGCCGAGACCGGCGCCCAGCCGGTTGGCCGCTACGTCATCGGCACCGTCAAGGGCGACATCCACGACATCGGAAAGAACCTCGTGGTGATCATGCTCGAAGGCGCCGGCTTCGAGGTCTTCGACCTTGGCGTCAACACGCCGCCGGAGAAGTTCGTCGAAGCGGTGATAGCGCATCAGCCTGACGTTCTCGGTTTCTCGGCGTTCCTGACCACGACGATGCCGATGTTCAAGGTCAACATCGACGCGATCACGAAGGCGGGCCTGCGCGACAAGGTGCACATTGCGGTGGGCGGCGCGCCAGTCACCGAGGAGTATGCCAAGCACGTCGGTGCCGACAGCTACGCCCCTGATGCGTCGATGGCCACACGCCTGGCCAAGCAGCTGGTCGGAGCTCGCAACGAAGCTTCTGCCGGCGCCCAGGCGCTCGAGCAGGCGGTCAAGCTGATCGACGAAACCCTGAAGAAGGGTTAGGCCAGCTTCGCATTGGACACCATCCTCACCTCGCGCGGGCGCGAGGTGGTCGTATCGATCGATCGGCCGTTCGTGATCATCGGCGAGCGCATCAATCCGACTGGACGCAAGGTGCTCGCGGCCGAAATGAAGGAAGGCCGGATGGACCGCGTCCGCGCCGACGCCATCGCCCAGGTCGCGGCCGGCGCCCACATGCTCGATATCAACGCCGGCATTCCGCAGCTTGATGAGGCCGCGCTGCTGGTCGCGGCGATCATGGCGGTCGCCGAGGTGACCGACGTCCCGATCTGTATCGACTCATCGATCATCGAAGCGTTGGAGGCAGGGCTTTCGGCCTACGAAGGCAAAGCCCTGGTGAACTCCGTCACCGCCGAGGAGGAACGCATGGAGCGAATCCTCCCATTGGTCAAGAAGCACGGCGCGGCGGTCATCGGCATGGCCAACGACGAAACCGGGATCTCGATGATCCCCGAGGAGCGTGTGGCGCTGGCCCGCCGGATCATCGAGCGCGCCGCGGATTACGGCATTCCTCAGAAAGACGTGATCATCGACCCGATCGCGATGACAGTCGCCGCCGACCCGACGTGCGGTCTCATCACTCTGGAGACCATGCGGCTGATTCGCGATCAGCTCGGCAACAACATGACCTGCGGCGCCTCGAACGTTTCGTTCGGTTTGCCCGACCGCGCGACAGTCAACGCCGCGTTTCTGCCGCTGGCGATGCACGCAGGCTTGACGTGCGCGATCACCAACCCGCTCGTGCCCGAGGTTCGGCGCGCGGTGCTGGCCGGCGACCTCCTGCTCGGCCACGACGAATACGCCATGCGCTGGATTGCCAGCTACCGTGCCGACGTAGCCCGGGCCGCCCGCGAAGGCGCTGCCCCCAAATGATCCAGCGCAAGCTGGAGGTCACCTACCGGCCGTTCGACCGCACGACACGAGTCCCGCCGGGAACCACGCTGTTCAGCGCGGCGCATTGGATCGGCCTGCCGATCGACTCGACGTGCGGCGGCCGCGGCACGTGCGGCAAATGCAAGGTTCGCGTGATCGAGGGCTCGGTCGAGGTGACGACAGCCGACCACCGCCTCCTGCGCAAGGAGGAGATCGAGGGCGGCTGGCGCCTCTCGTGCCAGACACACATCTACGGCGACATGGTGTGCGAGGTGCCGCAGCTTCTGCGGGTGCCGAAGGCGGCGACGATGGGCTTGGGGCGCCTCGTCATCCTCGACCCGAACGTTCGCAAGGTTTACCTGGAGCTGGCGGAGCCGACGCTCGAGGATCAGCGCAGCGACGTGATGCGACTCCGCGAAGCGCTGACCGCGGAAGGGCACGATATGGTCGCCGGCGTGCCGGTGCTGCGAACGATTCCACGTGCGCTGCGCGACTCGGGGTTCAAGGTCACCGCAGTGCTGGGAGGCGAGCAGCTCGTGGCGCTCGAGCCCGGCGACACGACCGCAGAGTGCTTCGGCGTGGCGTTCGACGTCGGCACCACAACTCTCGTGGGAACGCTGATGAACCTGCGCACCGGCATGGCAGCCGGCGTGCTGTCGACGCTCAACGGCCAGGCGCCATTCGGGGCCGACGTCATCTCGCGCATCAGCCACGGGATGAACGGCCCGGACTCGGTCCTCGAGCTGCAGGCCGCCGTCGTGGGCACCATGAACGGAATCCTGAAAGACCTGTACATCCAGACCGGGGTGTCGCCGGACCGCACGTATGAGGCCGTCGTCGTCGGGAACGCGACGATGCTTCACCTGCTGTTCGGCATCGACCCGAGCCCGCTCGCGGTGATGCCCTTCACACCGGCATTCATGGAGCCGATGCTGGTGGCGGCCTCAGAGGTCGGCCTCGACATCCACCCCAACGGCTACATCCAGACGCTTCCCGCTCTTGGCGCTTATGTCGGCGCCGACATCGTCGCCGGCGTCCTTGCGACCAGCGTGGTGCGCGAAGACAAGATGCGAGTCTTCGTCGACGTCGGCACCAACGGAGAGATAGTGCTCGGCAACGCGCAGCGAGCTCTCGCCACGGCGGCGCCCGCCGGCCCGGCTTTCGAGGGCAGCCAGATCCGCTGCGGCATGCGAGCGACGGAGGGCGCGATCGAGGGCGTGACGTTGGGCGACACCGTCGAGTTGCAGGTGATCGGCGGCGATGTTCCTGCGCTGGGCATCTGCGGCTCAGGACTTGTCGATGCTGTGGCCCAGCTCCTCCACGTCGGTCTGCTCGACCACTCGGGCCGCATGAAGGCCGCGGTCGATGTTCCCGGTCACCCGCTCGCGGACCGGCTGATCGAGGTCGACGGCGTGCGTGCCTTCCTTCTTGCCGAGGGAGTGTTTCTTTCGCAGCGTGACGTCCGCGAGCTGCAGTTTGCAAAAGGCTCGATCGCCACTGGGATCAAGGTGCTGATGGACATCCTCGGCGTGGAGGCGAAGGATCTCGACGAGGTGTTGCTCGGCGGGTCGTTCGGCTCGTACCTGAATCCCGAGAGCGCGAAGATCATCGGGCTGGTGCCGGCGGTCGACGTTGACAAGATCATCGCCGTCGGCAACTCCGCCGGTGAGGGCGCGAAGATCGCGCTCCTTTCCTATCGCGAGCGCCAGGTCGCTTTCGAGCTGCCGTCCAGGATCGAGTACATCGAGCTCTCCGGCCGGACCGATTTCAACGATGCATTCGTTTCAGTGCTCGCGTTCCCTCATCTCGAGGCGGTGGTATGAGCGAGACGGCCTTCGTGATCTGCGGCGCGTTGGGAGCCGAGGTCAAGGACATAGTGGATCGGCGCGGCTGGGAGGTCGACATCTACGGTCTGTCGGCGATGCTCCACCTGTACCCCAAGAGGATCGTCGAAGAGCTCGGCGAGAAGCTGCGCGAGCTGCGGCCTCGCTACGAGCGCCTGGTCGTCGTGTACGGCGATTGCGGAACCAACGGACGCCTGGATCCAATCCTGCAAGAGCTCGGCGCATCGCAGGTCCGTGGCCCGCACTGCTACGAGATGTTTGCCGGCAAAGACCTCTTCCACCAGGTATCGGAGGGGACGCCTGGGACTTTCTTTCTCACCGACTGGCTGGTTCGCAACTTCGATCGCGCGGTTGTCCGAGGACTGGGCCTCGACCGCGACCCGGAGCTGAAGCCGATGCTCTTTGGCAACTATGAGGCTGTCATGTACCTGCGCCAGGTGCCCTTGACCCGCTTGGCAACAAAGGCCGAGGAAATCGCGGCTTATCTGGGCCTGCCGCTGGAGATCGTCGACGTCGGGCTGGGCGAGCTCGAAGAACGCCTGGCGGAGCTGGTCGAGGCGGACGGTGGGTGCCAGGCTGGGCGTCCCCTCCGGCCCCTTTGGGGCCACCTCCCCGGCGAGCGGGGAGGACATTTTGGCTAATTACCAGGTCACCTTCTGGAAGCACATTCCCTCGCAGGTGAAATCCTGGGACGGGACCGGCGAGGTTAAGGGCATGATGCCCGACCGATTCCAGGTGGCGATCGACGCGTACTCCATGCGCGAAGGCTCGACCGACATGAATGCCTACCTGGAAGGTTGGCGGCGAGGCCCGGTCGAGGTGCGCGACGGCGCACCGGCGGAGGTCCTGGCCGCGGTCATCCAGGAGCTCGACGCGGCGAATCCGCGTGCGACCCTAATGAACCCCTAAGCGACCGAGAGCGGCGGCTTTGTCGCTCGCGGCACGCGCGATTCGTTCTGCCTCAGTGGAGCGCTCATCACGAGCGCCGGACAGGTTGACCGCGACCAGCCTCGACGCAGCGGTGGCGGCGGCGGCGGCCAGGGTTGCGGCCACCATGGCGTCGGCGCCCAGATTTGGATTGCCGTTTTCCACCAACGCAGCCGCAAGCTCGACGGTCTCGGCGGCCAGGCGGACGATTGCAAGCGGCACGTCGATCGTGGCAGCCCGCGCCTGGGCAACGGCCCGCTCGCGATCCTTACCGCGCAATGCCTTCGCGGACCGCCGGGCGTCGACATACGACATATAAGCGTTGGCGTCCGCTTCCACCAGCTCCTCAGCGCGCAGTCGCAGCGCGTGAGCTTCCTCGAGCCCCGCGTCCGCACTCGCCCACTTTGCTGTAGAAAGCCTCGCGACTTTTTCGAGCAGCGAAGCCGCGATCGCGATGACCGCGGCCGCCGCCGAGCCGCTCGCAGGCACAGGACGATCCGAGGCGAGGCCATCGAGGAGCGCGGCCATTCGTCCGTCCGCTCTCTGCGGATCAGTCGTCGCCGATCTCCCCCTTGCGCTTGGTGATGTACTCGCGCAGCTGCTCGTCGATTCCGGGATCGATTCCGGGGTCGGGGTACTCCTCGAGGACCTTCTTCCAGCGGGCTGCTGCGACGACGTCAGTGGTCTTAGCGCCCATGCGGTTCCACCGGTCGAAGTTTTCAGTCGAGGAGATCCACGGCCTGTAGAAACCCGTCCGGTAGTTGCGCAACGTGTGCTCGGCACCAAGGAAGTGGCCACCAGGACCCACCTCCCTCATGGCGTCCATCGCGAACGCCTCCTCGTTGACTGGGAACCCTCTCTCGAGAATCCACTCGAACATGCGAAGCGCCTCGACGTCGATGATGAACTTCTCGTAAGACGCGAGCAGAGCGCTCTCCAACCAGCCTGCAGCATGCAGGACAAAGTGCACTCCGCCAAGGATGGTCGGCCACATGCACATCATCGATTCGTATGCCGCCTGCGCATCGGGCGATTTCGACGAGGTCAATGCGCCGCCGCCGCGGAAAGGGATGCGGTAGTAGCGAGCCATCTGCGCGCTCGCGAGAATGCCCATGGCCGACTCGGGTGTACCGAACGCCGGGCTGCCTGACTGCATGTCGGTATTGGTGAGGAACGATCCGTAAACGCACGGCGTGCCGGGGCGCATCAGCTGGACGAGGGCGATGCCCGCGAGCGCCTCGGCACTCTGCTGAGCGACGGCGCCTGCGAGGCCCATCGGGGACATCGCGCCGGCCATCAGGAACGGTGTGACGATGACGGGCTGCCCCGCCTCTGTGTACTCGAGCAGCGCGCCCAGCATCCGGTCGTCGTACCGAAGCGGGCTGTTGACGTTGATGAGGCTCATCACCGCCGGGGTCTCCTCGATCTTGTCGCGGCCGCCGAACAGGATCGAGGCCATCTCGATCGTGTCGCGCGCGTTCTGATCCGAGATGACGCTGCCCATGAACGGCTTGTCGGTCCAGCGCATGTGCGAGTAGAGCATGTCGAGATGCCGCGTGCCGAGAGGCAGATCTTCGGGCTCGACCGTCGTGCCGCCCGCGCAGTGGATCTGATCGATGGCCTGGGCCATCTTGTCGAAGTTGTTGAAGTCCTCGATGGTGGCCCCACGCCGTCCGCGCTCGAGGTCGGTGATGAACGGAGGACCGTAAACGGGAGCCGTCACCACGTTATTGCCGCCAAGGGTCACTGTCCGGGCGGCATTCCTCGCCTGCAGGTTGAAGGTCGGCGGCGTCTTCCCCGCCATCTCCATGATGAAGCCGCGGTCGAAGCGCACCCGCATCCCGTCGATTGCCATCCCTGCCTTCGCGAACAGCTCGCGCGGCCGTTCGTGCAGGAAGTCGACACCAATCTCCTCGAGGATGGTCATCGCCTGCTCGTGGATCGCCTCGACGTCCTCGCCGGACAGGATGTCGTACGGCTTGAGACGGTTCTTCCACATGGAGGTCAATCTTGCAATAGCGCGCGACGGCGCGCTTATGAGGGAAACCCGCCGGCCAACCCTGCCACGCTGGTGAGGCCAGAACCATGGGAGTGGCCACCCAGACGAGCGTGTGCTAACGTAGGTCTTGCCCATTGGGGTGCTTGGTCCCGCCTGCGGACCCCCTTTTTGAACTCAGGTGACTCCTATTTCACGCCTAACCAACCTGTGGCGAACCTCTAGGTCCGCGTAAATGAGCACGCCTAACCCCGGCGACGTCCTGCCACTCTGGAACCCGGACATTCCGGGCGAGGAGATACAGGCCGGCCGCCTTGGCATCCGGGTCCGCCCGGGCACGCCGGCAGCCCTCAAGGTGTCCGCCCTCGAAGCCGCCGGCGGAGCCGAGCTCCTGCGGCAGGTCCTCGAGGAGCAGAAGAGCATCGACGGCACGTACACCGTCATCAAGCCCGACAAGCCGCTCGAGTTCGTCGGCCAGGTCAAGCAGACGCTCCTGACCGGCCGGCTCGGTCGCACTCCCCAGGGCCTCGCTCTCGAGATCACCGACTGGCAGGACCTGGACGGCGAGTTCGAGATGGAGAAGAACCGCCTCCGGCTCCGTTACCAGGAGCTGCTCCTCGTCAAGGAATGGGATGGCGACCTGGAGGGATTCACCGCCATCGTCCTTCGAGAAGAAGCGAAAACGCTCCCGATCCTCGACTCGACCATGCGTTTCATCGAGCACCTTCGCGACTTCCGCGAGAAGCTCGCCGAAGCTGCCGTCAGGCGCTACGAAGCCACTGAGCAGTGGATGGAATGCCCGAAGTGCGAGGCCGAGGTGCCGACCGCCAGCAGCATCCATTGCCCCGAATGCGGTGAGGACATGCGTGGCGGCGAGTACGTTCGCGCGGTGCTCCACCTGGTCGATGACGCAGAGGGCAGGATCTATCGCGGCATCGACTCGCTGACCGTGCGCTCGGCGGGCTATCCCGAGTACCGGGGCATGTCCCTCGACCGCATCCAGGGCTCCAACCTCTGGGTCAGCTTCAGACGTTACGACCCCCTACCTGACGAAGGAATCGTCCTGCCGACTGCAAGTGTCGAGATGTTCGAGGCGCAGCGCTCGGTGATCCGGCAGCTGCAGATCGGCAGCCCACGGAGCGGTGCGCTCGCCGCTGAGCTCGCCGACACCGGGTGGCTCGGCAGCCCCCCTCGGGTGACGCTCGACGGCAAAAAGGCGCATCACCTCCCCGACCCCAACGAGGAGCAGGCGGAAGCCGTCGCTCGTGTGATGGGCATGCGGCCCGGCCAGATCTACCTCATCCAGGGCCCGCCCGGAACGGGCAAGACGACGGCGATTGTTGAATCGATCAGGCGCATCCTGGCCCGTAATCCGAACGCCTCGATCCTGCTGTCGTCGCACTCCAATGACGCGGTCGACACCGGGCAGGAACGGCTGCTCGGCTTCTCGCACGTGCGTCAAGCGCGCGTGGCCGAGCCCGGCAAGGTGCCGCGGCGCCTCCGCCCGACGATCGTCGAAGGAGACGACCTCGAGCCTTACAACCTGGTCGCCGGCACATGCAACCGTCTCGCCATCGACTCGCGGCTGCGGTTCAAAATTTTCGACTGGCTGATCCTCGACGAGGCCAACAAGGTGCGGGCCAACGAGGCGCTCGCTCTCATGCCTCTCGCCAAGCGTTGGGTGATGATCGGCGACCTCAAGCAGCTGCCACCCGTGATGGAAGAGGCCGCATCGACGTTTAAGGTCGATCAGCCGCTTGATGAGATGGTCAGGGACGAAAGCTTCTACGGCTGGATCTGGGACAAGGTCCCGGCCAGCTCCAAGATCATGCTGCCGCGGCAGTACCGAATGCGCGAGCCGATCGGACGGGTTGTGTCAGATCTGTTCTATGACGGCAAGCTGATCCACGAAGCCCCACATCAGCGCATGCCGCTCCCGTGGCCGTTCGATCGCGAGCTCGTCTGGGTCGACACCGGCGCGCAGGACGAGTATCGCGATGCGCAGCGATCCGTCGCCAACGAGTTCGAAGTCGCGCTCTGCAAGGACATCACCTCGATCATCCGGCGTCGTGTGCGCAAGGCAAAGCTCGCCGTGATCGCGATGTACGCGTCGCAGGTGAACCGACTTTCATCGGCTCTCAAGGGCATCGTGCCACCCGAGGACATCGAATCGGTCGACGCTTTCGAAGGTCGCGAATCGGACGCGGTCATCCTCTCGCTTGTGCGTTCGAACGACCGGGCCGCCATCGGATTCCTCAACGACCCCAACCGAGTGAACGTCGCCATCTCCCGAGCCAAGAAGCTACTGGTTATCGTCGGCGACTCCAAGACGGTGATCGGCGGCGCCCCCGAGCTCTTCGGACCGCTCTTCGAGCACGCGAAGCAGGAGGGCCTGGTGGCCGGAGTCGGCGCGGTGGTCACCGCGTGCCAGCGAGTCGGGATCAGGTCTCAGGTTCAGCGTCTTTCGCGGCCACATCGTGGCGAGCGCCGCGCACGGCGCCGGCGTCGTGGCCAGCGCCCATTTCCAGAGGGCGCCACCAACGGCGAGGCTCATGCAGAGGAGCATGCGGACCTCGTGACCTCCGATGTCGAAGAGCACGACGAGGTCAGGGCCAATGGCGGACCGGAGTCGTCGATACCAGTGCTGGACGCTCACGTGGAGGCCACGCCAAGCGCGCCGATTCACCTGCCGCCGCCCACGGAGGCCGACTCTCCGCTTTAAGCTTCGCACTGCCCGATGGCTGACGAGTGCGTGTTTTGCGAGATCCTACGAGGCGATTCGCCTGCCACCTTTGTCCACCAGGACGACACAGTTGTCGCCTTCATGGACATCCAGCCGATCACTCACGGCCACATCATCGTGGCCCCGCGCGAGCACGCGGTTCTGATGTCCGACCTGAACGAGACCGCGGCGATGCGTACGTTTCGAGTCGCCCGCCACATGGCCCAGACCGTCCGCGACTCACTCGGCGCCGGCGGCGTCAACCTGTTCGTCGCGGATGGCGAGATCGCTTTTCAGGACGTGCCGCATTTCCACGTTCATGTCATTCCCCGGTACCCGAACGACGGGTTCGGCCTCACGTTCCCGAGGGACTACACAGAGACCAGGAGCCGCGCCGAGCTGGAGGCCATCGCGTCGGCCATCCGGAGCGCGTCAGGCCAATAAAAGTTCTATTCAAGGGGGATTCCCCCTGGATGCGGCGGGCCTGGCGAAGTGCCGGCGCAGCCCTTAGCGTGCGGCCACCGTCACCTCGATGGTGAGCACCATCAAGTACGCGGGACAGGCCTGGCCGGGCGAGCAGTCGGGCGCAGCCGTGGCGTCGATCCGTGCCGCGCCTGGGGCGATGGCCTTGAACGCCGCGAGCGTGACGCCGCGAGCGGCAGATGCGGCCGGGTTGACGATCGGTGCGAGCACCGACTCATCGCTCGACCGCACCGTGCTCCAGCTGGCCATCCCAGGCCTGGCATGAAGCACGACCGCCAGGGTCTGACCGACCCGAATGGTGACCGCGTGGGTGTTCTCGGTGACAGTGGCGTCGAAGACGGCGCCCGGGCTGGAGGTTGGGCTGCTGGGAGGCACGGCGACAACGCCGGGCAGGCCCCCGCAGGCGCTGAAGAAGAGCGCCGCCAGCATCAAAACGAATACCGATCTCATCTCAAACGTAACGCTCTCCGGCGATTTCGCGTAACACACCAGTGGCGATGACATTGCCTGTCAAGAGATTGGGGCTTGCGGCCGCATTCGTCGTCCTGGCCGCCTCGTGTGCCGGCAGCAGTACGCCAGTGGCCGAGGTCACGCCATCTCCCGTGGAAGGGGCCCTGGGCCAGGGTCTGATCGCCTACGTCGCGGCCAATGGGCTCGGCGTGCTCGATCCGGCGACAGGCAAGTCGATGGTGGTGGCTCCTCTGCCGGCAGGTGGGGCGTTCAGGATCTCCGGTCCCGTTTGGGCGCCGGCCCCAGGGCTGTCGCATCCCGTCCTGTATTTCACGATCCACGATGACCGGCCCGCCGAGCAGAGACTCACAGCCGGGGTGGTGCCTTATGACTGGCTGTTCCAAGTGGACCCATTCGCTGGGACGATCACCCCGCTGGCCGCGTCGTACGACTTCCAGAGCGAGGGCCCTTTCGGCATCGTCGCCAACGGCCACTACCTGGCGCTGACCGTCGGGTGCTGCACTAGCTACGAGGTGGACGCGCTCGACCTGACGAAGGCTTCCGCCGGGATCAAGGTGATGACCAAGCCGCCAACCCAGGCTGCGCTGTTCACGGAAGGTGCAGCGCCGGGGGCCAGCGGCCTCGTTGCAGTACGCGCCTTCGCCACCGGCCTGTGGTACTGGCTGAACCTGGACGCCAACGTCCTCAACGCGTTTCCGCTCAAGCTCGGCCAGGACGATGGCCCCATCGCAATCAGCCCTGACGGCACGACTGTCGCGGTGTCCCGGCCCGACCACGGACCTGTGATCGAGCCGATCAATGTGACAGTGCCCATCGCCGGCGCTACCAGCTCGCCCGCGACCACGCCTTCGACCGGCACGCCCTCGCCGGTGACCGCCCCGCGCGCGGTCAACTCAAAGTTGCCTCACGCTGACGCGCTGGCCTGGAGCCCCGACGCGAGTCTTCTGGCGATGGCGGTGGGCGGTGGAATCCAGATCTACCGAGCCTCGGGGAAGGACGGAACCCCGCCCGTGAAGGGTTACCTCGCTAGGGGCGGAGTGACAGGAGTCGACTGGTCCGACCCGATCCCGGGTCAGAGCTTTGCTTCGGTGAAGCCCGCTCCTGGGCCGCAGGCTGCAGTCGACGGACTTCTCAAAGCGACGCAGCTGCCGAAGGCGGCCGACAGCGCCGCGGGCCGCTACCTGACAAAGCTCTACCTGTGGCAGTTCGACTCGAGCAAGACTTCGCCGATCGCCTCGATCATGGATGCGACACCGGGCGTGCTGCAGCAGTACCCGCCGATCGCGGCGGTTGTCGTGTTCCACCATTGGGCCCCGTCGCCATCGTGGGCCCTGCTGGGTGGGTGCCACCGATACCGGCTGGTGATCAAGGGCAGCGTCCCGGCGACGGCGTCGACCTTCGGGCTCGGCTCCAACACGCTATGTAGCGGGTAGCCCTCGCCGGCCGGAGTGCCGGACCTACGATGGATGCATGGCCGACGTCGACTTTCTCGCCCGGCACGCCACTGCAGCCCCGCGCCGGGTGGCCCTGATATCGGGCGATAGAAGGATTGATTTCGAAACCCTCAACCGCCGTGCCAACCAGGCCGCCAACGTCTTCCGCGGCCTCGGCTGCGCCACGCAGGACAGAGTCGCCGTGATGTCGTTCAACTCGGTCGAGGGCTTCGAGATCTCGAACGGGCTTCGCAAAGTGGGCCTCGTCGGCGTGCCCGTCAACTACCGGCTGCGAGGCTCCGAGATCGCGTATGTCCTCAACGACTCAGGCGCCGCTGTGGTGGTGGCAGGGCCCGAGCACGTGGACGCCATCGACGCAGCACGGAGTGAAGTTCTGGGCGACCGACGCTTCATCGCGCTGGGCGGGCGGGCGCCTGCGGGATGGCTTGGATACGAGCAGCTGATGGCTGGCGCGTCCGACCAACGGCCAGGCGAGTCGGAGGTCGGAGCCCTTGGCGCTTCGATGATCTACACGTCGGGCACAACGGGACATCCGAAGGGGGCGTGGCGCCCGAATGGGGTCAACGTCGAAAACATCCTCCAGGTCATATCGATCTTCGAGTTGAGCGATTCGGACGTGCATCTTATGTGCGGCCCGGGATACCACAGCGCAGTCTCGCTGTTCACGGCGCTGCATCAGCTGCTCGGCGCGACAGTGGTCGTGCAGCCCAAGTTCGACGCCGACGATGCGCTGGATCTCATCGCAAAGCACCGGGTGACCACGAGCTTCATGGCACCGACGCTCCTGCACAGGCTCGTAGACGCGCAGGTTCGCAGACCACGCGATGTGTCATCGCTGCGAGCGCTGTTGCTCGGCGCCGCGCCATGCCCGCATGCATTGAAGGAGAGAGCGGAATCTGCGCTTGGCCAGGTGTTGTGGGAGTTCTATGGCGCCACAGAGACCGGGATCAACACGGTGCTGCGGCCTGAGGACCAGCTGCGCAAGCCGGGGTCCTGCGGCACAATGGTCCCAGGCCAGGAGATACGTCTCGTGACGCCGGACGGCACCGATGTAGCAGACGGCGAGCCGGGCGAGCTCATGGTGCGGAACTCGTGGCTCGCGGAGTACTACAAGCGCCCTGACGCCACAGGCCAGAGCCTGCATGAGGGATTCTTCTCGGTCGGCGACGTCGCATATCGCGATGCCGATGGTTATTACTTCATCTGCGACCGCCAGGTCGACATGGTCATCTCAGGCGGCGTGAACATCTATCCCGCCGAGGTTGAGGCGGCCCTTCACGCGCACCCGGCAGTCATGGACGTGGCGGTGATCGGAGTGCCCGACGATCAGTGGGGCGAAGAGGTGAAAGCAGTGGTGCAGCTTCGACCGGGATCCAGCGCCACTGCCGGCGAGCTCATCGATTTCGTCGCCGCTCGGATCGCCGGTTACAAAAAACCCAGGTCAATCGATTTCGTCGACGATCTGCCACGGGATGCCGCGGGCAAGCTCCTGAAGCGAAAGATCAGAGAGCCGTACTGGTCAGCCAGCGGCCGCCGAATTTAAGCCGTAGCTGGAGCGCCCAGCAGCTCCCGCAGGTGCTGCAGGGAGCGGCTGATCATCCCCAGGGGCCGGTCGTCCGCTGACGGCAGCCTGGTGTCCTGCTCGAGCGCGTACCATCCGCGGTAGCCGGTCTTGCGCAGCATCTCGACGACGCGGTCGACCCTGGCGTCTCCCGTCCCCAGTGGCTTGAAGAGGTCCTTCGACACAGCCTCCGCGTAATCGAGCCCCTCGTCGCGCACCTGCAAAGCGAGCTTCTCGTCGATGTCGTTCAGGTGCACGTGCTGAATTCGGCCGGCCGCCAGCTCGAGGACCTCCACTGGATCGGCGCCCACCAACACCAGCTGTCCGACGTCGATGCAAAGGGCGGCCTCGGTTCCCACCAGCAATCTCTCGATGTCGGCAGGCCCCTGGATCATGCTGCCGTAGCGAGGCTGCACGGCAAGCCGGAGCTTATGCCTCGAGCAGACGTGCTGCACAGAGCCGATCAGGTGCAGCAGATGGGCCCAGCCGGCGCTCGACAGAACTATGCCGTGCTTGTTGCCCGCGTCCCGCGGAGGGACTGCCGACAGCACAAGGGTCTCGGCGCCAAGGGCTGCAAGCCAGCTCGCATGGCCGTCGAGAAACGCGAGCTCGGGACCTCCGATGTCGTGGTGATGCAGGATCGCTTGCGCCGGGCCGGCGACGACTCGAAGGCGGTGGCGCTTGAGCATTGGCTTGGCAAGATCGCTGCGGTCAGGAAGAAATCCGGGCGGCCCGGCTTCGATTGCGCCTTCGCCCACGGCAGCGGCTTCTGAGAGCACGCGCTCAGCATCGAGCTGATGGCCCCAGCCGGGAATATCGCTCACGCCCCAAGAGGTGGGCGACATGGCGATTCGCGGTCCAGGTGGCTTGCGCGAGAGTCGTGGGATCGTTCGGGCGATCACGGCGCAGAGATTACCCCGCCTCTCTGGTCCCTGCTGCTCAACGATCGGGTGCTACTGTTCGATTCCGCTCATGCCAGAACCCGAACCTTATGGCACCAGGGCGCTCCCCGAGCTTTACAAGGAGTGGGCCTCGACCGGCATGGTGGCCAACATCGGCACCAGGCTGGTCGAGATCAAAGCCGGGAGCCTCGTCCTCGAGGGAAACATGTCCGAGGAGGCCCATGGCTTTCCGACCAGCCGCGGCTTGATAGTTCACGGCGGCGCCATAGCGACGCTCGCCGATGAAGCCCTCGCCTCTGTCGCTTTCACGCTTGCAGAGGAGGGCGAGGCGACAGCGACGGCGGACCTGAAGGTCGATTACTACAGGCCTTGCAAACCAGGCCGCCTGCTCGCTCGCGCGACAGTTCGCCACCGGACCAAACGGCTTGCCTTCTGTGAGGCGCGTGTGGAGCAGGAGGATGGCGTGCTCGTCGCCGAGGCCCGTGCGCTGATCGCCTACGTCAAGGCGTAGTTAGGAAGCGGCGACGGACGGGAGCAGGAACATGGTCCAGTTGACCCCGCCGTCATCAGTGCTCTCCACCAAAGGCCTGGTCCCAGCCATGGCCCCAAACCAGGTATGTGTGGCATCGATGATCTGAACTGAATCGGGCAATGGGGCCGGCACCAGCAGCGTGCGGATCGGGGACCAGGTGCCGCCCGCGTTGGTGCTTTTCGACTGCACACCCGAGCCGATCCACCACCAGTTGAACGCATCGACGTAGGCGATAGCGCCTTGACTGGCCGGCATCGAGAACGCCCTCCATGAATGGCCGCCGTCGACGGAGCTCAGCTGAAACTGGTTGGGCGGCTGAGGAGGGTCCGACCGGGAGATCGAGTTTCCGGGCGTAGGCAGAGCCTCAGCCGGGCCGATCACAACGGTGACGCTGACCCCGGCTCCCTGGGTTGGTCGCGCAGCCACGGACACGCGTACGCCGTTCGCGATCGGCCAGCCGCCGGCCGGCCCCGGCAATCCGACGCGATTCCAGCTGGTGCCTCCGTCCTGAGTCTTGTACGCATATGGCGCAGTCGACTCGGTGTAGAGCCAACCGTCGCGCGAATCCGCGAAGACAACGCGGTATGCCCAGTCCGAGTAGGCGACCGGGTTGCCGAGCCCAATCCAGGTGCCGCCGCCATCCTGGGTCCGCAGCAAGGTCTCCCCCTCCGTGGACGCCTGGGCCAGCAGCCAGCCGTGATCGGCGTCGACGAAGTCCGCCGAAAGCACATAACCACCGGAGGGTGTCAGCGCTTGCCGCGCCCACGTGGTGCCTCCGTCGCTTGTTCTATACAGGCCAGACTGCGTGCCGAGGACGACCACCACGCCATTGGAGGGGTCGAAAAAGCGCAGGTACTCGCCGATCGCCTCGTTCGAGGCGGCAAGCTGGAGGTGCCAGGTCTCGCCGGCGTCCGAGGTGTGCAGCACCTCGAAATCGTGTTTCGGGCCCTCGACCACGACCCAGCCGGCTGCCGGAGTCACGAAGTCGACGGCGGCCAAGTGACGTGACCCGACGATGTTCGTGGTACTCGCCTGCGAGGCGGCATTGCTGAAATCCCAGTCCGGATGCAGGTAGCTGAGGCCCGCGATCGCGAGGGCGACAACAGACACGGCACCGAGAGTCAACGCGCGCAGGACTCGCGACATGCTCGAGTGCGACTGTGGCTCGTCGTCAGATTCCATCGCCGCCAACGCCAGCTTAGGCCGACGCTCGGCGATAGATTGTGGCCAGATGATTCGACCTGCCGGCATCGGCGACGCCCCGGCCATCGCCCGGGTTCACGTTGCCAGCTGGCGCTCGACGTACGGCGCAGTGCTCCCAGGCGATTTCCTGGATTCCCTGACCCAGGATGCCTATACGGATCGATGGCGGCGCTTCATCGCTGAACGGTCGAACCTGGCGTACGTGGTTGAAGAGGGACAAGACCCCAGTGCCAATGTGGTCGGTTTCGCGTCTGGAGGCCGCGAGCGGGCCGGAGAGGCTGGCTATAAAGGCGAGCTCTACGCCATCTATCTCCTGGAGTCAGCGCAGCGGCGAGGCTACGGCCGGGAGCTGGTGCGCGCGATAGTCGGCGGCCTTCGGGGGATGGGGATCGACGACATGATCATCTGGGTCATGAGGGACAACGGCCCGGCGCGGGATTTCTATGAGCGACTGGGGGGCGCGTACGTTCGAACCCAACCGACCACTATCGGTCCAGCGACCGTGGAGGAGGTGTCGTACGGGTGGCCGAGCCTCGCTGACGTGCGCTACTGAGCCGCCACAGATTCAACTGCGCGGGCACCACAGCGCTGGCAATCCCCAGTATGCAGACCACGGTGATACCGAGAAAGGCCCAGGTGGGACTCAGAGTGAACAGCGCGCCACCGGCCAGCGCACCAACTATCTGAATGGCGAACTGCACGGTCTGGAACACGCCCTGCGTGCGCGCCTGCTGGCCCGGGTCGGCCATGTGACTCACCTCGGCGTTGAGGCTCGGAGCGCCGGAGATCGAGAACATGCCCTCGACCAGGCCGAGTCCGATCAGCCAGGGCACCGAGGAAACGAAGGGATAGATGGCGCCGAAAGCTCCGGTGCCAATGAGGGCGACGATGATCAGCCGTCGCGTGCCGAACCTGTCACCGAGCGCGCCAACTCTCGCGCTCAGCAATGTCGCCGGGATTGCAAACGCCATGAACGAGATTCCCACTGCGAACGTGGTGGCGCCCCGGTAGGTCAGATAGAGCGACCAGATCGTGTCGAGGGTTCCAATCATGTACGCGGTGCCGGCGCCAAGCAGCAAAAGTGGAAGCAGCCGGCGAGCGATTTTCATCGGCCCCGCGGGGGCTTCGGTTGGCGCTTCGACGCGGACGTTTGGCAACATCGCCAGCGCCACCGTCGCGAACGCTGACGCGACGGCCGAGATGATGAAGATCGCGTTCAGGTTGTAGAGGGCGACGAAGCCGCCCACCGCCGGCCCCAAGAGCATCCCGGCCATGTTGGTCGACTGCATGATGCCGAAGGCACGGCCTCGCTGATTGGGAGGGGTGATCTCCGCAATCAACCCGTTGGCTGCGGGCCAGAAAGCACCGGCAGCGGCGCCATGCAGAAATCGCAGAACGATGAAGGCGCCGATCGGGAGCGGAATCAGGTACGCGAGGAAAAGCAGCGCATATGCCGCCATCGCCCCCACCATCACCGGTCGCGTGCCGAACCGATCCGCCGCCCAGCCCGCGGGGTACCGGATGGCGGCGCTCGCCAGCAGGCCGGCGGCAAACACGGCGCCAACGAGCGCGGCCGATCCACCCTTGCGGCCGATGAAGATCGGCAGCAGGGGAAGGAAGAACCACAACCCGATCGCCGTGAACAGGTTGCCGAGGTAGAGCGTCCAAAGAGTCCGCCGATGCATGCGCATCGGGAATACTGGCAGAGCAGTGCCGGCCGACCACCTGACGAATCTGGATTGGAATCTGATTCCAGCCGCGCCGCACAGCGCGCACATGCACATGGCGCTGGACGAGGTACTCCTCGGGCTCGTCATCGATGACGTGCGGGGTCCCACGATCCGTTTTTGGGAATGGGCCGAGTCCGCTCTCGTTATCGGATCGCATCAATCCGTGTCGAACGAGGTGGACGTGCCTGCCGCAAGGCGATTGGGTTTCTCAGTGACAAGGCGGATGAGCGGCGGCGGCACGATGCTATGCGAGCCCGGACGGACCATCACCTACTCGATGTATCTGCCGGGATCGGCGGTCGAAGGGCTGAGCTTTCGTCAGTCGTATGCCGCGCTCGACGCGTGGGCCGTCCGCGCGTTCAAGGCGCTTGGGGTGCCGACGAGCTATAGGGAGATCAACGACATCATCTCGCCGCGGGGAAAGATCGCAGGGGCCGCGCAGGCCCGGCGCCGAGGCTTTGTTCTCCATCACACGACGATCGCCCACTCGATGGAGGTCGAGCTGCTGCCACGTTTGATTCGAATCGGCCGCAACCGAGTGACGGAGCGCGGAGTCCGCAGCGCCGAAAAACCGGTGTCGCCGCTTTCGTGGTTCACGCCACTCAGCTGCGAGGAGACGACGAATCACCTGGAGAGTTTCTTCGCTCAGGAATTCAGGGCGCACACCAGCGGACTTTCGGATGATGAGGTCGCCGCGGCACGAGTCTTGGTGGCGGAGAAGTACGGAACTCCGGCCTGGGTGAACCGCCTGCCTTAAGCCCGCCTTGACTAAAGGGTCTGTCGCCAGTCTGCCACCAGCTCCGGGCACTGCTGCACGTGCTCGCGGTAATGATCGGCGAGCCAGCCGATCACGTCCTCGGGACTGGTCGGATACGGGTCTTGTCCCGCCCCGTAGACGACAGTGGTTTTGCGCGACCAGTTGTCCTCGGGGAGGCCTTCCGCGTCGTCGAGCACAGCCCGGTGCACCGAAGCCATGTCCGCCAGCGCCTCGCGCCGGCCTTCACGCGTCAGCCCGGCCTTGGCCTGCCGGTTGAACTCGTCGTTCTCTCCGGGTGGATCGAGCGGAGGCAACCGTGTAAATTCACGGTCGATCAGGCCGTCGAGCACGCGGCGGTAGTGGACCAAGACCCAGTTGACATGAACCTGCAGCCCGCCCAGCGCGTAGTCGTCGCCGGGCTTGAGATAAGCCAGCGCCTCATCGGGCACTTGAGCAAACGCCGTCTCCCACTCTTTCCGCGCCGCTTCGAAATCCGCGATCGCTGCGTCTTTGACCACGGCGCTAACGTACATCGAAATGACACGCGCGCAGCGATGGACCCTCGTCGCCACCGTGCTGGCATCAGCGACCGTTTTTCTCGACTCGACCATCGTGAATGTCGCCCTGCCGCGGATTGGTCGCGACCTCCCTCACTCGCTCGTCGGCGTGCTGGAAGGCCAGACGTATGTCTACACGGGCTACCTGCTGTCGCTGAGCACCTTGCTCATCCTCGCCGGCGCCCTCACCGACGCCTATGGCAGGCGCCGCATGTTCATGTTCGGGCTCGCCGGGTTCGGCCTCACGTCGGCCCTCTGCGGCCTCGCTCCCAACCTGGAGACCCTTGTCGTTCTGCGCGTGCTGCAGGGCGTTGCGGGTGCATTCCTCGTGCCCGGCTCGCTCGCACTGATAACTGCGGGCTTCGATGGCCCGCTGCGCGGACGCGCGTTCGGCATCTGGTCTGGCGCTTCGTCGGGAACGACACTGCTCGGCCCCGCCATCGGCGGCATCCTGGTGGACACTGTCTCCTGGCGCGCGGCCTTTCTTATCAATGTCCCGATCGTCGCGGTCGCCCTGTACGCCACGTGGCGCCATGTGCCGGAAAGCCGTTCCGACGCTCCGCCCGCAGGCTTCGACTGGTTGGGCGCCATCGTGGTCGGCCTTGCAGTCGGGGGCCTGGCATTCGGGACTGTGTATGGGCAGCAGCGCGAGTGGCGGGACGCTGTCGCGTACGTTGTGCTCGCGATCGGCGCCATCGCCACCATCGCGCTTCCATTCTTGATGGCCCGCAGGCGCAACCCCTTGATCCCCCTGAGCCTGTTCAGGTCGCGCGCGTTCTCGACCATCAACATCTCAACGCTGCTGATTTACGGCGCCCTCTACACGGTGGGCTACAACTCCGCGCTCTTCATCCAGGGCACCCTCGGCTACACAGCTACCGCCGCCGGCCTGATCGGAGTCCCGGGCACAGTGCTGCTGGCGGCCCTCTCAACGCGCTTCGGAACTCTCGCTGGCCGCTACGGGCCTCGCCTCTTCCTGATCGTCGGGCCGCTGGTGATGGCTGCAGGCGTCTTGCTCTACGCGCGTGTCCCGGCCACCAGCACGGCATGGCAGCTGCGCCCAGACGCCCCAAGCACCTACATACCCTCGACTGCCTACCTGGTCGACTTCCTGCCGGCATCGATAGTGTTTGGGATCGGGCTCGGCATCCTGGTGGCACCGCTCACCGCCGCGCTAATGGCCTCGGTCCCTGTCGCCAACGCCGGCCTGGCGTCGTCGATCAACAACGCCATCTCACGCATAGGCCCGCAGCTGGCGGGCGCTCTGATCTTCGTCGCAGTGACTGCGGTCTTCTATACCTCGCTGGCCTCGCGGCTCCCCGGCACTGACACGGGGTCGGAGTCGCTCAGAGCCGAGGTGAGCCCGCTCAACCGACCCTCCACCTCGGCTCCAGGCGAAGTGGCGGCCCAGGCCAGGTACGCGTCAGGGGACGCATTTCACACGGCGATGTTGATCGCCGCCGGCCTGCTGGTGGCAGGCGCGGCGGCGAATGCTGTCGGTCTCGAGCGACAGCTCGGTAGGAAGGAGTCTGGCGACTAGCTCGAGTAGTTGTGTTGCTGCAGCCAGGTCGTGGCGACGGCGGCGGCGTCAAGGTGTTGGTTCGCAACCTGGTCGACCATCGAGATCAGGTCTGCGGTCGTGAGCTTGCCGTCGATGCTGTTCAGGACCGTCGTGACCTCGGTGGAGGCCGCCGCCTGGCGAACGACGGGGACGACGTTGTCGGCAGCGGTCATGTGCTTGTCATCCTGGAGGACGACCAGGCCGAGACCCTTGAGGTCAGCGTCCGTGGTGAACACGAGGCCAATCTGGATGCTGCCGTTCTTGAAGGCGGCTCGGGTGAGCGGTCCGTCAGTGTCCAACGTCTTGACGGCTTTGAAGTGGAGGCCGTAGACCGACGCCAGCCCGGGAAGGCAGAACTTATAAGTCGGGCACTCGGGCCCAGCGCCAAACACGAGCTGACTCGCTATTGCCGGGGTTATGTCGGAAAGCTTGGTCAGGCTGTACTTGGTTGCCGTCGCCTGCGGCACAGCGAAGGCGTTCGCGTCGACTGCCGCCGCCGGGGTAAGGGCGACCAGCCCCAGGGGCTGCAGGTGAGTGTTGAGCGCGGCGGTGGTCGCTGCGGGGTCACTGGTAGCCTCGCCCGCGCTGTTGTTGTAGTACTCAAGCTCGCTGGCCGCATAGCCTGGGTACATGTCGATCGAGCCGGCCTTGATGGCCGCCGCGATGATCGGGCGAGGGCCGAGAAGCAGCTTGTAATTGATGGTGTAGCCGTCGTGCGCGAGCGCCTGACCGTAGATGTTGGCCAGGATGCTGCTCTCCGGGAAGTTGAAGCCGCCCACAGTGAGGGTGCCCTTGGAGGTACCTGGTGTGGTCGAGCCTCCGCACGCCGTGGCCACAACCAGGAACGCGGCGAGGATCGCCACCAACCACCGCGACGTTATGTTCCGGATCATTGAGTCCCTCCTTGGAGCTGGCCGAGTACTCGAATCCAACCCCGATTCCGACCTGAATCTTCCACTATGCGGCCTTGAACGTGGTGGCTCGCGCCATGACAGGAGCCCGTAGAAGACGTATCCCACGGGGCACCAGCACCCGTTCCAGCCCAGCCAGGGAGAGCTCGGTGGCCATGGCCAGCAGCGCGACCAGGAGGGCGCCCGCGAAGAGTTTTGGAAAGTCCTGCTGGGCGAGGCCGTCAATGATGTACCGCCCGAAGCCTCCACCGGAGATCAGGGCTGCCAGGGTCGCGGTCGCCACCACCTGGACCGCTGAGGTGCGAACACCTGCCATCACCAGCGGTACTGCCAGGGGTAACTCGACCCTCAGGACCTGCGTGAGCTCGCGGTAGCCCATTCCGCGCGCCGCATCCTTGACGTCGGGGTCGACCTCCCGCAGGGCTACGTAGCTGTTGGTGAGCATTGGAGGAATGGCGAGCGCGGTGAGCGAAAAGACGATGGGAAAGTCGCCAAGGCCAAAGACCTGGAAGGCGATTACGAGGATTCCGAAAGATGGGAGGGCCCGCCCGACGTTGGAGATGTTGATCGCCAAGTTGCCGAAGCGGCCGTAGTGCCCCAGCACGATTCCGATCGGCAGCGCGATGAGCGCGCCGATCGCGACTGACTCGGCTGAGAGCTGGACGTGCTCGACAAGGCGCTGAGGGATCCCGTCGGCGCCACTCCAGTGAGCCGGATCAGAAAACCACCGCCACACGCTGCCAAGGAACCCCACGGCTACGTGTTGCGCGCCCAAGGAACGACGACCCGCTGCAGGCCGGCAAGCGACAGGTCAGCGACGAGCGCCAGGGCTATCGACAGCACTGTCGCGACCACAAGCGGCGTGTGGAAGTTCTCGATGAAGCCTTCCAGGATGAGCTGGCCCAGGCCGCCGAGCCCGATGAGGGCAGTGACGGTCACGAGGCCGATCGTCGTCACAGTGGCGATGCGGATGCCGGCGATGATGGCAGGCAGCGCAAGCGGCAGCTCGATTCGCAGCAGCCTTGCAAGCGGGCGGTAGCCCATGCCGTTCGCCGCGTCGATCACGTCGGGTGGCACCGCTTCAAGTCCGACCATCACGTTGCGGACCAAGATCAGCAGCGAATAGCCGATAAGGCCGATCTCGGCCGTTACCACCGTCAACCCCGTGTAGGGGATCAGAAGAGCGAACAGGGCGAGCGATGGGATGGTGTAGAAGATTTCGGACACTGCCAGGACCGGGCTACGGAATGCGCGCCACCGGTGGGCGGCGACGCCCAGCGGCAGGGACAGCACAAGGCCGCCAAGGATTGCAATCGCGGTGAGAGTGATGTGCTGCTGTAGCGCGTCTTCAAACAGCGGGACGTGGCTCGAGAGCCAGCCCCAGTTGATCCAGGGGTCGAAGGTGAGGAATATGCCAGTCGGCATTCGATTACGGTAAACGAGGCCGTGATCCGGTTGGAGGGAGTCAACAAGGAATTCGCGGGCGGGTCCAACGCGGTTAGGGACCTGACCCTTGACATTCCGGGTGGCCAGACGTGCGTGCTCATCGGCCCATCGGGCTGCGGCAAGACGACGACGCTACGCATGATCAACCGACTGCTCGACCCTGACAGCGGGCGAATCCTCATCGATGGAGAGGACACGAGCGCGGTGGACCCCCCAAAGCTACGGCTGAAGATGGGTTACGTCATTCAGAACACAGGACTGTTCCCGCACATGACAGTCGGCGACAACGTCGGCACCGTGCCGCGGCTGTGGGATTGGGACCGGGCGCGGATCAAAGTGCGCGTGGACGAGCTGCTCGAGCTCGTCGGCCTCGACCCGAAGGAATATCGCGGTAGGTATCCGCACCAGCTCTCCGGAGGCCAGCGGCAGCGCGTCGGCTTCGCACGCGCCCTTGGAGCCGACCCGCCGATCCTTTTGATGGACGAACCGTTTGGAGCAGTGGATCGAATCACACGCGAGCGCTTGCAGCAGGAGTTCATCCGCATCCAGCGTTCCATGCGCAAGACAGTCGTATTCGTGACCCACGACATCGATGAGGCGGTGATGGTCGGCGACCGCATCTGCCTCTTGCAGATGCAGGCAAAGATCGCCCAGTACGACACGCCGGAAGCGATTCTCACCCGTCCGGCCAGTGACTACGTCGCGGAATTCCTCGGTCGCGAGCGCCTGGTTCGCCGGATGTCGGTCAAGCAGATCGACTTGACCACTCTGGAGCACCCCGCGTCAGGACCGGCGGCCGTTGAGCCGCGAGTCTCGCCGGTGAGCACGCTGAGCGAGGCGTTCGCCGCCGCGCTGGCAAGTCCCACCGAGGCCGCGGCGGTTTTCGACGGCGAGCGTTACGTGGGGACTTTTACTGCCAAATCGTTGCTGGAATCGTTGCGGCGCGCAAGCGACGCTAGAGGTGGAGAGGTTGCCGCAGGAATTTGACGTTGTGTGTCTGGGAGGCGGAGTTGCCGGCGAGGCGATCGCCGGCGGGCTCGAAGGCAGCGGCCTGACTCTGGTGGTGATCGAGCGCGAGCTGGTCGGCGGGGAATGTCCGTACTGGGGTTGCATGCCTTCGAAGACGCTGCTGCGGTCCGGCGAGACGCTCAAGGAGGCCGAACGCGCGCGGCTGCTGGCAGCATCCCGCGTGGAGTGGGAGCTCGACTTCCCGAAAATCTCGAAGCGGGTTTTGTGGATGGCGCGCGACCTGGATGACACGCGGCCGGCGGCGGCCCTGCAGTCAACCGGGGCGACGCTCGTGCGCGGGAACGGCAAGCTGATAGACCACAGGACGGTCGAGGTCGGAGGCGAACGTTATATCGCGCGAAAGGCGGTGGTGGTCGCCAATGGCAGCACCGCGTCGATCCCTCCGATTCCGGGCCTCGACTCCGTGGACTACTGGACGAACCGGCAGGCCACGCTGCCTCGCGAGCTACCCATCTCGCTCGCAGTACTCGGGGGCGGCGCCATCGGTCTGGAGCTGGGCCAGGCGTATGCACGTTTCGGCTCAAAGGTGACGATCATCGAGGCGGGGCCTCGATTCCTCGGGCTGGAAGAACCCGAGGCGGGCGCCACATTGAGGCCGCACCTCGAAGCCGACGGTATCGAGCTGATCGCAGGCGACCCCTGCGTCGGAGTCGAGAAAGGTCACGCCGGGGTTGTCCTGAAGATGAAGTCGGGCGCGCGCGTGACGGCCGAGCGGCTGCTCGTCGCCACCGGCCGGCGAGCCAACTTCGAAGCCTGGGAGGGCGCCGGCTTGCCACGCACCGAGCGGGGCTGGCTGAAGGTCGATCCGATGACGCTGGAAGCCGCTACTGGTGTCTACGGGACTGGCGACGTGACGGGGATCGGAGGCTTCACGCACCTCGCGTACTACCACGGCCAGGTGGTCGCACGGCGCCTTCGCGGTGAGGACGCACGCGCCGACCATACGGCCGTGCCACGTGTGACCTTCACCGACCCGGAGGTGGCCTCGGTCGGCCTCTCAGAAGCCGCCGCCCGCGAGCAGGGGATCGACATCGAGACCGTCTCGATGGACCCGGCTGAGAGTGCTCGCGGCTACATCCACGACTTTCACGGCGGGATGCTGAAGCTGGTCGGGGACCGGCGCCGCGGGGTGTTGGTCGGCGCCACTCTGGCCAGCCCGAGGGCCGGCGAAATCCTGGGCGAGCTGGTCCTCGCGGTGAAGGTGGGAACTCCGCTCCGCGCCCTGTCCGATGTTATCCACCCGTTCCCGGCATTCAATCGAGTGCTGGGAGCCGCTCTCGGAGAGTTGGCCGGCAAGCTGGCGTAACGGCTCCGCCTGAGCGCGTGCTCACGTTCCTCCTCCTCCGGCAGCGCCAGGCAAAGCCGCCGCAGCCGGTTGAAGGTCACCATCCAACGGCATTACCTCAAAAGTCAGGCGGGCGCGCAGGCGGCTCAATGCCCCGAGCACCGGCAACCCGAGCGCAAGGACCATCAACACGTTGCCCACGGCGCGGAACGTGTCGTACGCAAGCGAGGTGAGCAGGTAGAAGCGACCGAAGTGGAGGAGTGAGGTCCCGGCGCTCATCCCCGGCAACCAACCCAACGAAGGGTTGCCGCGATAGACGGGGACCCAGTCGGTGATATCGAGCAGGGCGCCGACCACGAATCCCATGACGGCGCCGACGCCCGCGAGAGCCAGGACGTCGCGCCATCCAGGGACGCTTCCCCGCCTGCTCCAGTGCCCCACCAGGCCCGCCGCAACCCCCACCCAACCAACCGCGAAAATCTGGTAAGGCACCCACGGACCCACGCCCCCGCCGGCAAGCGCCGATACGAGCATCGACAGCGCGCCGGCGAGGAACCCGAACGAGGTGCCGAACACGTAGCCCGAGCACAGCACCAAGAAGAAGATGGGGCTGAACCCGCCGATACCTTCGATCAGCGCCAGCCTGAGCGCGGTGTCGATGGCTGCGATGGCCGCCAGGAGTGCAACTGCGCGCGAGTCGAGCTGGCGCGCCCCGGCCTCGACGAGAAACAAACCTCCGACACACGCGAGCGCGAGCGTCCAGGCAGGCGTGTTGGCCGGCAGACCGCTGCCAAGGAACGGCCACAGGAAAAGCAGCAAGCCGGCCAGCGAGACTGCGCCGACAGGCAGGGCCTTCCTCAAGCCAGGACCTCGTCCCGCGTCTTCTCGATGACCCTTCCGCCACCCACGTTCAGGACCCGATCCGCCAGGACCGTCCTCAGCTCCTCATCGTGGGTCGCCAGGACCACCGCTGCGCCGAGGTCTCGAAGCCTGGCGACGAGCCGCACCAACCTCGCGCGAGCGACTGCATCCATGCCGCGTGTCGGCTCGTCAAGAAGGACGAGGCGCGGTATTCCCGGCAGGACCGCCGCCAGGGCGGCGCGCTGGCGCTCGCCGCTTGAAAGGTCGCGCGGGTAGCGGTCGGCCACCGATAGGAGACCCAGCTCTTCGAGGATCGCCTCGGGCCGTTCGCTTTCTCCCGCACGGCCGAGCGTAAAGCTCACCTCGGAGCGCACGCTCGGCCGGTGCAGAAGTGCCGCGGGATTTTGCGGCAGGTATGCGATGCGGCCGGACCGGCGAGCAACGGCTCCGGAGAGCGGTGCAAGCGTGCCGGCAATCACCCGCAGCAACGTCGTCTTGCCGCCGCCGTTCGGCCCGCTGAGGGCGACGACCTCACCGGCGCGACCCGCCAGGTCGACACGGTCGATGACCACAGTGCCCCCAAATCCCGCGCTCACATTCGCGAGCGACCAGGCTTCGTCGCCAATCGCTGACTGGCGAGGTAGCCGCGTGGAAACGGTCTGAGGCGGCCAGCTCTTCGGATCGACCGCCTCCACGACTCCGCGCTCCACGACGAGCAGCCCAGACGCGTGATCAAGGATGGGCTCGAGACGGTGCTCCGATACCACCGCATGCGTGCCGTGCCGGACCAACGCCAACAGGGCCGCGACCACTGAAGCGGCCCCCTGCGGGTCGAGCTGCGACGTGGGCTCGTCCAGCACCACGACCTTGGGACGCATCGCCAGCGCCGAGGCCAGAGCAACTCGCTGCCGCTCTCCGCCGCTGAGGGTACGGACCGTGCGGCCGAGAAGCTGCAGAGCGCCCGCCGCATCAAGGGCCTCTTCGATGCGGCCGGCCATCTCGCGCGGTGGGACAGCCAGGTTCTCGAGGCCGAAGGCCACCTCGCGATCGACCACGTTGTAGACGGTCTGCAGCTCCGGGTCCTGGAAGACGAAGCCGACGTTGCGGGCAAGCTGCCTGGTGTGTGTGGCGATGATGTCCAGTCCGCCGACCGACGCGCTACCGGATATGACGCCACCGTGGAAATGCGGGACCAGGCCGTTGAACACGCGCAGCAGCGTCGACTTGCCGCCTCCCGATGGGCCGGTGACCACCGTCAGTCCGTCATCGATCTCGAGACAAACGTCGCGAAGGGCAGCCACTTCGGCGCCCGGGTATTTGTAGGTGAGACGGGTTAGCTTCGCGACCGCCAAATCAGCACCGGTGCGAAGAGAAGCAGGCATGCAGCGAGCGGTCTCGCGTCGATTGGAGGGGACGTCAAAGTCGGATACGCATACCAAGGAGCTGCCCACCCGATCGCTTGCGATAACGCGAAGGTCGCGAGTGCCGCCCCCGACGCTCCCGCAAGCAACCAGTCATTGCGCTGCATGCGCCGCGGCTTGACCGACGTGCGTTGGCCTGATCCGAAGCCTCGTGCCTCCATCGACTCGGCCAGCTGAATCGAGCCTTCGACGCTCGTCAGCACGACGGGAACCACGATCTCCGACCAGGATCTCGGACCGCGGGGACGCCATCCACGCAGCCGCTGAGCCTCGGTGACCTGGACAAAGGACGATGCCACCGCCGGGACGAGGTTCAGGGAAGCTGCGATAGCGGCACCGGTTCGGGAGAGTGCCGCCGGCAGCGCGTCCATGACCTCGTGTGAGGCGAGGAGCAAGGAGAAAGGCGCCGCGGCAAGGATTGCCGCTCCGACGGTCAACCCGCCCGACGCGCCGAAAGCCAGCGCCTCGAGCGTGTAGGGGCCGCCCAGGGCTGGAATCTGGTCGGGGAGCGCGAACAGCACAGTGGTTCCTAGGTGAGCCGAGACGAAATTGAGAACTACCGCGAAGGCTGCGATCAGCAAGACGCCAGTGAGCACACCGCGAAGGCGGCGGACTCCGACGCCGGCGGCGAGCGCAACGAGCGCCGCCGCCAGCACCGTAGCTTTGTAGACAGGGTTCGTCGTCGAAAGGACTATGAAGATGCAGGTGCCGGACCAGGCCGCCACCGCGCGTGCGTTCATTACCGGGCTCAGCTCTCCTTGGCAAGTGGCGGCGGTGTCGGACATGGATCCGTGGTAAGCACGTAGCGCCAGCCGATCGCCTCTTTGTCATGGAGCGTGACTGCTGTGTATGCGGTCTGTGCGCAGGTCCACGCACCGCTTGCTTGTATGAACGTCCACCAGGTGGGCTGGTTTGGCGGGAAGCAAGTGCTGTACTGCGCTGGCTCGTTGTCGACCTGGCAGACCGCCTTCCCAAAGCTGAAGGTCTGCGTTTGGTACTCGACGCCTGACTGATCCATAAGGGACTGGCCGCCGATGGTGTCGCCGGCGAAACCCACGCATTTCTGGACTGATGTTCCCGACTGGTGTTGGACGACCACATAGGCGTGGTGCGCGGCGGCGGCGTTGACGCACGTGCTCGTAGGGCTTGCTTGGCTGGTCGGTGACGAGCCTCCGCACGCGGCGATGACAAGAGCCAGTGTCGCGCTGGCCCACAAGGGGTGCTTTCGCACGTCGTTTCCTCCAGGCGGTCAAGCCTTTCCGAACGCGCTGCTGAAAGCCGACCGCCAGGAGCTTCCGTGCCGTTGCGCGCGGACGGGTTGCCGTTGCGGGCGTTCAGGTCTCCTGGCTCGCGGCTCGCCGCC
>Ga0207929_1000028_pt1 | contig 74900 bp, 78 predicted proteins | sample NGESurdeep072012_FD_184466 | JGI IMG/M metagenome (GOLD analysis project Ga0207929, IMG submission 184466) | Arctic peat soil microbial communities from Barrow, Alaska - NGEE Surface sample 53-1 deep-072012 (SPAdes) | ecosystem: Environmental > Terrestrial > Soil > Wetlands > Peat ... | reverse complement strand
GGGGGGAGGGGGACCGCGAAGCGGTGGAGGGGGCGGACGGGGCGCCGCTCTGCGGCGCTGGGCCCCCTCCGCCTCGCTGCGCTCGGCACGTCCCCCGTAACGACGGGGGAGGAAAGTTTAATACGCCCGCTCGACGCAGAAATCGGCGATGTCGGCGAGGGCTGAGCGGATGTCGCCGGGCGGCAGGGGGCTGAGCGCGGCGACGGCGTTGTCGGCGTAGTGCCGGGCGCGGGTCATGGTTTCCTGGATGGCGCCGGTTTCCTCGACACAGGTGATGGCGCGTTCGAGGTCGGCTTCGCTTTGCGGGCCGCCTTCGATGACGCGTTTCCAGAACATGGCGGCCTGGGCGTCGGCGCGGGCATAGGCGAGGATGACGGGCAGGGTGACCTTGGCTTCGCGGAAATCGTCGCCCACCGCCTTGCCCATCAGCGCCTGGCGCCCGGAATAATCGAGTGCGTCGTCGACCAGTTGGAAAGCGACGCCGAGACTCTCGCCGTAGCTGCGCAACGCTTCGACGAATTGCGGGCCGCGGTCGCACAGCGTCGCGCCGGATTCGGCCGCCGCGGCGAACAGCGCCGCGGTCTTGGCGCCGACGACCTTCAGATAATGCTCTTCGGTGGTGCCGAGGTTGCTCTCGGACTTCAGCTGCATCACTTCGCCTTCGGCGATGATGGCGCTGGCGCCGGCCAGGATGTCGAGCACGCGCAACGAGCCGGTGTCGACCATCATCTCGAAAGCGCGGGAGAACAGGAAGTCGCCGACCAGCACCGTCGCCTTGTTGCCCCAGACCAGGTTGGCCGCGACCTTGCCGCGGCGCAGGGTGCTGGCATCGACGACGTCGTCGTGCAGCAGTGTGGCGGTGTGGATGAATTCGACGGCGGCGGCGAGGTTGACGTGCTTGTCGCCGGTGTAACCGCCCATCTGCGCCGCAGCCAGCGTCAGCATGGGGCGCAGGCGCTTGCCGCCGGAATCGATCAGGTGCTTGGCGAGGTCCGGAATGAGATTGACCGCGCTTCCCATGCGGGCATGGATCATCTTGTCGGTCGCGGCCATATCGGCCGCCACCAGCGCATGCAGGCGCTCGACCGGCGAAATGCCGTCGCTGCGGGCCTTGCGGGTGTCGGGTTTGAGCATCCTGCGGTCCTTGCCGGTTGGACCCGGCATTTGCGACATTGGAAGCGGAACAGGATGCGGTCAAGCTGACCAAAGCCCGCACGGGGCACCCCGCCAACACGAAAAAGAGAGCCATGCGCGTCCTGCTCAAAACCAACGATCTGGTACTGCTCAGTTTCGCGCAAAGCCTGCTGCGCGAGGCCCAGATCGAAAGCGTGGTATTCGACGAGAACGCCAGCGTGATGGACGGCAGCTTGGGCATTATGCCGCGCCGCCTGATGGTGGCGGACGACGATGTCGAGCGCGGCAGGCAGGTGGTGCGCGAGGGCCTGGCGCGGCAGGAATCGCCGCCCGAGATCACGCAAGATAAGTTTCTCGGCGGCAGGCTGACGGTGCGCCAATTCGCCAGGGGCTTTCGCGCCGGGCTCGATGCCGTGATGCTGAGCGCCGCCGTGCCGGCGCGCGCCGGCGAGGAGGTTCTGGAACTGGGCAGCGGCGCCGGCACGGCCAGCCTGTGCCTGGCGGTGCGCGTCGACGGCATTCGGCTCGCGGGCGCGGAAATCGAAGGCGCGCTGGTGGCGCTGTCGAACGGCAATGCGACGGCGAACGGCTTGGGCGCGCGCGTGGTGTTCGTCACGGTCGACGCGCTCGACCTGCCGTCCGACATGAAGCGCGACTATGACCATGTGATGTGCAATCCGCCGTATCACGGCATGGACGGCGAGCAGTCGGGCGACGCGATGAAGGCGGGCGCGACGCATGACGACGGCCAGCTCGCCGAATGGCTCGGCGTCGGGGTCAGGCGCACCGCGCCGGGCGGCACCTTCACCTGCATCCTGCGCGCCGACCGGATGGGCGAAGCGCTGGCGGCGCTGCCGCAATTGGGCGTGAGTGTGTTTCCGCTGTTTCCCCGCACCGGCGAAGCCGCCAAGCGCGTCATCATCCAGGTGAAGAAAGGCGCGCGCGCGCCCTTCGCGATGCTGGCGGGACTGGTGCTGCACGAGGCGGACGGCGCCTACACGCGCGAGGCCGATGCGGTGCTGCGCGGCGAGACGGGGCTCGCACTGTGAGCCGGATTTTCGGGAAGGTCTGCCAGAACGGCTATGTCGTGCGCGACATCGAAGCGGCGATGCGCCACTGGACGCAAGTGCTGGGCGTCGGGCCGTTCTATTATATCGAGCGCGTCCAGATGGACTGGTTCCGCTATCGCGGCGAGGCGTCGGATGCCGAGGTCAGCATCGCGCTCGCCAACAGCGGCGAATTGCAGATCGAACTGGTCCAGCAGCGCAACGACGCGCCCAGCATGTATCGCGATTTCCTTGACAGCGGGCGCGAGGGCCTGCAGCACATGTCCTACTGGACGACGACCTATCAGGAGGATTTCGAGCGCTACGTGTCGCTCGGATTCAAAATCGGGCAGGAGGGTCAGATCGGCGGGCCGCAGGGCCGCTTCGTCTATTTCGACACCGAGACGCATCCGGGCACGGTGATCGAGGTCTCCGACATCTCCGGCAGCAAAGGCGCGTTCTTCGAGCGCATCAAGCAGGCCGCGGCGGATTGGGACGGCAGCCGCGCCATCCGGCCGGTGCGCGGGTGACGCGAACCGGCGTGATGCTGCTTGGCATCTTCTTCTTCGTAGCAACCCTTATTCTCATTGCCGCCGGCTCGGCCCTAATGTGGCCCCATACGTTCCTGGAGGTCGTGTGGAAAGTGTACGAGGCGCGCCGAGCACTGTTGATGCCCTATCGCCAGATCGCCGGTCCGGGCTTCCTGGCGCTGTCGCTCGTGATGGCCGTCGCCAGCGTCGGCTGTTTTCGGCGGCGCGAATGGGGACGGGTTCTGGCCATCGCAATTTTCGCCGTCAATGGCGCCGGCGATGTTGTGCAGTTGCTGCTCGGTCACTGGCTGGAGGGCGGCATCGGCGTGACGGCGGCGGGACTTTTGATCCATTGGCTGACGCGGCCCGCTGTGAAGGAGGTTTTCGCGTGAGGCGGCTGTTGCTGACATGCCTGCTCCTCGCGCCGGGACCGGCATTCGCCGGGCCGCCTTATGTCACCGACGATCCGCAGCCGACCGAGCTGGGCCGTTACGAAATCTACGCCTTCGCTGGCGGCGTGTCGGCGCGGGACGGGTCGGGCGGCATCGACTTCAACTATGGCGCAGCGCCGGATCTGCAACTGACCGCCGTGATTCCGGTTGCCTGGGACCGGCCCAGCGGCGCCGCGTCATCGGCGAGCCTCGGCAATATCGAGCTCGCGGCGAAATACAAGTTTCTGCATCAGGATGATGTCGGGGTCGACGTCGCGTTCTTTCCGCGCGTCTTCCTGCCGGCCGGTTCGCCGGACGTGGGCGAGCGGCATGTCTCCTTGCTGCTGCCGATCTGGATCGGCCGGTCCTGGGGCCATTGGTCGAGTTTCGGCGGCGGCGGCTGCACGCTCAACCGCGGCGGCGATTCGCAGAGTTTCTGCCAGCTCGGATGGACGCTGACCAACCAGGTGACGCCGCATTTGCAGCTCGGCGCGGAAATCACCCACCAGACGGCGGACACCAGGGGCGGCCGCGCCAGCACGGGCATCGGCTTCGGCGCGATCTATGATCTGAGCGACACCTATCACTTGCTGGCGTCGGCAGGGCCGGGAATTCAGAACGTGAACGAGACCGGCCGCTATACCTGGTACGCCGCGCTGTTGTTCACGTTCTGAGGGCCGTTCATCGCTGGTTCATGCCGCAGCGGCAATCGTCTAGCATCCAACGTCCTTCCGCCAAATTTGGGTCTCATGAACAATTCGTCCAATTTGAGCAAAGTTCCTGCCGTCACGCTGACCTTCTGGATCGTCAAGATACTGGCCACGACGCTGGGCGAGACCGGCGGCGACACGGTGTCGATGACGATGGGCCTGGGCTATCTGGTGGGAACGGCGATTTTCCTCGCCGCGCTCATCCTGCTGGTGGTCTGGCAGATCGCGGCGCAGAAATTCCATCCCTTTCTCTATTGGGCGACGATCATCGCCTCGACCACGGCGGGCACGACCATGGCCGATTTCGCCGACCGCTCCTTGGGTATCGGTTATCCGGGCGGGTCCATGTTGTTGTTCGTGCTGGTGATGGCGTCTCTCGCGCTCTGGTACCGCTCGGAGGGATCGGTGTCGGTGCAGACCGTGAACACGCCACGGGTCGAAGCGTTCTATTGGCTGACGATCACGTTTTCCCAGACGCTCGGCACGGCGCTGGGCGACTGGATCGCCGATGCCGGGCTTGGCTATGAGGGCGGCGCGCTGGTGTTCGGCGCGGCGCTGGCCGTGGTCGCGGCGCTGTATTTCTGGACCAGGGTCTCGCCTGTGCTGCTGTTCTGGGCGGCGTTCATCCTGACGCGGCCGCTGGGCGCGACGGTGGGCGATTTCTTCGACAAGCCGCTGGACAAGGGTGGGCTGAACGTCAGCCGGCCGCTGGCGTCGGCCATCCTCGCCGCAATCATCGTCGCGTGCATCCTCGTCTTCCCGCAGCGCCCGGGCGAGCACCCGGGCGAATCCGCGGCCTGAACTATTTCCCGTACACCACCAGCCGGAAGCTGCCCGGCGTGATCTTGTAGGCCGGGCGCTGGCCGGGATTGGGTGTCAGGTCGGCGGTGGCGCTGAACAGGCGGTGGGTCGCCGCGTCGTAGTCCAGCGTGCGGGCGCCGAATTGCGTGACGGCGTTTTCCACCAGACGGTATTTGTCCGGCGCGTCCTGGTGGATGACGGAGAGCTTGCCTTCGCCGTTGGGGATGAGCACGTCGCGGGTGCGCGAATCGAAACCGGCGCCGTCGGCGCCTTTGCCGGTCGGCACGGTGGCGACGACTGCGCCGGTTTTTGCGTCGACCACGGCCATCATCTGGTTTTCGCAAGCCGCGAACAGCCGCGCATGCGCCTTGTCGAAGGCGAGGCCGGACGGGCTCTCGCACGGGCTGAGCTTCCAGCGATGGATCACCTCCATGGTCTTGGCATCGATCTCGGCGATTTCGGACGTGTCCTCGATGTTGTCGAAGATGTGGCCGGCGCCGTCGGCGACCGCGAATTCGGGTTTGCCGCCGAGCGGGACGGTGCCGTCGACCGTGCCGGAGGCGACGTCGATGACGGTGGAATCCTTGCTGCCGGCGTTGAAGGTGAAGACGCGGCGGGTTTTGGGCTCATAGACGATGCCGTCCGGGCGCGTGCCGACGGGAATCGTGCCGCTGACCTTCAGCGTCCTGGGATCGAAGACAATGACGCTGTTCGTCGTGCCGGAGGTCGCGAAGCCCTTGGCCGGCGCGATGGCCACCTGGTGCGCGCCGGTGACGTCGGGGATGTCGCCGACGGTGGCGTAGGTCCGGCTGTCCAGCACCACGACATGGCTGCCATGCGTGACGAAGATATGGTGGTTCGCCGCGTCGAAGGTGATGGCGTCCCAGAACGTGTCGCCGCCCAGCGTGACGGATTTGAGCAGGTGATAGCCGGGTGCGGCGGCGGCGGCGCAGGCGATGGCGGCGCTGGCGGCGCAGGCGAGCAAAAACGCGCGGCAGGTCTGCATGGGACGTCTCCTTCAGGCGGGCGGCTTGTTATGGGGCGGGGCGGATTGTAGCGTCCGCCGCCTCTTTTGATACAGGCCGAATCGGTGCCGAAAGCCAAGACTTTCCAGGATTTAATCCTGACGCTGCAGAACTTCTGGGCGTCCAAGGGATGCTTGATCCTGCAGCCTTACGACGACCAGATGGGCGCGGGCACGTTCCATCCCGCGACGACGCTGCGCGCGCTGGGGCCCAGGCCGTGGCGCGCCGCCTTTGTGCAGCCGAGCCGGCGGCCGAAGGATGGGCGCTATGGCGAGAACCCCAACCGGCTGCAGCACTATTACCAGTTCCAGGTGATCATGAAGCCGGCGCCGGCCGACATCCAGGACATGTATCTGGAAAGCCTGCGCGCCATCGGGCTCGATCCGGCGCTGCACGATATCCGCTTCGTCGAGGACGATTGGGAGAGCCCGACGCTGGGCGCCTGGGGGCTGGGCTGGGAAGTGTGGTGCGACGGGATGGAGATTTCCCAGTTCACCTATTTCCAGCAGGTCGGCGGCATCGATTGCGATCCGGTCTCGGGCGAGATCACCTATGGGCTCGAGCGCCTGGCGATGTATGTGCAGAATGTCGAGTTCGTCTATGACCTCGCATTCAATGAACACTTCCGCTACGGCGAGGTGTTCCACCAGGCCGAGCAGGAATTCTCCGCCTACAATTTCGAGATGGCCGACATCGAGATCCTGTTCCAGCATTTCAAGGATGCCGAGAAGCAGTGCGCCGAGCTGATCAGCGGCAACAAGAAGCTGGCGCTGCCGGCCTATGACCAGTGCATCAAGGCGAGCCACACCTTCAACCTGCTCGACGCGCGCGGCGTGATTTCGGTGACCGAGCGCGCGGCCTATATCGGGCGGGTGCGGACGCTGGCGAAGGCGTGCTGCGAGGCGTGGCTGGCGACGCCCCAAGGAGCTTATGAACCACGCGACTACAAGCCGAGGTTCGGCTGAGCCATGGCTGACCTGCTGCTCGAATTGTTCAGCGAAGAAATCCCCGCCCGCATGCAGGCGCAGGCGGCGAAGGATCTGGAGCGACTGGTGGTCGGCGCGCTGTCGGATCGCGGCCTGCTGTTCGAGGGCGCCAAGGCGTTCGCGGGGCCGCGGCGGCTGACGCTGGCGGTCGCGGGCTTGCCGGCCAAGCAGCCGGACGTCAGCGAAGAGAAGAAAGGGCCGCGCATCAACGCGCCGGCCAAGGCGATCGACGGATTTTTGCGCTCGGCGGGTGTGACGCTGGAGCAGTGCGAGAAACGCGACGACGGCAAGGGCGAGTTCTACGTCGCGGTGATCGCGCGCAAAGGCCGCGCGACGGCGGATGTGCTTAGCGAAATCCTGCCGGAGTGTTTCGCCAAACTGCCGTGGCCGAAATCGATGCGCTGGCCGCAAGAGACCAATGCGCCGGTGCGCTGGGTGCGGCCGCTGCATTCCATCCTGTGCACGCTGGACGGCGAGATCGTGCCATTCCACTTCGCCGGCATCGGCTCGAGCGACCACACGCGCGGCCACCGCTTCCTGTCGAGCGGCCCCATCGTGGCGCGGCGCTTCGACGATTATGTGAAAAAGCTGCGCGCGGCGCATGTCATCCTCGACGCCGAGGAGCGCAAGGCGATCATCTTCGAGGGCGTCAAGTCGGCCGCGTTCATCCACGGGCTGGAACTGATCGCGGACGAGGGGCTGCTGGACGAGGTCGCGGGGCTGGCGGAATGGCCGGTCGTGCTCGTCGGCAGCATCAAGAACCAGTTCATGGACGTGCCGCCGGAAATTTTGCAGACCGCGATGCGCGTGCACCAGAAATATTTCGCGCTGCGCGATGCCAGGAGCGGAAAGATGGCCAACCGCTTCGCCTTCGTCGCCAACATGGTGGCGGAGGACGGCGGCAAGCAGATCGTTGCCGGCAACGAGCGAGTGCTGCGCGCGCGGTTGGCGGACGCGAAGTTCTTTTGGGACCAAGATCGGAAGACGCGGCTTGAAAATCGCGTCGCGGCGCTGGGCAGCATCGTGTTCCACGCCAAGCTTGGGACGCAGCTGGAGCGGGTTAAGCGCATTGAAATGCTAGCAGCAGAAATTGCTCGCATTATCGGAGCCGATGTTGCGAAGTCATGTCGTGCGGCACGATTAGCCAAAGCGGACCTGACAACCGGGGTAGTTGGAGAGTTCCCCGAGCTGCAGGGCGTGTTGGGTCGCTACTACGCGCTCAACGACAATGAGGATTCTGAGGTTGCGGACGCAATCCGAGATCACTACAGGCCAGCCGGACCAAACGATAGCCTACCAGATGGGAAAGTGTCTCTCGTCGTTGCGCTAGCGGACAAATTGGACGTCCTGACCAGTCTCTTCTCTGCCGATGAACGGCCAACGGGATCACGAGATCCGTTTGCGCTACGTCGTGCGGCATTGGGGATAGTTCGGATAGTTTTGAGCAATGGCCTCCGAATACCAATCGGAGCAGTTGCCTTTGGTTGTTTGAACAGGCTTCAGGATCAACTCCGCGATAGGGAGATGTCCCGCCTTCTCAAGGAGCCGGACGCCGTCATCAAGGCCGAGGTCAAAGCGCAAGACACGCTACGCGGTTCCAGAGTCGACAAGGCCTCGAGGGAATTCGGCTTACGTGCGCACGAGATTGCTCGCGAGGTTGCTGCTTTTGTAGTCGACCGGTTGCGCGTGCAGCTTCGGGATGAAGGCAAGAGACACGATTTGGTTGAGGCAATTCTAGAAGTGCAAAAGGCGTCTGAAGTTCCCGAATTTAGAAGTGCGATAGTCTCGCGCAATACGAGTTGGGACGATGTCCTCATGGTCGTAAATCGCGTCGAAGCTCTGCAGGCGTTTCTCAAATCCGACGACGGCGCCAATCTGCTTGCCGGTTACAAGCGCGCTGCGAATATCCTCAAGGCCGAGGAGAAGAAGGACGGGCAGGGGTATTTCGGTGAGGTCGAGGAGAGCCATCTGGCCGAGCCGGCGGAGAAGGCATTGTTTGCGGCGTTGACGGCGTCGAAGGTTGCGATTGCTCCGGCGCTGGAGAAGGAAGATTTTGCGGGCGCGATGCGGACGATGGCGGGGCTGCGCGCGCCGGTCGATGCGTTCTTCGACAAGGTGAAGGTGAATGCCGACGACAAGGTCGTTCGGGCGAACCGGTTGAACCTTCTCGGCGCCCTGCGCGCGACGCTGCATCAGGTTGCGGATTTTTCGAAGATTGAGGGGTAAATACCTCGCCCGCGAAGCGGGAGAGGTCGGCGCGCGAAGCGCGCCGGGTGAGGGCCAGCACCGGCGCTCCACGCCTGCGCCCCTCACCCAGCAAAATCTAACGCTTAGCTACGCTACGCGCTTCGCTAAACGTAAGATTTTGCGTCCCTCTCCCGCTCGCGGGAGAGGTAAGTCACGCTCCTTCCTTCTCCGTCGTCGGGTCGATCATCTTGCGGATCTCGGTGATCTTGGTCGCGGGGAAGCCGCTGAGTTCGGCGTGCTTGCGGATGATCGCTTCGTCCTTGGCCAGATAGACGCAGAACGTCTTGTCGGCGGCGACGTAGCTTTCCTGCCACTGGATGTCTGGGCCGAGCTCTTTGAGGACCTTGTTGGACTGCGCCGCGGCGCCCTTGAGCTGTTCGCGCTCGAAGGAGCCGACCGCCGGGATGTCGCGTTCGATGATGAATTTGCGCAAAGCCATGTCTGTCTTCCTTGTTGATTGCAGCCTGCGATTTATGCGGTACACGCAAGGTCGGCAATGTGCGAACGCGCATGGCCGGTTTGCGCGGACTTTCTGGCGTAAAGCGAAAGCCGGCCCGTGAATTCTACTGCACCATCATGGGAAAGAAAAACTTCAACCACAGGCCGACCAGCACGAAATTGCTCACCGCGAACGCCGTCAGGCGGTGGATGACGTTGTTGTAGGTGATGTGGATCAGCGTCTGCGCCAGGCGGAAGCCGACATAGACCCAGGCGATCTCGAGGGTCAGCGGGCTCACCGAGCTGGTCACGAAGAACATCAGGCAGACGACATAGAACAGGACCGGCAGCTCGAGCAGGTTCATCATGGCGCGGTTGGGGATGGTGACATGCCCCGGCACGTTGCTCGATTCGCCGTATTTGAAGTCGTCACGGGTGATCTGGCCGGCGAACCCGGCGCGGAAGCGGCGGAACGGGATCAGCAGCAGAACCGCAAAGGTCCAGAAGGCGAGCACGCCCACGGGAAGGAAGATGGCGGACTGGGACATGGCGAATCCTTTGGGACGAGCGGCACCCCACTCTGTCATGGCCCGCGAATGCGGGCCACCCAGCTGACGACCGGCTTTGCTGGTTCCCGGATTGCGCAACATGTCTTATGTGATGGTGGACCGGTGCTCTACGATCACCTGGGTGGCCCGCATTCGCGGGCCATGACAGCATTATTTGTTGGCATGGATCGCGTTATGGAAAAGTGGGTTTACAGCTTCGGCGACGGCAAGGGCGAGGGCGATGCCTCGATGAAGGACCTGCTCGGCGGCAAGGGCGCCAACCTGGCCGAGATGAGCAATCTGGGGCTTCCCGTTCCCCCGGGGTTCTCGATCACGACCGAGGTCTGCACTTACTATTACGCGCAGGGCGAGGCCTATCCCGCCGAGTTGAAGCCGGCCGTCGAGGCTGCGCTGGCGCGGATCGGGGACCTGGCGAACGGTGCGCTGGGCGACGCGGCGCGGCCGCTGCTGGTGTCGGTACGCTCGGGCGCCCGCGTCTCCATGCCGGGCATGATGGACACGGTGCTCAACCTTGGGCTCAACGCCGAGACGACCGAGGGGCTGGCCCGGCTCACCGGCGACGCCCGCTTCGCCTACGACTCCTACCGCCGCTTCATCCAGATGTATTCGGACGTCGTGCTGGGCGTGGAGCACGCGCTGTTCGAGGAAATCCTGGACAGCGAGAAGGAGGACAAGGGCTACGACCTCGACACCGAACTGACGGCCGAGGACCTGAAGAAGATCGCCGGCCTGTTCAAGGCGCGGGTGCACAAGGAATTGGGCAGGCCGTTTCCCGAGGACGTGGCCGAGCAGCTGTGGGGCGCGATCGGCGCGGTGTTCGGTTCCTGGCACAGCCCGCGTGCCAAGACCTATCGCCGCATCCACAACATTCCGGAAGGCTGGGGCACGGCAGTGACGGTGCAGGCGATGGTGTTCGGCAATCGCGGCGAGACGTCCGCCACCGGCGTCGCCTTCACCCGCGATCCGTCGACCGGCGAGCATCTGCTCTACGGCGAGTTCCTGATCAACGCGCAGGGCGAGGACGTGGTCGCCGGCATCCGCACGCCGCAATCGATCTCCAAGGCCTCGCGCGAGCGCCAGGGTGGCAAGAAGCTGTCGATGGAAGAGGCGATGCCTTTAGCCTTCGCCGAACTGAGCGCGATCTGCAAGCGGCTCGAGACGCATTACCGCGACATGCAGGATCTCGAATTCACGGTGCAGGAAGGCAAGCTCTTCATGCTGCAGACCCGCGGCGGCAAGCGCACGGCGGAAGCGGCGCTGAAGATCGCCGTCGACATGGAGCGCGAAGGCCTGATCGACAGGCGCGTCGCGGTCGGCCGCGTCGATCCGGCGGCGCTCGACCAGTTGCTGCATCCGACGCTCGATCCCAACGCGGCCAGGGAGCAGATCGCCATCGGCCTGGGCGCCTCGCCCGGCGCCGCGACCGGCGAAGTCGTCTTCACCGCCAACGAAGCCGAGAAGCTGGCGGCCGATCACCACGACGTCATCCTGGTGCGCGCCGAGACCAGCCCCGACGATATTCACGGCATGCTGGCAGCCAAGGGCATCCTGACGGCGCGTGGCGGCATGACCAGCCACGCGGCCGTCGTCGCCAGAGGCTGGGGCAAGCCCTGCGTCTCCGGCGCCGGCATGATCAAGATCGACATCGCGGCCGGCACCATGACGGCCGGCAAGACGATCGTGAAGCGCGGCGACGTCATCACCATCGACGGCGCCAGCGGCTGCGTCTTCAAGGGCCGCGTCGAGTTGCGCCAGCCCGAGCTGACCGGCGATTTCGGCGTGCTGATGGGCTGGGCGGACGAGATCCGCACGTTGAAGGTGCGGACCAACGCCGACACGCCGGAGGACGCGGCAGTGGCGCGCAAATTCGGCGCCGAAGGCATTGGCCTGTGCCGCACCGAGCACATGTTCTTCGACGCCGACCGCATCATCGCGGTGCGGCAGATGATCCTGGCGGACGCCAGGGGCGACCGCGAGGCGGCGCTGGCGAAATTGCTGCCGATGCAGCGCCACGACTTCGAAGGCATTTTCGCGGCGATGGCGGGATATCCCATCACCATCCGCCTGCTCGATCCGCCGTTGCACGAATTCCTGCCGCAGAAGGACGAGGACATCGCGCAAGTGGCGCGCGCCGCAGGCAGCGATCCGGCGAAATTGCGGGCCCGCGCCATCGCCCTGCACGAATCCAATCCGATGCTCGGCCATCGCGGCGTGCGGCTCGGCATCACCTATCCCGAAATCTACGAGATGCAGGTGCGCGCCATGCTGGAAGCGGCGCTGAATGTCGAGGCCGGCGGCGGCGCGCCGGTGCAGCTGGAAATCATGGTGCCGCTGGTCGGCTTCAAGACCGAGCTGGACCGCATCAAGGAGCGGATCGACGCCGTGGCCGCCGCGGTGAAGGCCGAACGCGGCAGACTGCCGGCCTATCTGGTGGGAACGATGATCGAATTGCCGCGCGCCGCGCTGCAGGCCGCGCAGATCGCGCAGACGGCACAGTTCTTCTCCTTCGGCACCAACGATCTGACGCAGACCACGATCGGCATCAGTCGCGACGACGCCGGCATGTTCCTCGTCGACTATCTCAACAAGGGCGTCATCGCGCGCGATCCGTTCGTCACCATCGACATCGACGGCGTCGGCGAATTGATCAGGATCGCGGCGCAACGGGGCCGCGCCACACGCCCCGATTTGAAGCTCGGAATCTGCGGCGAGCATGGCGGCGATCCGGATTCGATCCGATTCTGCCACGACTCGGGACTCGACTACGTCTCGTGCTCGCCGTTCCGCGTGCCGGTCGCGCGTCTCGCCGCGGCGCAGGCCGCGTTGACAAAGCGCAACGAGGACAATTGATCCTTGTACGGACGACGTAGGGAAACCCTAGGTTTTTCTACGTCAAATGACGCGGTGTCACGAATCTGAAATTTTTAATTTGACGATTCGGATTTTGGCTGGCTACAAGCCCGCACCCAATCGGGTGAGGGCGGGGGACTGTTCGGAAATTGCGTTGCTGAAATTTTGTAGAAATCCGAAAAAGTCAGAGAGCCAATGACCATGAAGACCAAAGATGCACTTTCGCGCTCCGATCGCGTACTCGTCGCCGCGCTTGCCATCGTGCTCGCGACCGCGAGCGCGGCCGTCGGCGCCTCGATGAACGCTCGTCCGCATACGGATCAAGTCCGCGTCATCAGGCTCGAAAAGCCGGTCGTGCATGTCGTCCAGGCGCCGGCGATCCCCGCCGCGATCGCGTTGCGCGGCGCCGCCACCAATGTCGTGCTGGCGCGCCTGCTGCAGGAACATGAATGCCTCTCCGAGGTGATGTATTACGAAGCCCGCGGCGAAGGCGAAGACGGCCAGAAGGCCGTCGCCGAAGTCGTCTTCCACCGCATGAACAACGGCAATTACGGCCATTCGATCTGCGCCGTGGTCTATGAGGGCGTCAACACCGGTACCTGCCAGTTCTCGTTCGCCTGCGACGGCAACCGGCAAGCCAGCCATGAACCCGCGCCCTGGCGCGAGGCGCAGGCGCTCGCCGCGAGGATCATGGCCAATGAGGAACAGCTCGACAATTCGACCGGCGGCGCGGTGAATTTCCACACCACGGCGGTGCAGCCGGAATGGTCCGGGCATTATGTGAAGACCGTGCAGATCGGCAATCACATCTTCTACCGCCGCGGCCATGCCCGGCTCAGCGGCGCCTAATATCGGGGGTCTCGAATAGAAAACGCCGGAGCGCGCAAAACGCTCCGGCGCTTTTGTTTGCGGGTTCCGCGTCTAGAAATTCACGCGCCGGCTGATCGCGCCGTCCACCAGCATGTTGATGCCGGTGGTGAAGGACGAGGCGGGGCTCGCCAGGAACACAGCGGCGTTGGCGATGTCCTGCGGCGTCGCCATGCGGCCGGTCGGATTGCGCTCCATCGCGCCCTTGAAGACGTCGGGCATGCCTTTCTCGATCTGGTTCCAGACGCCGCCTTCGAAATAGACCGTGCCGGGCGAGACGACGTTGGTGCGGATGTGCCGCTTGGCATGCTGGCGCGCCAGACCCTTGGCGTAGTGGATCAGCGCCGCCTTGATCGGGCCGTAAGAGCTGGCGTTGTCGGTCTCGGCGGCGGATACCGAGGAGATGATGACGAAGGCCGCGTCGCCGTTGGCGGCGGCGGCTTTTTCCAGGAACGGTTTGGCCGCGTCGAAAGCGTTGACCATGCCGAGCACGTCGAGCTTGAAGTTCTGCTCCCACGAGGCCGGGTCGCCGCCCTGTGCCATGGCGCCGGCGTTGGAGACCAGGATATCGATGCCGCCGAGCTCGGCGCCGGCGGACGCGATCCAGGCCTTCAGCGCTTCGCCGTCCATGATGTCGACCGCGGCGCCGGTCGCCTTGATGCCCTTGTCCTTGAGCGCCGCGACGGCGTCGCTCACTTGCCCCGCATTGCGCGCGCAGATGCCGACATTGGCGCCTTCGTGCGCCAGCGTGTCGGCGATGGCGCGCCCGATGCCGCGCGTGCCGCCCAGAATGACGGCGTTCTTGCCCTTGAGATGAAGATCCATCTGCACGTCCCCTTGAAAATCAACTGATGGTATTTTATATCTCAGTTGATAACAAGGTGATCGGGAAGATGAAATTTGCTGCAGCCGGCATGGGATTTGCGGCCAAGAAAGCGCCCAAGAAATACAAGGTCGCTTTCAAGGCAAGCAAGAAGGTCAAGTCTCCCGTTCGTGTCTCGTTTGTCGCGCGAGCCGGCGGGCCGCTCCACATACTTGGCATGAAGGACGAGATCGGGGGCAACTACATGAAGTTGGCCGAGATGGTGGAAGGGGGCTTGCCGGTCGGTGTGATCGACACGCTCGCGAATGTCGTGGCACCGGAGGATGTGGGTTTCAGCAACAAGATCGTGCCTCCGGCGACGCTGGCCCGGAGGCGGAGCGGCGAGAGCGGCCTTCTTTCCAGTGAGGAGAGCGCACGCGCCGTTCGAGCGGCGCGGGTCTACGATCAGGCTATAGGGGTTTGGCAAAACGATGTAGACGCTCGACGTTTTCTTCGCAGTCCCCACATGCTGCTCCAGGAGCGTGCGCCGCTGGACGTCGCCATTAGGACCGACGAAGGCGCAAGGGTCGTGGAAGAAATACTCGGCAAGCTCAAATACGGTTCGGCGGCTTGATCGCGCAAAAACTAGACCGGGTCGTCGCTTGTTACAGGATCGGAGATCCGGACGGAGGTTTTCCGATTTTCGATCCGGAAGGCTCCCGACTGCAGCCGGGCCGCTGGAACGCGCCGGAGACGGCTGTGATCTATGCCTCGCTGAACTACGCCACGGCGATGCTTGAGAAGCTGGTTCACGGTAGCGGCCGGTTGCCACCGAACCAGCATTATATTGAGATCACATTGCCGACCGGTCTGAGCTACGAAACGGTCACCAAGGATACGCTGCCGGGCTGGCAGGACGCCGACCAACGTACGAGTCGAAGCTTCGGAGCAAAATGGATGAAAGAAGGACGTTCGGCGGTTCTTTTCGTGCCGAGTTTCGTCGCGAGGATCGAGACGAATGTGTTGATCAATCCGCGGCACGCCGAGTTCGGAGCGATCGCGAAATCTCTACATGTGCCGGTGTGGTGGGATCAGCGATTGTTTCAGCCATAGCCGCTTAGAAATCCAAACCTAGGTCCAGGCTGGGCGCGCTGTGCGTAATCGCACCTGACGAAATATAGTCAACGCCGCTCTCGGCGATGGCACGGACGCTGGCGAGCGTGACATTGCCCGAGGCCTCGAGCGTGGCGCGGCCCTTGGCGAGCGCAACGGCTTGGTTCAGCATTTGCGGGGCCATGTTGTCGAGCAGGATGGTGTCGACGCCGAGCGCCAGCGCCTCTTCGAGCTGGGCCAGCGTGTCGACTTCGAGTTCGATCTTGGTCATGTGGCCGAGGCCGGCGCGAACGCCTTCGATCGCCTTGCCGATGCCGCCGGCGGCGACGAGGTGGTTGTCCTTGATCAGCACGGCATCGTCGAGGCCGAAGCGGTGATTGAAGCCGCCGCCGCAACGCACGGCGTATTTCTCCAAAAGGCGCAGGCCCGGCGTCGTCTTGCGGGTGCAGACGATGCGCGCCTTGGTGCCGGAGACGGCGTCGACCAGGGCGCGAGTCGCGCTGGCGATGCCGCAGAGATGGCCGGCGAAATTGAGCGCGACGCGTTCGCCGCTCAGCAGTGCGCGCGCCGGACCTTCGATAAGCGCCAGCACGGTGCCGGATTGCACCGTCGAGCCGTCGGGCGCCTGCGCTTCGAATTTCAGGGCGGCGTCGACCAGGCGGAACGCGGTCTCCGCGGCGATCAGTCCGGCGATCGTGCCCGATTGGCGCGCCACGAGCCTGGCTTTGGCCTGCGTATCCGCCGGCACGGTCAACTCGCTGGTGATATCGCCAGCGCGGCCGAGGTCCTCCTCCAGCGCGCGGCGGACGATGGGTTCGACCAACAGTGCGTGCGGCGGGCGCGTGAAGGGCAGGGCGGTTGTCGTCATCTGTCGGGATTCACGGGTGAAGCAAATAGGATGAGATCGCGCATGCGATCAGCAGCGCCAAATAGGTCAATATGACGTTGGCGTAGCAAGCGGCAATCGCCAATTCACGACAGCGGTCGTAAAAGGTCGTGCTGAACGAACTGGCCAACTTCGGAGTTTCGAAATCGAACGTCGTCTGCCGCGCGGCATCTTCGCTGAAGCCGGACGACCTCAAATAGGCTTCTATATCGAGAGAGCGCCTGATGACGCGATGCTGAAAGCTCTTGAATAGGGCATCTATCAGCCAGAAAAGAACTATGGGAATTGCCGCATACGGAATCAACCAAGGTTTTGTCGCTGTCGCCGACACGGCGAGCATGCCTCCGAATACCGTGATCGCCCAGCCTCTTATGCCGAGGGCGATCGTATCGAATTGACTGATTTGGTTCTGCGCGAATTCCCATTCTTTGAGCAACACTTCCTGGCGATATTCGAAAATCGATTTTGCCATGAAATGCTCCGTTCAATCGCTAACCACGGGCCGCGACGTCGCGTTGCCCGGGTTGGTTGGCAGAGTTCAGAATTTGGCAGGCATGAGCCAGCGTCAAGAATGAGCGCTGGCCGACCGCATCTGTATGCGGATAGTCGCGGCGGAAATGGCCGCCACGGCTTTCCCTTCGAACGAGCGCTGCCGCCGCGACCAGTTTCGCTGCGGCGGTCATGTTGAGCAGCGCGGGTTCGTTGCCGCCGGCGCGTTCGACCTGGGCGATGACGGCGAGGGCTTGGCCCAGACCGCCTTCGTCGCGTTCCAGCCCGACCAGGCGCGTCATGGCCTCGCGCAGGACATGCGGCGGCGCGGGCGAGGCGAATCTCTTGGGTGCGGGCGGCGTACCGTGTCCGGCGCGCGCCGCGACCGTGCCGGCGATGTCGTCCGCCGCGCGGGCGCCGAACACGATCGCTTCCAGCAGCGAATTGGAGGCAAGACGGTTGGCGCCGTGCAGTCCGGTCGCGGCGCATTCGCCGACGGCCCACAGGCCGTCCAGCGAGGCGCGCGCGCGTTCGTCGCTGGCGATGCCGCCCATGTGATAATGCGCCGCCGGTGCCACCGGGATCGGTTGCGTCGCCGGATCGATGCCCGCCGCGATGCAGGCGCCGTAGACGGTGGGGAAGCGCTCGGCGAACGACGCGCCGATGGCCTGGCGGCAGTCGAGGAAGGTCTGGTGGCCCGACGCGCGCTCGCGATGCAGGGCGCGCGCCACGACATCGCGCGGCGCCAGTTCGGCGTCGGGATGAATATCCGGCATGAAGCGGCGGCCGTTCTCGTCGATCAGGATCGCGCCTTCGCCACGCAATGCTTCGGTTGCCAGCGGCGCCGGATCGCGGCCGATGTCGATGGCGGTGGGATGGAACTGCACGAACTCCGGGTCGGCGACGATGGCGCCGGCGCGCGCCGCCATGCCCAGGCCTTCGCCGCGCGATTCCAAGGGATTGGTCGTCACGGCATAGAGCGCGCCGAGGCCGCCGGTCGCGAAGACGATGGCGGGACTGCGGAACAGCACCAGCCGCGTGTTAGGGCCGATGCCGGTGCGCGCGAACAGGCCGGTGACGCGGCCGTCTTCCAATGCCAGTTCGATGGCATGAAAGCCTTCCATCAGCGTGATCGAGGGCGTGGCGAGTGCGCGTTCGGCAAGGGTGCGCGAGATTTCGGCGCCGGCGCGGTCGCCCTTGATATGCACGATGCGGTTGGCGCTGTGCGCGGCCTCTCGTCCCACGGCCAGCGCGCCATCCGCCTTGCGGTCGAACGGCACGCCGAGAGCCAACAGGTCGTCGATGCGCGCGGACGCCTCGCGCGCCACGAGATTGGCGATGTCGCGGTCGCAGAGGCCGGCGCCGGCGTGTCGCGTGTCGGCGGCATGGCTCTGCCAGCTGTCGCCTGCGCCGACGGCGGCGGCGATGCCGCCTTGCGCCCAGGCGCTGGAGCCGGAGACGCCCGGCCGCGTGCCGGCGAGCACGGTCGCGGGAAAGGGGCTGAGCTTGAGCGCCGTGAACAGGCCGGCAATGCCCGCGCCCAGGATGAGCGCGCCCTTGCACGCGATGATGCTGTCGATCTGCCGGCGCATCAGGCGGCCTTCTTGATCGGCAGCTTGACGCGCAGCATGCGGTCAATGGCGCGCCTGGCGCGCACGGCGATCGCGGGATCGACGAAGACTTCGGTCGTCATGGTCTCAAGCGAATGCAAAATCTTGTCGAGCGTGATGCGCTTCATGTGCGGGCACAGATTGCACGGCCGGACGAATTCGATGTCGGGATATTCAGCCGCGACATTGTCGCTCATCGAGCACTCGGTGATCATCACGACGCGATGCGGCCGGTGCTCGGCGACATAATTGATGAGCCCCGACGTCGAGCCGGCGAAGTCGGCTTCGGCGACCACTTCAGGCGGACATTCGGGATGCGCCAGCACGACGATGCCCGGATGGGCCTTGCGATAGTCGCGGATCTCGGCGGCCGTGAAGCGCTCATGCACCTCGCAGGCGCCTTCCCAGGTGATCACTTTCACGCCCGTCAAATTCGCGACGTTCTGGGCGAGATATTTGTCCGGGATCATGATGACGGTGTCGACGCCGAACTCGCGCGCGATCTCTTCGACGACCGCGACCGCATTGGACGAGGTGCAGCAGACGTCGCTTTCCGCCTTCACCTCGGCCGAGGTGTTCACGTAGGTCACGACCGGCAGGCCGGGATATTTCTGCTTCAGCAGACGGACATCGGCGCCGGTGATGGAGGCGGCGAGCGAGCAGCCGGCTCTCACGTCCGGAATCAGGACGGTCTTGTCCGGGCAGAGGATCTTGGAGGTCTCGGCCATGAAGTGCACGCCGGCCTGCACGATGATCTTCGCATCGGTGCGCGCCGCTTCGCGCGCCAGCGCCAGGCTGTCGCCGGCGAAGTCGGAGACGCAGTGGAAGATTTCCGGCGTCATGTAGTTGTGGCCGAGGATGACCGCGTTCTTCTCGCGCTTCAGCCTGTTGATCGCCAGGATGGTCGGCGCGAACGTCGCCCATTCGATCTTAGGAATGACATGGGCGACCTTGGCATAGAGGCCGCGCGCGTCGCGTGCGACGTCCGGCGTGAAGGCCAGTTCGGTTGTCATGCCTCGTCTCCCGTCTTGCACCCAATAATGCTCAACTTGAGCATATATGTAGGGCAAAAAGACCGGCCTTCAAGGGCCGGTCCTCACAGGAGGGTTATGCTACTCTTGAGCATAAATCTGTCAAGGGCGGGAAAGCCTTGTTTCCATGGCGCCGGAACCGCACAATCGGTGCGAAACCGATCCGGTTCCGCAGGCCGATGATTTCCTGACGTCAGGGACGCCCGTCACCGGGCCAGAAGCTCAACCGAAGCTCCGCGCCGGCGCTGGCCCGCACGCCTGAACAGGAATGCCATCGTGACCGACGAAACTGCCGCGCCGCCGCGTGTCCCATTTTTTCGCAACCCGGACTATCTCAAGCTGGTGGCGGCGCAGGGGCTCTCGCTCACGGGACGTGAGATCGAGTCGCTGGTGTTGCCGCTCCTGGTGTTGGGACTGACCGGCTCGCCGGCACAGGTCGGTTTCATCGCGGCGACACAGACGGTGCCTTATGTCGCGCTCAGCCTTATCGCGGGCGCGCTGATCGATCGCTGGGACCGCAAATGGGTGATGCTGGCATGCGACGCGATCCGCGCGCTCGCCTTCGCCTCGCTGCCGGTCGCATGGTGGTTCGGCGGGCTGCACATCGCGCAGCTTTACGTCGTCGCGCTGGTCGCGGGTTCGGCCTTCGTCTTCTACAACATTTCCGAGATCAGCAGCCTGCCGCTGATCGTCGAGCCGTCCGAACTGACGCGCGCCACCTCTTCCAACACCGTCGTCGAATGGATCGGGGAGAACCTCGGACCGGCCATCGGCGGCGTCCTGGTCGGCCTGCGCCGCAACACGGTGGTGGGCGCCATGTTGGCCTATGCGGTGCAGGCGGCAATCCTCGGCCTGTCGCTGCCATTGCTCGGCACGATACGCCGGCCGCTGCACAGCCCTCGCGACAAGCAGCAAGAGCGGCATCTGCTGCGCGAGATTCGCGAAGGCGTCGCCTGGCTGTTCGCCCATCCGCCGATCCGCACGATGGCGTTTCTGGCGATGGCGCTGAGCATATTGTTCGGGCCGGTCATGCTGGCGATGATCGTGCTCGCACGCGGTGAATTTCACGCTCGGCCGGCGGCCATCGGCCTGATGTTCTCCGCCGGCGGGGTCGCAGGCATCGCGTCGACATTGGCGGCGCCGTGGTTTCGCCGGCATCTGCCGGCCGGTCAGATCATCGTTTTCGGCGTGGTGATCTGGGCGCTGGGACTTGCGGCCATCGCCGCCGCCGGTTCGATGCTCGCGCTGGCAGCGGCCTGGCTCATCCTGCCGGGCGTTTCGGGCATCCGCGACGTGACCTCGATCAGCTATCGGCTGTCGCTGATACCGGCCGGCATGCAGGGGCGGGTCAACAGCGTCTTCCGCTTCGTCGCCTGGGGCTTGCGTCCCGCCGCCCTGGCCACGGGCGGCTTTGCCATCGGCGCCCTCGGTGCGCGGCAGACGCTGTGGCTGCTGGCGGGCGGCATGGCTCTGACCGCGGTCGCAGCCGTGGCCAGTCCGCTGCGCCGCGCCAGATGAAGGCTTACTCCTTCATCAGGACGGCGAGCTTGCCGAGCGTATTCCAATTGCGCGCCGTGCCGGGCAGGCCGAGATGGCGTTCGATCAGGGCGCCGGTGAGTTTCGATTCGCCGATGTCATCGGGATAGACGATATAGGCATGACGGCCGTCGCCGCGCACGACTTCGCGCCCCTTGATCGCAGCCTGCAGCGTCTTGAAGGATTTGGCATCCGGCGCGCCGCGCAGGAACAGCACGACGAGATGGCTGGGATCGGTCTTGGCTTCGCTGGGAAACGGATTGCGCGCGATGAGCGCATCGATCTCGGCGGGCGTGCGCACGTAGATGTCGGTCTTGAGACCGAACGCCTTGGCGCAAGCGCTCTCGAGCAGTTTTTCCGAAGCCGCCGGCGATCGGCTGCCGGCCTCGAACAGCAGATTTCCGCTCTGCAGCAGCGTGCGGGCATTCTTCAGGCCGATGTTCTGGGCCAGCGCGCGCAGATCGGCCATCGGGAGCTTGGCATTGCCGCCGACATTGACGGCGCGCAGCAGGGCGCACTGGACGCTCATGGCAGCCTTTTCAAGAAACAGGACAGTCCGCTGCGGACGGTTTTATCCTACTTCGCCGCCGCCGCAATGACGTCCTCGCCATCGTTGACCGGCGTCGCGCCGAGCGAGCCGAAATTGAAATGCGCGGTGACCTTGGCGAGCTCACCCAGCATCTTTTCGGCGTGTTCCGGCGACAGCGCCATGCCGCCCGGCGCCAGCAGATGCAGGGTTTGGACGTGGACGGCGATGGGCCTGCGATTGTTCATGTTCGCGCGGATCAGCCCGTCGGCGACATCGCACAGGCTGCGCGCCGCGGCGTCGAGCGCCAGATAGCAAAACGTGCCGGCGAGCGTCACCACCTGATCGGCATGGCGCAGGATGGCACGCATTTGCGCGTCCTCCAGGGTGTCGGCGGCATGGCGGGCGAAAACGATTCCCTCCATGGCCGAGATCGACTTCCGGATTTCCGTGTCGCCCTCCTCGCGCATGGATTCCAGGCTCTGCAGCGCGCCGTCGAGGGCGTCGTCGCGGAATATGCCGCCGGCGCGCGCCGCGAGTTCGGAGAGCCGCGTCTTGGGGAAGAAGATCTTCTTTTTTGCTTTGCCGGCCATGTTCGATTCGCCTCGATTACGCCGCGGTGGATTTCTGCATGTCGATGACTTTATCGCCATCAGTGACTTGGTCGTCTGTCTCTCTGCGGTACTCGCCCTCAGGTGGCGTGATCTCCCGAAATCGCCGGTCGGGACCCATATAGTCGCCCGCTTCGATGAATGGCCGCGTCACACGCGCCACCCAGGTGATGCGGTCGAACAGGCTTTGCGGCGAGACGGGCTTTTTGATCACGATGTTGGCGCCGGCGTCGCGCGCGTCGGCGATGTGGCGCAGCTGCGTATAGCCCGACATCACGATGATCGGCACGAACCGGAACGGACTCTTCTCCTGGCGCCGGATCCAGCGGATGAGATCGGCGCTCGGCATGTCGGGATGAGCGCCTTCGAATATGCAAAGATCGGCGTAGTGATGCATCAAATGATGCTTGGCCTGCGCGCCGGTCTCGCACACCGTCGGAAAATCCATGCCGAAGCCGCGCAGCATTTGCGCGACAAGGCCGCGCGTGAACTGATCGCTGTCGACGAGCAGCGTCGTCACGTTTTTCAAATTGAGCCGCGGCTGTCCCATGCTTGGCTTCCTCAAAGCCTTCAGCGAACACACTTCACGGGCGAACCTAAGTTGTGGACGTTAATATCAACTATATGTTGGCAGTGTAATACATCACCGGGCCACCCATTGTGGGCCATCAGCCGCGCATTCTGGAGCCGGTTCGCAAGCCCGGCGCCGGCCGCTCACGCAGCACTTCGCGACGAAAGCGGAAAAGTTCCGCGGGCCGGCCGCGCGCATGGGTGGAGACTTTTCCGGTGCCCTCGACCAAGCCTTGATCCTCCACCAGGCGGCGGAAGTTCTGCTTGTGCAGGCGGATGCCGGATATCGCTTCCACGGTGCGCTGCAGTTCCAGCAAGGTGAAACTCGGCGGCATCAGTTCGAACACCACCGGGCGGTATTTCATCTTGCCGCGCAGCCGCGCGATCGCGGTCGCCAGGATGCGGCGATGGTCGAAGGTCATGCTGGCGCCGAGCGCCGGCGGCAGTTTGACGCCGATGGACTTGCGGCCGTCGCGCAAGGCTTCCTGCACCAGGCCGGCCTCGTAGAGCAGTTCGTAGCGCTCCAGGACTTTTTCCTCGTCCCAGGCGAGGCCTTCGAAACCGAAGCACAGGCGCAAACGTTCGCGGCGCAGTTCGGCGGTCTCGGCATTGGGCGCCGCCTTGGCGAATTGGCGCAGCGCCGGCGCGATGATCTGTTCGATCACGGCGGGCTTGGCGTCGCGCCAATCCTCCCAGGGAAAATAGCGATACCAGTCGCTCCACAGCGTGCCTTGCGCTTTATGCGCGCTGGCCTGACGCGTCAGCGCGAGATAGCCGACGGATACCACGCGGGCGCCTTCGTCCGGCGTCGGCAGATGTCGGCCGCGGTCGCCGAAGGTATAGAGCTGCTCGGCATAGCCCAGATCGAGCAAGGTCTGCTCGCCGACCCATTTGCGCAGGCCGCTGTCGAGCGTGCGGTGATTGAGCGGATCGAACGGACCAAAGGGCAGGGCATCCTCGCCGCCGGCCTGATGCACGACCAGAACGCTCGGCCGCTCCTCGGCGACCGAGACGATCGCGGCCGACAGGCCGATGCTGACGACATGCTTGGCTTTCGCAGTCACAGACCCACCAGCGGAAATTCGACGACGTCGCCCTCGGCCACCATGGTGCCGGCGCCGATGCTCCGGATCGCCGCGATCATGCGGCCCTGGCGGCCGAGCAATTCGTCGGCATGGCGCACCAGCAGCGCATTGGGATAGGCATGCGGCGCGCGGGCGCGGATCGCTTTGGCGGCGACGACTTCACATCCCGGACCCATGCGGTCGCAGAGGATCGTATAGGTCGCGGCCATCGAACGGCTGATGCCGGCCCAGCAATGCACCAGGATCGGGTCCTCGGCCGGCCAGGCGCGCGAGAAGGCCAGCAGCGACTCGATATGCCCGCGTTCGGGCGGATGATCGCCGGCCTGGACGTCCACCACGTCGTTGACGCCCAGGCGAAGGTGCCGCTCCGGCGCGAAGCCTTTGGGCGTCTCGATCATGTGCTCGGGCGAGAGCAGCGTCACCAGATGGGACGGGCGATAGTCGCGGATGACGTCCCGAACGGCGGACAGCGGCGTGACCAGGATTTTGGACATGTCCTTAGCTAGCGGAGGAAAGTGACCGGCGGAAGGCCATCAACCTGCCAGTTTTTTGAACCTGTCCAGAAATTGGGCCTGGGCGTCGGCGGTGGACAGCGGGACGAGGCGCGGGGTGCGCATGGCGGCGGGCGGCAGGACGAAGAGCTTGTTGGCGACCTCGACCTCGAAGCCGGCGAGCTGGGTTGCCTCAAAGTAGGCAGCGATCAGATCGGCCTTCTTGAACAGCGCAATGAGGGTCGCGGGCGCGCTGGCGGGCAGGCCGAAACGCAGGTGAATTGCGCTCTGAAGTTTGAGCTCCAAAGCTTTGTAATCAATGCCAATTGCGACCTTGAAGGGGCTGATGAGGTCGCCGATCACGTACTCCGGTGCGTCGTGCAGCAGGGCCATCAGGCGGGCCTCGCGGGTCAGGCCCGGCTTGAGCTCGGCCGTGAGGCGCTCGACCAGGACACAATGCTGCGCCACCGAAAAGGCGTGCTCGCCCTTGGTCTGGCCGTTCCAGCGCGCCACGCGGGCGACGCCATGGGCGATGTCCTGGATCTCGATGTCCAGCGGTGAGGGATCCAACAGGTCGAGCCGGCGGCCGCTGAGCATGCGCTGCCAGGCGCGGGGTGTCTGCTTGGCCATTTTTGTCCTGGAATCGAGCGGCGGCTATTTACCCTGAAACGCGGCTGCGGCGCGAGGCTTGCAGCGCTCGGGCTTCGAGCAGCCCAACCGTGCCGAAAAGGCGCGAATTGCTCGCATGGGGTGTCGATGAGCGTGAAGCCCTTGGGAGCCGAAAAGTTGCGTCTGGTAACCAATCCCGCGCGGCTGCCTTTCGAGACGACGGCCAGCCTGCCCGAGCCCGCCGGTCCGGTCGGCCAGGACCGCGCCATGCGCGCCCTGCATTTCGGCGCCGGCATGGCGCAGCCCGGCTACAACATCTTCGTCACGGGTCCGGCCGGCAGCGGCAAGCGCAATTCGGTCAGGCGGGCCTTGCAGCGGCTTGCCGCGGCGATGCCGGCGCCGCCCGACATCGCCTATGTCCACAATTTCGCGGCGGCCCACCGGCCATGCGTCTTGCGCTTCGCCGCCGGCGACGGCGCGCGCTTCAAGACCGCGATGGCGGAGTTCGCCGTCGCGCTCAGGAGCGCGATGCCGCGCCTGTTCGAGAGCGAGACCTATCGCAGCCGGCGCGCCGCGCTCGAGGATGAATTTCACCGCAGCGCGGAAAGCGCGTTCGAACGTTTGCGCCGGGCGGCCGAGTCCCACGGACTTGCCCTGGTCGAGCGCGGCGGCTTCGATTTCCGCCCCACGCGCGATGGGCTGGTCATGTCGGAGGATGACTATCGCCGTCTGTCCAAGCCGGAGCGCGAACGCCTCGATGCGCGCGCCAGAGATCTGCGCGGCGAGTTGGAAAAGGCGATGGCGCAGCTCGAGGACCTGCGCCAGCGCGCGCTGGAAAACGTGCGTGTGCTGGACCGTGAACTCGGCGAGGCGCAGCTGCGCTCCCTGATCGCGCCCTTGGCACAGAGGTTCACCCAGCACCGCGAGGCGCACGACCATCTGGCTTGCGTCTTCAAGGATGCCGTTGCTCAGATGGACGCCCTGCAAGCGGCGGCGCGCGGCGACGAGCGGCGCGAAGGCCTCCCGTTCCATCGCTACGATGTCAACCTGATCGTCGACAACGCGCCGGCCCAGGGCGCGCCGGTGATCTCGCTGAGCCTGCCGTCGCTGACCAACCTCGTCGGCAAGGTCGAACATGTGCCGATGCTGATGACCGTGATCACCGATTTCAAGTTGATCAAGCCCGGCGCGTTGCACTTGGCCAATGGCGGCTTCCTCCTGATCGATGCGCTCGATCTGTTCCGCCAGGACGTGTCCTGGGAGACCCTCAAGCGCGCGCTGACGGCGCGGCGGGTGAAGATCGAGAGCCTGGCCGATATCCTGGACCGCAGCCATGCGGTGAGCATCCAGCCCGAGCCGGTCGCGCTGGACATCAAGATCGTGCTGTTTGGCGAGGCCTGGGTCTATCACCGGCTTTGCCAGATCGACGCCGACTTCGCCGATCTGTTCAAGGTGCAGGCGGACTTCTCCGCCACCGCGAGCCGCGACGACGACAATTGCGGCGCCCTGATCTCGACCATGGCCTCGATCGCGCGTAGCGACGGGCTCAAGCAGCTGGACCGCGGCGGCGCGGCGCGGCTGCTCGACGAAGCCTCGCGCCAGGCCGGCGACGCGGAGAAGATCAGCGTGCGCACCGGGCGCCTGGCCGATCTCATGCGCGAAGGCGATCACTATGCCGCGCTGGCTGGCCGCACCGCGATCGCGGACGGCGATATCGCGCAGGCCGTGGCGGCCAAGGAAGACCGCTCCGGCCGCCTCAAGGCGCTGGAGCACGAGCTTGTGCAGCGGCGCATTGTCTTCATCGACACGGACGGGGCCAAGGCGGGCCAGGTCAACGGCCTGACCGTGCTCAGCGCTGCGGGATTTTCCTTCGGCATGCCGGCGCGGATCACGGCCCGGGTCGGCCCCGGCGAGGGCCGCATCGTCGATATCGAGCGGGTCGCGAAATTCAGCGGGCCCGCCCACGTCAAGGGCGTGCAGATCCTGTCGGGCTATCTGCACGGCGTCTATGCGCAGGGACGCGCCCTGTCGATCTCCGCCAGCGTCGCGTTCGAGCAATCCTACGGGCCGATCGACGGCGACAGCGCGAGCGCCGCGGAGCTGATCGCGATCCTGTCGGCCATCGCGGACGTGCCCTTGCACCAGGGCATCGCCATCACCGGCTCGATCAACCAGCACGGCCAGATGCAGCCGATCGGCGGCGCCAACGAGAAGATCGAGGGCTTCTTCGACATCTGCGCGGCGCGCGGCCTGGCGCGGCACCACGGCGTCATCATTCCCAAGGCCAACATCGTCTCGCTGATGCTGCGCGACGACGTCGTTGCGGCCGCCGGCCAGGGGCTGTTCGCGATCTACGCGGTCGAGACGGTGGACGAGGCGATCGAAGTGCTCAGCGGCCTCAAAGCCGGCGTCCGGCGGCGGGACGGCAGCTTCGCGCGGCGCTCCTTCAACCGGCGAGTCCAGGACCGCCTGCTCGACTTCGCCCGGCCGCGGGTCTTGAAGCCGGTGCGGCTTGACGGATGGTGGCGGTTCTAGGAAGTCGTGGAAACATATTCTTCAATAAATCAATGGCTTGCCGTTTCATATTGCGGCCAAATCGAGGCAACAAGTTGTTATTAATAATCATGCCTTGAAACCTTTTGATCCCCTCACGATATTCCAAACAAATATTGTGAAGGCGGAATAATGACTCTTCCATCCGGCAGTACACTGTTGACGACGGTCAATGGCGCCAAGCTCTATTCGCATGTGATCTACACGCCGAATGCGAGCCATGGGCTCGATCCCTCGACCGAGCTTTATTGGGTAACCGCGTCCGGCACTACGTTGCTGACGACTATTTCGCACGCCAGCAGCGTGTACGCGGTGGAGTCGGTCAATTCCCACGTCACATTCGCCGCTTCAGTATGGGTTCCCGGACCGTTGCTCAACACCGGCCAAACAGTGACGACGCTGTATAGCACCGATGGAACCACGCGCGGCACCACGGCTCTGCTGACGCTTCCCGGCGTCAACACTATCAATGAGTTCCAGCAGCTGAATGCGCGCGAGCTATTTCAGGCCACCAATTGGACCCACGACCAGACAGGCGATCATGTGTCGACGGCGCTCTATGCGACCAATGGCACTTCGGCCGGAACATCGGTGCTGAACGTCCTGCCGGACGTGAACGGCATAGGTGAGCTCAGCCGGGTCAATTCGCACCTGCTTTATACGGCAACCCACTGGGTCTGGCCGCAGGGGTATCAGATGGGCAGCCAGATGCCCCTGACGACTGTCTATGGCACGGACGGTACACCGGGAGGTTCTCAGAGCCTGATCAGTCTGCTGGGGGTCAATGGGGTGTCCAGCAAGTTGACGGTAAACCAGCGCGATATTTTCACGGCGACTGCTGTGGCCGCGAACGGGGTTCAAACGACCAGCGTCTATGGAAGCGACGGTACCGCGCTCGGTACGCAGGAAATTCTGCATTTCGACGGCGGCAAGGGTGTCACCGCCTCGCCGACAGCGTTCTTCGGTGACTCGACCGCCTTTGTCTTCGAGCTGTTGATCGCATCGCAGAGCGGCGGCTCGGTGCGGTATGAAACCGAGATATTCGAGAGCGACGGCACCACAGCGGGCACGCATCTCAAATGGGACTTGCCCGGTATCTATGGCGTGTCGGCATTGCCAGCGCCCCTGGTCACGCCAGGGGCTGCGGCAAGCGTCCTGACCGGATCAAGCGTCGGTATCGCCGGTCTCGGTGTCCTGCAAATCAATCCCGGCAGCCAACAGGTGTCGGCGACGGTGACGGCGACACATGGAACGCTGAGCACCTCGGAGATGCAGGGTAGCATCAGCGGCGCCGGAACCGCGAAGATGACGATCTCGGGCACGATCGCCCAGGTGGACGTCGATCTCGCCAGCCTGAAGTTCACCGGCACGAGCGCCGGAACGGGCACGATATCCGTGACGGCCAGCATGGGCAAATTGACGAGCAGTGCTGCCAGTTCAACCGTGAGTGTCACGGCACCGGCACCGCCGGTCCTCGCGCATCACACCGCGGATCAGATGTGGGCGATCGGTCAACATGTGTCATTCCAGTTTGCGGCGAATACGTTCACCGATCCGCAAGGCGCGCCGCTCTCCTACACTGCGTCGCTGGCGAACGGCGCGGCTCTGCCGGCCTGGCTGTCCTTCAACGCGGCGACTGAAACCTTCAGCGGGATCGTGCCGGCCGGCACCAAGGCATTCGATCTTAAGGTCGTCGCAACCGATCTTTCCTACAAGCTTTCGACCACCGAGAGCTTCAACGTCTCGGTCGGCGCCGCAGCCCATCAAGCGCAGGTTCCGGCCGCGATCTTCCAGAGCGGTGGCGAGAACGACGCCTTCTCCTACGGCGCGGCCAGTTCGGGCTCTGAGAGCTCGGTTCCATCCTCGCCGGATACGGATCAGTCTCCCGACCGCCAACCTCTGGTGTCCCACGACCTGCCGGTCGCCATACTCGCAATCGACGCAAGCGGAGCGGTCGGTCACATCCACGGGTCTGGGGACATCATCCACTCGCCGCTGTTCGATATCGGACATCACGACGCGGCGATCTGACGGTATAGTCGTGGACGAAGCCGATATCGTCGGTCTACCTTTGCGCTTGATCGCCTAGGGCCGCCGCATGTCCATCGTGAAAATCCTCGTCCCGCTCATCGGCGGCGCGCGCGCCGCAGCCTCAATGCGAAGGTCCAGAACCGGCTGCTCGACTTCGCCCGGCCGCGGGTGCTAAGGCCCGTCCACCCCGATGGCTGGTGGCGGTTCTAGATACGCTGGAAAACCGCCCGATCGACAATTGTTCGATCCGTTCGCGAAGCCCGGGAACCATATCTCGACTTGGGAGTTTCCCGCATGCCCCGGATTGTGGCGGGAGGGGCTGGCAGCCTGACTCTGGTATAAGAGTCGTCACGGCGGAGTGTGTTCCCATGGCCGTGATACTGGTCGTCGAGGACGAGATTTTTACTCGCGAAATCGCGGAAATGATGATCCAGGATTGGGGTCACCAGACGCTGTCGGCCGGAGACGTGGATGAGGCGCTCCTGTTCCTGCGCTCGCCCCGGCACATCGACGCGCTCTTCACCGATATCTATCTCAAGACGGCAGTCCTCGGCGGCTGCGAACTCGCCGATATCGCGATCAAGCTGCGGCCCGGCCTTCGTGTTCTTTACACGACCGGCAATTTCGTCACCGACAAAATGAAAGCCCTGTTTGTCGACGGCAAGCACTATCTGAGCAAGCCCTACACCGAACAGCAGCTGCACGGCTCCGTCGACCAGATGCTCGCGGCATAATCATAAAATCGCCCGAGCGATGAGGAAAAATGCCCGTATCCGATATCGCCGCCAGTGACATCGTCGAGACCGTGCCGAGCGCGCTGCTGGTGCTCGACCGCAATCTCAACATCACCTCCGCCAATCGCGCCTTCTACCAGACCTTCCGCACCAGCGCCGACGAGACCGAGGGCTGCCTGATCTACGATCTGGGAAACCGGCAATGGGACATCCCGGCGCTGCGCACGCTGCTGGAAAGCGTGATCCCGCATCGCGCCTCGGTCGAAGGCTTCGAGGTCGAGCACGACTTTCCGACCATCGGCCGGCGCACCATGCTGGTCAACGCGCGGAAAATCTTTCGCCCCGGCGATCACGACGGCTTCATCCTGCTCGCCATCGAGGACGTCAGCGAGGAGCGCGCCGCCCGCAAGGAGAGCAACCGCAACTGGCAGCTGACGCAAAGCATCGTCGACACCATCCGCGATCCCCTGGTGGTGCTGGAAAACGACATGACGATCGTGACCGCGAGCAAGGCCTTCCTGACGATATTCGGGATCACCCAGGCCGAAGCCCATGGCCGGCGCGTCTCCGAGCTCGGCCAGCATCAATGGGACGTGCCGGCGCTGCGCCATCTGATGGAAAAAGTCTTGCCGGAGAACAAGCCGATCGAGGGCTTCGAGATCGAAGACGATTTTCCCGGCCTCGGCCGCCGGGTCTTCAACCTGAACGCCCGCAAGATTTCCCAGCCGGGCAATCACGCGCACCGCATGCTGCTGGTGTTCGAGGACATCACCGACCGCAAGCAGCGCGAGCGCGACGCGCAGACGCTGACCAACGAAATCTCGCACCGCATCAAGAACAATCTGCAGATCGTCGTCGGCCTGATTTCCTACGAAGCCAAATGGACGGCGGCGCCCTGTGTGCAGGGCTACAGGGCCATGCAGGCGCGCATCGGCGCGATCGCCCACCTGTACGACCTGATTTCCCAATCCAGCCGCGGCCGCACGATTGCGGTGGACGCCTATCTGGGCGAGATCGCCAAGGCGGTGTCGGCGAGCCTGGGAAACCAGTCGGGCGTCGCGATCTTAGTGCGGGCCGAGGCGCTGGAAATCGATCCGGACCGCGCCGTGCCTTTCGGCCTGCTGGTCAACGAACTGGCGACGAACGCCATCAAACATGCGTTCCCGGGCGGGACGGGACAAGTCGTATTGAGTGTCGAGCGGATCGGCGACGAAATCGAATTGACCGTCGCCGATGACGGCGTCGGCATGAAGGAAAAGACCTTGACGAAGCTTCCCGAGAAGCGCGGCTCGGACTATGTCGCGATCTTCGTGCGCCAGCTGCACGGCACGCTGACCGTGTCCGGCGCGGAACAGACGGGGACGGCCATCAAAGTGCGGCTTCCGCTGCTCCTGGTCCCGGCCGGCGGCGCCGAGCCCCTGGCGGCCTGACGCGGTCGAGTTGATTTTTCGGCGCGCCGGTCGTCATCATGCGCGGAACGTCAGCTTTGGCTTTCGCGTTTCTTATGCCTTGACCGGAGAAGCCGCATGACCATCGTGAAGATCCTGGCGCCGCTCACCGGAGGGCAGCGGGACGGCGCCGTGCTCGCCACCGCCTTCGCCGCCGCCAAGCCGTTCAACGCCCATGTCGCGGCGCTGTTCGTGCGGCCCGATCCGACGGAAGCGGTGCCGTTCTACGGCGAGAGCGTCTCGGCCGCGATCATGCAGGAGATCGCAGACGCCTCGAAGAAAGCCTCCGACGGCGCCATCGTGGTGGCCCGCGCGTCGCTCGCCGCCGCCGCGAAGCAGGCCGGCGCGGACTTGCTGGACGCGCCGGAATTGCGCGGCGCGGTCACCGCCTCGTTTCGCGAAGTCGTCGGCAATTTCGCCGATCAGGTGACGCTGGCGGCACGGTTGTCGGACCTGGTGATCTTCGGCGCCTTGAAGGAAGGCGAGCGGCCGGGCCTGACCGAGGCCTTCGAGGCGACGCTGCTGGAAACCGGCCGGCCCGTGCTGCTCAGCCCGCAGGCCGCGCCGGTGAATTTCTGCAAGAAGATCGCGCTGGCCTGGAACGAGAGCGTCGCGTCGGCGCATGCCGTGACCGCGGCGCTGCCATTCCTCAAATGCGCCGAGAGCGTCGAGATCCTCAGCGTCACTCGCGGCAAGGACGACGTCATCGACAGCGGTGAGGTCAGGGCCTATCTCAAACTGTGCGGCATCGCGGCCAGCGAGAGCGCCATCGATGCCGGCAGCCGCGCCGTGGGCGACGCGCTGCTGGAGGAGGCCGCGAAAGGCGGCGCCGGGATGCTGGTGGCCGGTGGCTACGGCCACAGCCGCCTGCGCGAGATGTTCTTTTCCGGAGTCACGCGCCACGTCGTCAGCCACGCCGCGCTGCCGCTGTTCCTGGTGCATTAAAACAGCATCTTCGCCGCGACCAGTATGAGCGTGCCGGCGAGCACGAGCCGCAGCGCCGTGTCGGGCAGGCGCGGCGCGAAGGAGCTGGCGATCACGATGCCGGGCAGCGAGCCGATCAGCAGCGAGATCAGCGTCGTTGTGTTGATGCTGCCGCCCATCAGGTGACCGACGCCCGCCAGCAGCGTCAGCGGCACGGCATGGGCGATGTCCGAGCCGGCGATGCGCACGATCGGCAGCTTGGGGTAGAGCAGGATCAGGGCGGTGACGCCCAGCGCGCCGGCGCCGACCGACGATATCGTCACCAGAATGCCGAGCGCGGCGCCCGTCACGATCGTGTAGCCGCGCGTCGCCTCGTCGCTCATACCGGCGAAGCGGATGGCATAGGTGCGCAGCAGCCAGGGGCGCAGGATCAGGGCGGTGGCCGTGAACAGGAGGGCGACGCCGAGCACTCTTGTGATCAAGGCGCTGACGGCGGCGCTGTCGACGCCGAGATAGTAGAAGGTCAACAGCGTCGCGAGCGAGGCCGGCAGGCTGCCGCTCGCCAGCCGCGTCACGATCCGCCAGTCGATCGTCTTGTTGAGGCCGTGGATGAAGGAGCCGCCGGTCTTGGTGATGCTGGCATAGATCAGGTCGGTGGCGACCGCCTTCTCGGGCGCGATGCCGAACAGCAGGATGAGCAGCGGCGTCATCAGCGAGCCGCCGCCGACGCCCGTCATGCCGACCAGGAAGCCGACGGCGAAGCCCGAGGCTACATAGGCCCAATTGACGGCGTGCAAAATGCTCATGCGGATGCGCGGCTCGAAATGTACATTGTGAAGATCGGATAATCAGGCGTTGAACTGTTTCTTCAATATCACGCTGCCGGCCGAATAGCCCGCGCCGAATGAACAGAGCAGGCCGATGTCGCCCGCCTTCAGGTCGGCGCTGAATTTGTGGAGGGCGATGACCGATCCGGCGGAACTGGTGTTCGCATATTCGTCGAGGATGTTGGGCGCCTCGCCCGCGACCGGATCGCGGCCCAGAACGCGGCGCGCGATCATGTCGTTCATGCCCAGATTGGCCTGATGCAGCCACAGCCGCTTGAGGGCGGCGGGCGCGATGCCGTTCTCGCTCAGATGGCCGAGGATCAGTTCGGCGACCATCGGCACCACTTCCTTGAAGACCTTGCGTCCCTCTTGGACGAACAGCTTGTCGGCCGCGCCAATGCTCTCGGGGGCAGTCCGATTCAAAAAGCCGAAATTGTTGCGGATGTTGTTGGAGAATTTGGTCTTCAGCTTCGTGGCGACGATTTCCCAGGAATTGCGGCCGACCGCGGCTTCGGCGCGTTCCACGATGAAGGCGGTCGCCACGTCGCCGAAGATGAAGTGGCTGTCGCGGTCGCGGAAGTTGATATGCCCGGTGCAGATCTCCGGATTGCACACCAGGATGGCGCGGGCGTGGCCGCTTCCCACCATGTCGGCCGCGGCCTGCAGCGCGAAGGTCGCCGAGGAACAGGCGACGTTCATGTCGAAGCCGAAGCCGTCGATGCCGAGCGCGTCCTGCACTTCCACGGCCATCGCCGGATAGGCGCGCTGCATGTTCGAGGCGCCGACCAGGACGCCGTCGATGTCGGCGGCGGTGCGATCCGCCGCTTTGAGGGCTTCGCGCGCCGCGCTCACCGCCATCTCGGCGAGGATGGAGATCTGGTCGTTCGGGCGCTCGGGCAGGCGCGGGCACATGATATCGGGATCGAGAATGCCGGCCTTGTCGACGACATAGCGCGCCTTGATGCCCGAGGCCTTGACGATGAACTCGGCCGAGGATTCCACCAGGGCGGTCGCCTTGCCGGCAGCGATGGCGCCGGCATTCGCGGCGTTGGCGCCCCGGACATAGGCGTTGTAAGCCGTCACCAGCTCTTCGTTGGAAATCGATTGCGGCGGCGTGTAGAGACCGGTCCCGCTTACGGCTAGCGCTGTCACGCGTGCCATCCCCTTGAAAGTCTTGGGCGAGAGGCTGGCGCAGGCACCGGGCAAAGGCAAGCCGGTCGGGCTCGCCTTGGGCCCCAAGGGGCGCTAAAAGCCGCGCCATGAACGGCAAGACGGCATTGGTGCTTTTTTCCGGCGGACAGGATTCGACCACCTGCCTGGCCTGGGCGCTCGACCGTTTCGAGCGCGTCGAGACGGTCGGCTTCGACTATGGCCAGCGCCATGTTGTTGAACTGGACGCGCGTCCGCGCGTGCTTGCCGCCTTGCGCGACTTTCCGTCGTGGGGCAAGGGGCTCGGCGACGATCACATCCTGCCGCTCAATACGCTCAAAGCCATCGGCGGCACGGCGCTGACCGATGACATGAAGATCGAGATGGGCCCGGACGGCCTGCCCACGACCTTCGTGCCGGCGCGCAATTTGATGTTCCTGATGTCGGCGGCGGCGCTTGGATACCGGCGCGGCATCCGCGATCTGGTCGGCGGCATGTGCGAGACGGATTTTTCCGGCTACCCCGATTGCCGGGACGAAACGATCCAGGCGACTGCGCGGGCGCTGTCGCTGGGGCTGGCGCGCGAGACCAAGATCCATACGCCGCTTATGTGGATCGACAAGGCGGCGACCTGGAAACTGGCCGAAGGGCTGGGCGGCGCGGCGCTGGTCGATCTGATCGTGCGCGAGACGGTGACCTGCTACGCCGGCGATCCCGCGCCGCATGACTGGGGCAAGGGTTGCGGCGGGTGCCCGGCTTGCGAACTGCGGGCGAACGGCTACGCGAAGTACCGCGCCGCATGACGTACGCGGCCAAGGAAATCTACTACACGCTGCAAGGCGAGGGCGCGCAGAGCGGCCGCGCGGCGGTGTTCCTGCGTTTCGCCGGCTGCAATCTGTGGACAGGCCTGGAGCGCGACCGCGCCACGGCGGTGTGCCAATTCTGCGATACGGATTTCGTCGGCACGGACGGTCCGGGCGGCGGCAAGTTCGCGACCGCCGACGATTTGGCGGAGGCGGTGGCGCGGAAATGGCCCGGCGGCGCACGGCCTTATGTCGTGTGCACCGGCGGCGAGCCGCTGCTGCAGCTGGACGAGGCGGCGGTTGCGGCCTTGCACGGACGCGGCTTCGAGATCGGCATCGAGACCAACGGCACGCAAACGCCGCCGCCCGGCATCGACTGGATCTGCGTCAGCCCCAAGGCGAATGCGGAACTTGTTCTGATGCGCGGCAACGAACTCAAGCTGATCTATCCGCAAGCCGGCGCCGAACCGGAACGCTATGCGGCGCTGGAATTCGAGAACTTCTTTCTGCAGCCGATGGACAACCCCGCGCGCGACGTCAATACCGCGGCGGCGACGGCCTATTGCCTGACGCATCCGCAATGGCGCCTGAGCTTGCAGACACACAAGCTGATCGGGATCAGGTAATGTTACCTCCCCACAAAGAGGGAGTTGAAGTCAAACCGCCGCCACCACTTCGCGCCGCCGTGTTTCGCCCTTGGGCGTGCGGGCGATGAGATCGTCGAGCAGGTCGCGCTTCAGGGCCGCGGCGGAGGGCTCGTTCCACAGATTGCGCCACTGCCTGGGATCGTTCTTCAGGTCGTAGAGTTCGCCCTCGCTGCCGTCATAGAGCGCGGTCTTGTTGTAGGCGGTGATCGTCCAGCCGCCGCGATGCAGCGTGCGCAGCGAGATCGAAACCTCGCCGAAATTCGAATCCCACTCGGTGAAGACCGCTTCGCGCTTGGCGGCGCCCGCCGCATCGCGGGGCAGGGCAGAGCCTTCCATCCATTCGGCGCGGGCGATGCCGGCGATGTCGCAGAAGGTTGGCGCGAAATCGACCTGGCCGACGGGCGCGGCGATGGTCGCGGGCGCGACATGCACGTTCGGCGCCGGGCGCCAGATCAGCGGCAGGCGCATCAGGCTGTCGACGTGATGCGGGCCCTTGAACAACAGGCCGAAATCGCCCTGGAACTCGCCGTGATCAGTGGAGAAGATCACATCGGTATCGCCGTCCCAGCCGCGCGCGCCGATCCGCGCCATGACGCGCGCCACCGCTTCGTCGATCAGCTCGTTCTTGATGTGGGTCATGGTGTCGATTTCGCGCAGCTGGTCGGTGGTCAGCGATGCCGGGATCCACTGTGGCGGCGCCTCGTAGCAGGTCATCTGCTTGCCGATCCACCAATCGCGCCAGTGACGCGGCTTGGCGGAAAGGATTTCGTCGATCTTTTCGCGGCCGCCCGGATAGCCCGCCGGCACCGGCAGGTCGCGCCAATTGTGGCGGTGCAATTCGCTCTGCGGCGGGTCCCACGGATGATGCGGATCGGGGAAGCTCATCCAGACGAACCAATCTTCGTCGGCTTTCAGCGAATCCAGATAGGCGATGGTGCGGTCGGCGACCCAGTCGGTGTGATAAAGCGCGCGCGGCGTCGCGTTGTGCTTGACCTGCACCGCGTTCGTGTCGCCGCCGCCGAAGGAATTCTGCACCAATGTGGGTCCGAGCACGGCATAGAAATTGTCCAGCACTTCGGGATGGGCCTTCGCCAGCCATTGCGCGTAATGCAGCGGTCCGCGCGAACCGTGCGCCGCCAGCTCCATGTGGTCGAAACCGCGATGCGGCCCGAACTCGCCGAGCCGGCCCATGCGGTTCTCGTAGAACTTCAAATGCAGGTCGAGAAAGGGCTCGAAATGCGCCTTGCCGATCAGGGCGGTGCGGTAGTTCTTCTTTTCCTTTAAGAGCCGCGCCACCGACGGCGCGTCTTCCGGCAGCGGCACGCCGTTCATCCACACGCCATGCGTCGTCACATACTGGCCGGTGATCATGGTGGCGCGCGCCGGCATGCAGACGACGTTCTGCGCATGGCAGCGCGTGTAGTTGATGCCGGCCCTGGCGAGCGCGTCGATGGCCGGCGTGCGCGCGATGGTCTGCCCGTTCACGCCCAGCGCATCGAAGCGCATCTGGTCGGTGGTGATGAAGAGAATCTTGCGGCCCATACTATCTCAAAGCCTCAGCCCAGATCTTTGGAGGTCAGAACCGGCAGGACGGGAATATCCAGGCCGTCAAGTTTCGGCGGCGAAGTGGGACGCCAGATCGCGCAAATCACACCGGTCAGCGTCGCGCCGGCTTCGTGCAGTATCCGAGCAGCCTGGATGACCGCGCCGCCAGTCGAGATCACGTCTTCGACGACGGCGACCCGAAACCCGCGCACGTCGCGGCCTTCGATGGCCTGGCAGGTGCCGTACTCTTTCGCCACCTTGCGCGCGAACACGGCGGGCAAGCCGCATTGCAGCGCCATGGCGGTCGCCAGCGGCACGCCGCCGAGTTCGAGCCCCGCCAGCACCTCGGTGCCCGCCGGGATCAACCGCACCATCGCCTCGGCGACGCGCTTGAGCAGCGCCGGTTCGGACTCGAAACGGTATTTGTCGAAATATTCCGCCGACGTGGCGCCGGAGCGCAGCTTGAACGTGCCGCGCAGCCGCGCGACCCTGTTGATGTCCGCCGCCAGGCTCGCCGTCTGCATGTCCACACCCCTACGCTCCGAGCGAACTTATCGCGCTCGGACCGCCTGTCAAAACGAGGCATTGCTTATCCGCGGCGGCGTGTGTAGCACCGCTGCGATTCAACCGCGCGCGGGACTGATGAGCCGTTTCTGGAGTGGCCTGGTGCACGACCTGAGGCCCTATGTGCCCGGCGAGCAGCCGCGCATCGAGGGTCTGGTCAAGCTCAACACCAATGAGAGCCCCATCGGTCCTTCGCCGCGGGCGCTGGCGGCGATCCGCGCCGAGGCGAGCGATACGCTGCGGCTCTATCCCGATCCGCGCGCCACGGCCCTGCGCGAGACCCTGGCGCGCTATCACCAAGTCCGGCCCGAACAGGTCTTTGTCGGCAACGGTTCGGACGAAGTCCTGGCGCATGCCTTCGTCGCGCTGCTGAAGCATGACGCGCCGCTGCTGTTCCCGGACGTCACCTACAGTTTCTATCCGGTCTATTGCCGCCTGTTCGGCATCGCCTATGAGACGGTGCCGCTGGGCGACGCGATGCGGGTGCGCGTCGCCGATTACCGCCGGCCCGCCGGCGCGATCATCCTGGCCAATCCGAACGCGCCCACCGGCATCGCGCTGTCGCGCGCCGAGATCGAAACCTTGTTGAACGATCATCCAGACCAGCCGGTGGTGATCGACGAAGCCTATGTGGATTTCGGTGCGCAGAGCGCGATCCCGCTGGTGGCCTCGCACCCCAATCTGCTGGTGGTGCACACCATGTCCAAGTCGCGCGCGCTGGCGGGTCTGCGCGTCGGCTATGCCATCGGCGATGCGGCGCTCATCGAAGCGCTGGACCGGGTCAAGGATAGTTTCAATTCTTACCCGCTCGGTCGGCCGGCCCAGGCCGGGGCCATCGCGGCGGTCGAGGACGAGGACTACTTCCAGCGAAGCCGGGCGACCGTGATCGCCGGCCGCGCGCAGCTCAGCGAAGGTCTCGCCCGCCTCGGCTTCGTCGTGCTGCCGTCCGCCGCCAATTTCGTTTTCGCGCGCCACCCGGACCGCGACGGCGCTGCGCTGGCGGCGGCGTTGCGCCAGCGCGCCGTGCTGGTGCGCCACTTCGCCGGCCCCCGCGTCTCGCCCTATCTGCGCATCACCGTCGGCAGCGAGGCGCAGATCGCGCTTCTGTTGTCGGTGCTGTCGGAAATCCTGCGGGACGCCTAACGGACGTTAGGTCAGGGACATTTGCTCATCGGCTGTTTGTGCCAGACCGCTTCCATGCCGCCATAGCTGCCCTTGGCGAGGCGCAACGTGTCGTTTTCGTGGACATAGGTCTCGGTGACGGGGCCGGTCTTGCTGTCATAGCTGACCGTGAAGTTCGCGCCGTCCAGCTTGGCGCTCTTGATGGCGTAGTCGGCATCGTCGGGATAGACGTGGATGGTATTGCCGCTGAAGCTGACGAATGGCGAGGAGCAATCCGCGCCCCACTTGCCTTCGATTTCGCTCGGCGTCGAGCCGCTGCCGCAAGCGGCGAGCACCAAGGACGCCAGGACCGGTACGAGAAAACGCGCTTTCATGAATCCCCCTGAATTACCGACCGAGTCCGGCCGCAGCAGGATAACGCGGCAATCTCAGAAATGTGCCACGATCTTGCTCATGTCGGGGCGCACGCGCTCTTCCAGCGGGGCGGCCGCGGTGCCGATATAGACGAAGCCTGCGATGCGCTCGCCGGGTTTTAGGCCGAGCCGTTCCTTGACGCGCGGATGATAGGCGCACCATTCGGTGATCCAGTTGGCGACGAAGCCGAGCGCGTGCGAGGCGATCAGCAGGGTCTGGCAGGCCGCGCCGGCGGACAGGATCTGCTCCCATTCGGGGATCGGGATCGCTTCGCGCACCCGGCTGACGACGCCGACCACGACCGGCGCGCGCAGGAAGCGATGGCGTTCCTGATCGAGCCGCTCCGGCGTCGCCTGCGGTTCGCTTTCCAGCAAGCATTCCGCCAGCAGATCGCCCATCCGCCGCCTGGCCTCGCCCTCGAACAGGATGAAGCGCCAGGGGAAGAGCTTGCCGTGGTCCGGCACCCGGGCCGCCGCCGTCAGGATGGTCTGGAGCTGCCCCGGCGACGGCCCAGGTCCGGTCATGGCCTTGGCCGAGCCGGAGCGCCGCGACAGCAGCAGGTCCAGGGCGTTCGGGGCCGGGCGGTTCAGGGTGGGGGTTGCGGAATCCATCGCTGGCCTATGCTGGTTTGTGGGGGTTGTTGAAGCGTTTCCCGATCTTATCTAAGCAAGTGGGCGGGGCGGCGCGACCCATTCAGCATTTGCCGCGCTCTTTTGTCTTAACCCGCCGATCGCTGCTATAAGGCTGCATTCGGGAGCAAACATGGCCGTTACACGCGAAAAAGTCGCCACCTGCGACCCCATCTGGACCTCCCTGCGCGAGCAGGCCGAGGCCTTGGCGACGCGCGAGCCGGCGCTGGCGAGCTTCGTCCACGCCACCGTGCTCAAGCACGAGAGGCTGGAGAACGCGCTGTCCTACCATCTGGCCAAGAAGGTCGGCGGCGAGGACCTCTCGCCCATGATGACGCGCGAGATTTTCCAGGAAGCGATGGACGCCGATCCCTCCATCGGCGACGCGGTGCGCGCCGATCTTTCGGCGGTGTTCGAGCGCGACCCGGCCTGCAAGGCGCATGTCGACGCCTTCCTGTTCTACAAGGGCTTTCACGCGCTGCAGTGCTACCGCATCGCCCATTGGCTGTGGAACCACGACCGCCACGCCATGGCGCTGTTCTTCCAGAACCGCATCTCCGAATTGTTCGCCGTCGACATCCATCCCGCCGCGCGGCTGGGCAAGGGCATCATGATCGATCACGGCACCGGTGTGGTGATCGGCGAGACCGCCGTGGTCGAAGACGACGTCTCCATGCTGCACGACGTGACGCTGGGCGGCACGGGCAAGGAGACCGGCGACCGCCATCCCAAGGTGCGCCGCGGCGTGCTGCTGTCGATGGGCGCCAAGGTGCTCGGCAATATCGAGATCGGCGAGTATTCGCGCGTCGGCGCGGGCTCGGTGGTGCTGAAATCGGTCCCCGCCGGCTGCACCGCCGTCGGCGTGCCGGCTCATCTCACCAACTGCGCCGGCGCCGAACGCCCGTCGCAGGAAATGAACCAGCTCATCGAAGACGAGCAGGACAATAAGATCTAGAGCGCGTCGAGAAGCTTCAGCATCGTCAACGCTGCCGTCACCATTGGTTTACGCAGCAGCGCGCCGCCGGGGAATTTGCGTGGCGGCATGCGCGCCAGGATGTCGAAACGCGCGCTGTCGCCCAGCGCCGCCTCTGCCAACGCCTTGCCGCCCAGCACCGATAGCGCCACGCCGTGCCCGGAATAGCCGTGGCCGAACAGGACGCGCGGGCTTAGCCGTCCGAAATGCGGCATGCGCGTGCGCGTGATCCCGACCGTGCCGCGCCAGGCATAGTCGATGGCGATGTCCGCCAGTGCCGGGAACACGCGCGCCATGCGCGGCCGTACCAGCGCGGCGATGTCGTCGGGCGGCGTCCAATAGCTCTCGCGTCCCGCGAACAGCAACCGTCCGTCGGCGCCCTTGCGGTAGTAGTCGAGGACATGGCGCGTATCGGCGACGGCGGCATCGCTTGGCAGCACCGCGCGGTTCAACGCCTCGCCGAGCGGCGCGGTGGCGACGATGAAGCTTTCGACATGGGCGATGTAGGGGGCGAGCCCAGGCGCGAGCGCGCCGGAAAACGCGTCGCAGGCTAGGATTACATGATCGGCGGTGACCGTGCCCAGGGCGCAGCGAACGATGGCCGATTCTTCGATCGCAAGCGCAGGACTGTGCTCGAACAGCGTCGCGCCCGCCGCGACCGCTTCTGCAGCGAGGCGGCGCGCGAACTTCAAGGGATGTAGGTGCCCGCCGCCGGCGTCGAGACGTGCCGCTCCATATGCGGACGTGCCCAGCGCCAACGCTGTCTCGCTTGCGTCGAGCATGCGCAATTCGCCGTAGGCATAGTATCTGGCGAGATACTCCGCGTCGTCGGCCAGATTGCGAGCTGCTTGCGCGTTATGCGCCGCGATGACGAGGCCGCGTTTGAGGTCACAACCATCGGCTGCGAGTTCGAAGACGAGGGCGCGGGCTTCCTCGCTCAACCTCCAGAGGTCGCGCGCGTGTGCGGTGCCGAGCCAGGCTTCGAGCGCCGACTGCTCCTTGCGATGGCCAGGATGGATCTGGCCGCCATTGCGCCCCGAGGCGGCGAAGCCGATCTCCTGCGCTTCCAGCAGCACGACCTTGGCGCCGGCTCGCGCGGCGTGCAGTGCCGCCGACAGCCCGGTATAGCCACCGCCGATGACGCAAATGTCGGCCCGCACATCGCCGCCGAGGCGGGGTAGGGCCGGCGCGTCGGCGGCACTCGCGGCGTAGTAGTTGGCGACGTTGCTGGTCACGCCGATTGGGCGAGCCCAATTCGGCTATTGTGTGTTTGCCGGATATTTGTCAGACACATAGGCCCTGCGACCGGTAAAATTGGTGAGCGGCACCAGTGTTTTCTCGTCCAATCCGATCTCAAGCGATTTCAACGCCGACAAGATGATCCCGCGACGCTTGTCTGCTGCAGGCGTCTGCTTGGCGCTTGTCCAACGGCTCACGACTTCGACTGGAACAGCCTGGTCGCGCGCGATGAATTGTTGCACCGCGCCAAGACGAACGATCAGCCATAGCAGTGCGTGAAATTCGCCCGGTATACGAAAATCCGTCCGGCGTGCGCTGGAGGGCATCTCGGACGCAAATATCAAGTACAGATCCCGCGCGTTGCGCGGTCCATAACCTTCCTCCAAGGGGGCAGCATCGTAATTATTGTCCCGTTCACCGTAGGCTTCCAACACGCCGACGTCGGCAGCGACGATGTCATCCGCGACTTGCTCTGAAGCGGTGGACCGCGCCGCGCCGCGCCGCGCATTCGCCCGCAGATCACCAGTTATAACTTTGAATCTGCTCATGGTTTCCTCTTCCGCCCCCTAAGAATAACAGCCGCGAATCTCGCGGCTGCTGACTGACTGGAATGAGAGTCCCACTTGGCCTACCCATTGTCAACAATTTACGCATACATAAGTTGACCATTTATGTTTCTGGTGGGTAGTATGTGAGCGTCTTGGAGGACATTCCCATGCTGCGCTTTATCTCGTTGCCCCCCCTTAACCACACTGCTCCCACCACGCGCCTCGCGCGGCAAACGCGTTGCGCGCTTCTTGCGCTGTCGTCTCTTCAGAATCGCCCACCCGGAGGATTGCGAAATGACTCATAAGCAAGTTGAGACGCTCACCCTGACGCCGGTCAATGCCACACACACAGCAGACGTAGACCGCTTGATAAGAGCCCAAGGTGGCTCCAGCTTGACGCAATGCGCGACATCGGACGTCGCGGCCTGGTGTAACAGCCATCAGGGAATTGTGATGCACGCGCCAGACGGCCGGCTCGTGGCCAGTTGTTTCTATACTTTGCGTGATCTCGCGTTGGCTGGCGGCTCCCGTTCCGTTTACGGCACTGCTCCCGTCATTTATTTTCATCACCAAGTGGTCGCCAGTGATGTTCGCCGCTTGGGCATCGGTCAACGCGTGGGCGAAGCCACGATAGCACTGGCGTACGCGGTCACCGACGGGCCGTTTCCGAGTTGTGTGGCATGTGCCTATCTCGATTCACCGCAATCTCTTAGCCCTCACTCGAGAGCAGGGATGTTCATCATCCCGCAATCGGAAACTTCGGTAATCGACTCGAGCGTCGTGCTCCGGTCGCTGGACACCAATGCATGGGCCGTGAAGGCACGTGAAGGGTCCGTCCGACCGCATGCCTTGGAGTTTTTCAACCAGCGCGAACTGCTCCGGATCGCCCATTGGCTCGTCTTTGCGTTTGCAGGGCCAGTTCGTCTGCACGGCGTGGGTGTTAAGCTGAAGATGCTTGACCCTTCGGACGGTCGCAGCAACTTCCGGCGTGCGATGCGTTCATTGGGTCGTCGCGAGCCCGAAGCACTTAGTAGGCTTAGCATGCTCCGCTGTAGTGCAGCCTAGAACGGTTGCAGTCCGGAGGCTGTGCTAGCGAGTTTAGCCGGCGGCTTTGGGCTTGCGCTTGACCTTGTCGCTTCGTCATGCGAGGGACGGACAGGTTCAAAGAGAGAATTTCCGTTGACCCGCAGCGAAATCTGGCGCCTCGAAAAATATCTGCGCAACCTGTTCCGCCTGGACACGATCACCATCGTGGAGCGGCCCAAGCAGGCGGATTCCGTCGAGGTCCAGGTGGCCGGCGAATTCATCGGCGTGATCTTCAAGGACGAGGAAGACGGCGAGACCTCCTACGCCTTCAACATGGCGATCCTGGAAATGGACCTGCCCGAGCCGCCGGCCAGCCGGAGCTAACAACATCATCACCATGGCCGGGCCCTCTTACGCTGTCGCTAAGAGGCCCGGCCACCCAATGCGCCCGCGTCTGCGTGCGCAAGAAGAGTCTTTGGGCGCGCCGACGCGCGCCGCCCCACGCTGTCGCTAGGACGGTGGCCGGGTCAAGCCCGGCCATGGTGAGAACTGGGGCGGTTTCAGTCAGCACCGGTTGTCTCTTGCCTCACTTTCGCGAGCGCCCGCCAAGTTTTTCAAAACGCCCATTGGATAACTCCGGGTCGCCTTCGCACTTTCCCCGCGCAAATCGCGCCAATTTCATTTTTCTTATCCAGCCTCTGCGAACCGGGCGCATATTGTGCGGTCCAGTTTGGAGGAAGCATGAGCGGAAAATTCGATGCCACCCCCTTTGCGCGAGCTCACGCCATAGGGGGAGGGGGTCCGAGAAAGTCGAAAACGAATAAAGCTCGGAAATGATTGAAATAACCGCTGCGGCGAAGCGTCCCCGCTATGGACAAGCCGGCGCTCACGGGGCGCTAGGCTTCCCGAATGACCTTCAGGAACGCCGCTCCGAATTCCTGCAGCTTCCTGGCGCCGACGCCGTTGACCTCGGCGAATTCGGTTTCGTTTTGCGGCCGGCGCTGGGCCATGTCGAGCAGCGATTTGTCGGAGAAGATCACATAGGCGGGCACGCGCCGCTGCTTGGCGAGGCGCACGCGCAGGTTCTTGAGCGCCGCCAGCAGCGAGGTCTCGTCGCCGCTGAGCGGCGTCGCAGCCGTGCCCGCGGGCTCGCGCGTCTTGCGCTGGGTGGGGCGTTCGACATGCGGGCGATGCTGGAACGATCCCGCGCCGCGCAGCAGGCCCCGGCCCTTGGCGGTCAGCGCCATGCCGCCATAGCCGGAGACGTCGAGATGCAGGAGCCCGCCCGCCACCAGCTGGCGGATCAGCGTCTGCCATTCCTCGCGCTTGCGCGCCGCGCCGATGCCGAAGGCGGCGATGCGGTCGTGTCCGGCCGAGATGATTTTTTCGCTGTTCATCCCGCGCAGCACGTCGACGACGTGTATCGCGCCATAGCGCTCGCCGGTCTGCTGCACGGCGGCGAGGATCATCCGCGCCTCGGCGGTGCCGTCGACCAGCGTGCCGGGATCGGCGCACAGATCGCAATTGCCGCAAGGCACCGAGGCCTCGCCGAAATAGCCGAGCAGCACGGCGCGGCGGCAGGTCGGCGCCTCGCAATAGCCGATCAGCGCGTTCAGCCGCTGATGCTCGCGTCGCTTGCGGTCCTCGCCGGCCTCCTCCTGTTCGATGAAGACACGCCGCATGCGGATGTCGCCGAGGCCGAACAGCATATGCGCTTCGGCGGCGTCGCCGTCGCGCCCGGCGCGGCCGATCTCCTGGTAATAGGCTTCCAGGCTGCCCGGCAGGTCGGCATGGAAGACGAAGCGGACGTCGGATTTGTCGATGCCCATGCCGAAGGCGATCGTCGCCACCATGACGATGGCGGGCTCGGTCATGAAGGTGTTCTGGTTGGCTTCGCGCTGCTCCTTGTCCATGCCGGCGTGATAGGAGAGGGCGCGGACGCCGTGCGCCACCAGCAATGCGGCGGTCTCCTCGGTTTTCTTGCGCGACAGGCAATAGACGATGCCGCTCTCGCCCCTGTGGCGCTGGACGAAGCCGAGCAATTGCTTCTTGCCGTCGTGCTTGGCCTCGACGGTCAGCTTGATGTTCGGCCGGTCGAAGCCGAGGACGATCTTGTCGGCACGCCCGGCGAACAGCTTCGCCACGATGTCGGTGCGCGTCGCCTCGTCCGCCGTCGCCGTCAGGGCCGCGATGGGAATGTCGGGGAAGAGTTCGCGCAGGCGCGAAAGGGACTCATATTCGGGACGGAAGGCCGGGCCCCATTGCGAGATGCAATGCGCCTCGTCGACCGCGATCAGGCGGACATTGAGTTTGCGCAGCGCCTCCAGCATGCGCTCGGTCATCAGCCGCTCCGGCGCCAGATAGAGCAGGCTGATCTCGCCCGTGACCGCGCGGCGCCAGGCGGCGATATTGTCGTCGCGCGCCTGCGCGGAGTTGATCGTATCGGCGGCGACGCCGGCGAGCCGCAGGGCGGCAACCTGATCCTGCATCAGGGCGACGAGCGGCGAGACCACGATCGTCAGCCCGCCCAGAACCAGCGCCGGCACCTGGAAGCACAACGACTTGCCCGAGCCGGTCGGCATCACGGTCAGGACGTTGCGGCCGGCGAGCAGCGCGTCCATCGCCGCCTCCTGGCCGGGGCGGAAGGCGTCGAAGCCGAAGATGTCCTTGAGGACCTGGCGCTTGGCGTCGGGGCTGTGGAGATTCATGCGCCGAACTTGGCCCAGCCCTCCGCGACAAGCAATCGCCGATGCTTGAGCGCAGGCGCCTCAGATGCGAACATGATGCCGCGTGGTGATTTTGACATTCCTCTTTCGCATGCGGATTGCCGTCCTTGTGCTGCTCGCCTTGGCGACGGCAGGCGCGGGTTTTGTCGCGTTTCACGGCAAGAGCGTTCCGGTCGGCGCCTTGTTCCTGAGTTCGGCGTCGCTGCTGATCGGCGCCATCGTCGCCTTCGTTCATCTGCGCCATGCCGGACTGGCAGTGCTCACGGCGCTCGCGCCATTGCCCGGCATGATCGCGGCGGGCGCGTTCGCGGTTCAGAGCGGTCTGTCGGTTTCGGGCCTGCTTGCCGTCTACGGTCTTTCCTATCTGACGGCGTCATGCCTTGGCGGCGACATCTGGCGCCGCATTCTCGACGCCGCGGAACCGGCGGCCGCGGCCCGCGAAGCGCTGGCGCGAATCATCGTGCCGGTGGTGCTCGGCATTCTTGTCGCGGCGGCGCTGATCGTCGGCTGGCTGTTTCGCGACGCCAGGATGCTGGGGCTGGGCGGCGCCTGCGAACTTGGCGCCGGCGCGCTTTCGGCGCTGGTCTTTGTGCCGTTTGCATCCGCCGTCATGTCGTTTCGCGAAGGCTTCTTCGTGGCGGCGAACCGTGCTCGCGAGCGCCGCGAAGGGTTGCTGCGCCTGGCGACGCTGGTGGTCGAGCCGCGCTGGGGCATGAGCCTGAGCGGCATAGCGGTCGTCTTCGCGACACTGGGCTGGTTCGGCGCCGAACCGGTTCTGCTGCACAGCGCTCTGCTCGCGCAGCCGGCTTTGTGGGGCGCGTCGGCATTGTTGATATTTTTGGTGTCGATCGCTGCCGGAAGAGACTGGCGGAACGCGCTGGCGACCGTCCTGGCTCTGGCCGCGTTGACGCTGCTGGGTCTTTTCTTGTGGGCGAGATCGACAGGGCATCTCTCTACCCCGACTTTCATCGAGCTTGCGATCGTAGCAACTGCCGCGCTGCTTCCGATCCTGATGCTTGTGGTTTGGAGCCGAACGTATCGCCGGTCCGGCGACACGCTTGCCGTCGCCAGGTTGCGCGCCATCGAGGATCTCGGTTTGGCGCCGTGGTTCGGCGTCGCCGGTGCCGGCGCGGCGGCCTTGCCGTGGGTCCTGCTGCACGGTTCGGTCGCGATGTTGAGCGCGATGTTTTTGCTTGCGGGTGCGGCGGGGCTTCTGGCGATGCCGGCGCTTGCCACGGCGCTCGACTCGCTCGTGCCGCGGCGCCGGTCCGTCGACGAGCTCTATGGCCGCGGCTGAATTTGCGCGTTCGCCTGGGTCTTGGGCCGCGTCTTGAACGTCACGAACAGCCTGGCGATGCCGTCGCCGATCTCGCGCCAACGCGCCAGGTGTTGGCGCTTGAAGCGATAGGAGAGCGCGACGGAATGCGCGATCGGCAGGTCGCGCAGACAGCTGGGGCTCGGCACGTCCTGCGAAAAGCGCACGCAACGCAGCACGATGGGGCCGTTCGGCGTCTGGCCGACGAACAGATCCTCGCTCCGGTAGCCGGAATCCTCGCGGAAGGTGTACTGCGTCAGGCCGAACGGTCCCGGCGCGCCTCTCGGGTTGGTGACATAAGACATGTAGATGCGCGACAGCCGGTCGGCTTCGGTCAGGTTCAGCCCTTCCTCGCGGACCAGGAGATAGACGACAGGCGAATCCGGCGTGTTGCCGGTGAAGGTCGAGGCTTCCCAATTGGACCAGCCGCCCATGTCGGGGAGGATGGCGAACAGCGCCAGGTCCTTATGCGTGCCGCCCTGGCGGGCGCTCTCATATTGCAGATAGTTCGCCGGTATCCACAGATGCAGGTCGTGGACTTTCAGCGAAACGATGTCGCCGCGCGACGTCGGCGAGACCTGTTCCTCGAGGAAGTTCGGGGCGCTGGGCGCCAGGTAGAACAGCAGCACCAGCGCCGACAGGGCGGCCGTCACCAGGAAGACGCCAAGCGGTATCAGCCAGCCGGAGCGCTTGCGGATCGTGCCGTCGGTGTCCGAATACGTCATTGCCTGGCCCAAGCGCGACTCGGCGAGTCTCGCGTTTATTACTTACCATACGCCGCGCACCGATCAGTCGCGGCAACCCGTAGCAAGTGCCAGATTGTTTCAGGGCGTGGCGCGGATGCCGCTACGGTGCCGACGAACCCCGCCGAAACGGCGACGGTTGCACCTGTTCCATAATCGGGCGCGCCAAAACGGGACGATTTCGCCGGCGGAGCGGCAAAACCGCAGGCACACGGCCTGCATTCCTGCCTGGCACACACAATTTCCTGGGGACGGCGGGTTGTTTAAGGACATCTTTCTGATCGGCTTTTCGACGCTGGCGGGTTTCACCGCGTCCGGCATCCTGGCCAATCTCTACCGCCTGATCGCCAAGAAGCCGGAATCGGCGGCCGGCCGCGTCGGCTATGTCGCGGTCATGGTGATCGCCGGCCCGAACGTGCTGTTCCAGAACGCGGCGACTTCGTTCCGCGCCAAGGATTGCTCGCGCTTCGCCTTCTGGCTCGCCGCCTCGATCTCGGCCTATTGGAGCTTCGCGCTCGGCCTGTTCATCCTGCAGCTAAGTTTGGCGCTTTAGCCTATCTACTCAGTTCCAACCCTTTCAGATCGTCCGCCGCGCGCCAGTCTTCCATCAGTTTGATGAAGGCGATGGAGCCCAGGCCGTAGGGGCCGTTACGCGCCGCCAGCGGCGAGGGCTTGCCCTCGTTGTTGTAGTAGCCGGGCGTGCATTCTTCCTGGAAGCGCTGGCGCATCAGGGCCGAGGAGATGATCGTCTGCACCCAGGCGTCTTCGGCTTCCTGCGAGGCCTCGACCACCGTGGACTGGCGGTCCTGCGCGGTCTTGATGATGTAGGACAGGTGCCTGGACTGCTCGTTGAGCATGTGCGGGAAGTTGGCGGTGAAGCCGGACTGCGAGTTGCTGACGAGAAGGCAGTTGGGAAAGCCGCGGACATGCATGCCGTGCAGGCTCGAGACGCCGTCTTTCCACTTGTCGCTCAGCGGCTGGCCGTCGCGGCCGTAGACTTCGTAGCCGGCGCGGCGCGTGTAGGAGGTGCCGACCTCGAAGCCGGTGCCGTAGATCAGGCAGTCGAGCTTGTATTCCTTGCCGCCGGCGACGACGCCGTTCTCGGTGATGCGCTCGACGCCCTTGCCGTCGGTGTCGACCAGCGTGACGTTCGGGCGATTGAAGGCATCGAGATATTCGTCGTGGAAGCAGGGGCGCTTGCAGAACTGGTTGTAGTAGGGCTTGAGCGCCTCGGCGGTGCCGGGGTCGCGCACGGTCGACTGGGCGCGGGCGCGGATCTGCTCCATCTTTTCGAAATCGGCGAGTTGCATGGTGGTCATAAGATCGGTGGCGCCGCCATCGGCGCTGGCCTTGCGCATCAGCGTCAGGAATTTCCCGATGATGTCGGTCCAGCCGTCATTGACCAGGTCCTCGGCCTGCGGCACGCCGGAGACCAGCGCGTTGAAATTGTCCATGCGGGCCTGCTGCCAGCCGGGCTGCAGCGCTGAGGCCCAGGCCGGATCCGTCGGCCGGTTGTTGCGCACGTCGATGGAGGAGGGCGTGCGCTGGAAGACGTAGAGCTCTTTGGCGCCGGCGCCCAGATGCGGCACGCACTGCACGGCGGTGGCGCCGGTGCCGATGATGCCGACGACCTTGTCTTTCAGGCCGGTCAAATTGCCGTTCGAATCGCCGCCCGTGTAGCCGTAGTCCCAGCGGCTGGTGTGGAAGGAGTGGCCCTTGAAGCTTTCCACGCCCGGAATGCCCGGCAGCTTGGGACGGTGCAGCGGGCCGTTGGCCATGACCACGAAGCGCGCCTTCATGGCGTCGCCCTTGTTGGTCTTGACGATCCAGCGCGCCAGCTTGTCGTCCCAGCGCATCTGCGTGACTTCGGTCTGGAACACGGCATTCTTGTAGAGATCGAACTTCTCGCCGATGGCGCGGGAGTGTTTGAGAATCTCCGGCGCGCGGGTGTATTTCTCCACCGGAATGAAATTCAGCTCTTCGAGCAGCGGCAGATAGACGTAGGATTCGATATCGCAGGCGGCGCCGGGATAGCGGTTCCAGTACCAGGTGCCACCGAAATCGCCGCCCTTCTCGACGAGGCGGATATCCTCGATACCGGCTTCGCGCAGGCGGGCGCCGGCGAGCAGGCCGCCGAAGCCGCCGCCCACCACCAGTACTTCCACTTCGTCGTTGAGCGGCGCGCGGGCGATCGGCTCGACATAGGGATCGTCGAGATAGTGGGCGAAGCGGCCCTTGATCTCGACATATTGCTCGTTGCCGTCCGTGCGCAGGCGCTTGTCGCGCTCGGCGCGGTATTTCGCGCGCAAAGCGGCGGGGTCGAAGCCCAGATCGTCGGTGGTAGCCTCGAATGCCATTGCGCGTGCCTCCAGCAGGACTGACTTGTTGTCAGTATGCGGAAACGGCGGCGGATTTCCAGCAGAAATTTCGAAGATCGGGTACGGGGCCTCCCCTTGACGCCGCGGAAACGCTGGATTCACTGATAGAAAAGACGAAAGGCGCCAGAGTGCACCTGACGCCTTTCGTCCTGGCCGAGTTGTCGGCGGATGCGGCCAGCCTTCTGGGGCCCGACCGACAAAACACCTTCGCTTGCACCCCTCGGTCCTATGCGACGTCGCAGGCGGTGGCTGCCTTCGGCCGGAAGGCGCCGCCATGCCTTTGTCCTCGGTGCGCGTGGTGCGCACAGGCCCTGTATGCGGCCACGTTGTTTTCGCTTCGGGACATTCGCCGCCACGGCCGCGAATGTGAACCCGCATCTGCGTATCCCTCAAGTATTCGCAAGTATAGATATGGACCGAATACTGCATTTCAAGGGCTGGATAAGAAATTTAATGCCGGAGCGAATCCATCAATGGAATCCGAGACGGAACATTACATGGGAGCGATTTTGAGCGATGCTTATCCCTGTTGGCACTGTCCGCGCACGGACAGGCAACGACCTCGAATCCGCGCGACGACCGGCGAGGAAGAATTATCGCGTCAGGCCTTCTTGCTTTTGCGCACTTTCGCCCGGGCAGGAGCTTTCGTCTTCGCTCTGCTCCGATTGTAAGCCACAGCGGCACGGACGAGACTTTTCAGAGCAGCCGCATCGATCTTGTCACCCTCGAAAAGATCGATCGCGCGCCACGCATTGCCGCCGAGGCCCGCGTTGAAAAGCTTGTCGGGATCGGGGAGCTTCGCCCCGTGCGCGAAGGTAAGCTTGACCTTCTCCTTGTGGGCGTTGCCGACCGCGATGATGCCGCCCAGAGACCACACCGGGCTTCCCATCCATTTCCATTCCTCGATGATCTCCCGGTCGGCCTGAAGGATGGCCTTGCGGACGCCGGCGAGCGTCTTGCCGCGCCAGTCGGTGAGCTTTGCGATCAGCTGATCGATGCGTTGCGATGAATTCATGAGATGCCTCGAATTTTAGTCCCGTTGGTTGGCTCGAATGCGCCAATTCCTTTTGGCGTCCGTTTCTATCCGCCTGTGCATCGTCGGCCGCGCCACCGGACGGCATAGGGCAGCACGAACAGGTACAGGCCGGTGAACAGGAGCAAGGCGAGCGGAGGCAGCGGCGAGAGGTACACCCAGTAGGCTGGCTCCTTCCCTGCGCCCTTGGCGACGAAGATGGCGCCGACGACCACTGTAAAGACGATCGACAGCCAGCGGTGAATCTGCCGAATCCAATCGTTCCAATTCAATCGGACCTCCTGTGAGATGAGCCGAGCAACGGGTCTGATGAGGGGCCGTGGCTATCGTGCTGCCGTCTCGAACAACTCGATCGGATTTCCGTCGGGATCTTCCACCTGAATCTGCTTGCCGCCAGGCCCCACTTCCATCTCGTTGCGGAAGCGCACGCCTTCGTTCTTCAGTTCGCCGATGCGTGCCGGCAAGTCCGCGACCTGAAGCATCACGCGGTTCCAGCCGCCGGGCTCTTGCGGACGGCCATCCGCCATCGGCCGGGAGCCGGAGGCGCCGGGGCCGCTGAGGATGAGCTTGAAATCGCCGATCGACACCTGTCCGAAGGCGGGCAGGCTTTGAAAGTCCAAATTAAGGCCCAGCGTTTGCGTATAGAAGGCAATCGAGCGTTCAACATCCTTGGCCTGATACCGCACGCCCCAAAGCCCGAGCACCATGGGATGGTTCTTCGTCGAATTCATCGGCTCCTCCGTTTCGTTCTCTGCCCGATTGTCCGCGATCTCCGGCCCGACCTGCGGCTTCACTCGATCCGCGCCAAGGCCTGTTCGAGGTTTGTGAAGAATCTCTGCCAGCCCTGCGTGGCGCCGCCGAACGCCTGGCGTTGATCGGTGCGGAAGCCCGACTGCTCCATGCGCAGATGGGTCCCCGTTCCCGTCGGGGTGAGAGTCCAGGTGACGACACTCTCCAGACCCATGGCCGCCCAGGTGTAAGCGAGTGTTTTGTTCGGCTCTACTGCCATGACCCGACAGTCCGCAGCGCCCCAGTTTCCACGCAGATTGAAACGGTGATCCACGACCGGCTTGAAGTCGTTCTTCATCAGCCACTCCTCGATCAGGTGCGGCTGGGTGAGCGCGCGCCAGATCTTCTCCGGCGGATACGGTATCTCGCGTTCGACGATGACGGAGCGCGTTTCGGTCGCGGTCATTGGTCCATCCTTTTCAACAAGTCTTCGAGGTCGTCGAACCGGCTCTGCCAGAAGCCGGTCATCTGGCTGGTCCAGTCGATCAGCGGCGCAAGCGCGCCCAGCTGCGCGCTGTAGTGCGTCTGGCGGCCTTCGTGGCGGTCGCGCACCAGTCCGGCCTGCCGCAGAACGCCCAGATGCTTGGAGACGGCCGGCTGCGAGACCCTGGCCCGCGCCGTCAGGGCTCCGACCGTCGTCTCGCCTTCGCGGCACAGGCGCTCGAAGAGTGCCCGCCGGGTCGGATCGGCGAGCGTTCTGAACAGGACATCGTGCGCTTTGGGCATGTGGGATCGATAACCCGCTGGCTATTGATTGACGTATAACCGGTTGGCTATGTGTTAGTCAAGCGCTCTAGAAAAACGCGTCGAGGAACGCCGCGGCTTCATCCGAGATGCCGGTGAGCTTGTTGGTGGCCTGGCGATAGAATTTGAAATCGAGCTCGCTTCGCCCCAGCGGACGCTTGGCCTGCGCGGCGCGGCCTTGATCGCGAACGCCATGCTTGTCTTCGTCAACGCCTATTGCAGGTTCATGCGGATCTTGATGAGGGCCACGGCGCCGACCACCGGCGAGGCGTCGGCCGACCACAGGTTCATCTTCATCACCGACGCCAGCGTCACCGCCGCCTCCGAAAATCCGAGGCCGTCCGGGTCGCCGGGGGCCGGGGCGCAGCCGGTCAGGCTGCCGTCGGGCCCGACGATGCAGCGCGCGACGCCGACGCCCGTGGTCAGGCCCTTGGCGGTGGCCTGCGGCGGGAACACTTTGGGCGCGTTGGCGGGATCGAAGCGGACCAGCCAGATCGGCGAATTCACCTGGCGCTGTGCGCTGCCGCCGGGCGCCGGAAAGCGGATCGGCAGGTCGACCCAGATCGGCGCGCCGGCCGGCGTCGCCGCCAGCGCCGGCAGGATCTTGAACTTGTCCGTCAAGCCGAGCGCCGCCTTGCCGAAGCCGAGATGCTCCGGCGACTGCTTGATGATCTGGCAGGACGAAAGTTCGCCGCTGTCTTGCACCCGGCAGTGCGCGACCGCGTAGCCTTCGACAGTGCCGGCGCCGGCGGGATAGGCCCCAGCCAGATCGTCGAAGCTGGCCGCCTGGATCCAGATGGGATGGTCCATCATCGTCACATCGCGCATGGCCAGCGGATTTCTGAGCGCCAGGAAGCCCATCGGCGAGAACTGGGAATCCGGGGCCTTGAAGTGAATGACGAAGGACATCGTCGAGGCTTCGGGTCCGTTCGCTCCCATGGCAGGCGTCATGCGGAACGTCGTGCGCAGCTCCAGAGCGGCGCGGCCGAAGCCGCGGCCCGGCGGAGACTCGGCAACGACGCTGCACGTTTCGGCCAGGCCGTAGGCGTCGATCAGGCAGCTCAGCGTCGCCTCGCCATTGGCGCGGACCTGATAGGCGGTCTTGGGCCACACCGTCACATAGGTGCCGCCGGCGCTGTCGTCGCCCTGCATCTCCACCGTCGTGGCCTGGCGCCGGTCCGCCGGCGCCGTCACGATCACGGTTTCGGTTCGTGTCTTGGGCGGCGGCGGCGCGTCCTGTGCCGAGGCGGCAACGACACCCAGAGAGAAGACGCCGGCGATTGCGATTTTGAATCGCGGCAAGGACTTCGCGAAGCGATCTGTCATGGGCCTGTCCAAGAATTGCACCGAGGAGTGACCGCGGGTGGACGCCGAGGATAGCATCTCGCGGGGACTCTTTGGAGCCCGCGACGGCGCGTCACTGTCCGCGCGGCGCGAAAGACACTGCAAACATGGATTTTCCGAGACCGCGCGACACCGGCACCGTCACTTCTTCTCGGCCGGGAACAGGTGGAAGTAGGGCGCGGCTTCCTTCAGCACGCGGGCGAAGGACGGGCGTTCGCCGAGGCGCGCCAGATAGGCGGCGCAGTTGGGGAACACGCCGGCCAGCGGCGTCACCCGATCGGCGTAGTGCAGCGCCGGCGCTGCGGCGCAGTCGGCCATGGTGAAGTCCTCGCCCATGGCCCAGCGCCGGGAAGCCATCTCGGCTTCTATCATGGCGCAGGCGGTGTGCATCTGGGCGCGGGCCTGCTCGACGCCCAGCGGATCGCGGCTGCCGTCCGGCCGTCGCCAATCGCCGGTGATTTTCTGCATCGGGACCTGGACGTTGAGATCGAAGAAGCGGTCGCGCAGCCGCACCTGGCGCGCCGCATCGGCATCGTCGGGGACCAGCTTCACCGGCCCCGGATAATGCTGCGCCAGATATTCGATGATGATGCTCGATTCCGGCACCAGCCAGTCGCGCGCCGTGTCCTGCAGCAGCGGAAACTTGCCGATGGGCCACAGCTTGAGGAACGCCGCGCGCTCGGTCTTGTCGCCGAGGTTCACCAGAACCGGTTCGAACGGCGTCGTGTTCTCATACAGCGCGATCAGCACCTTCATGCAGAACGAGGAGAGCGGGTGATAGTAGAGCTTCAGAGTCATGATCGCGGCCGTTCAGGGTTTGCGGTCGAACTCGGTGTCGATGACGAGCTGGATCGGCTCCTTGAAGAAGGGCGACATGCCGTAGTCCTGCGGATTGATGGCGCCCTCGGCGTGGATGCCGATGACGTGGCCCATCACCGGCCCGCCGGCGAAGCCGGGACCGGCGCCGACCAGCGTGACGTCGAAGGTCACCGGCATGGTCTTGCCGCGCAGCGTGAAGTCGCCGGTGACCTTGCCGTGCGTGGCGTCGATCTTCTTGAAGGCGGTGGAGACGAAGGTGGCCTGCGGGAACTGCGTCGCGTCGAGATATTTGGGGCCCGCCAGCTGCACCGCGAAGCCTGGCACGTTGCTGGCGATCGATGCGGTCTCGACGGTGGCGCTGAGCTGCGAGCTGGCGATCGCCCTGGGATCCCAGGTCAACTTGGCGGCGACCTTTTCGAAGCGGAAGACGCTCAGCGAGAAGCCCATATGCGAGACGCGGGCGATGACGCCGACATGGTTGCCATCCAGCGTGTAGTCGCCGGCGATCGCCTTGCTCACATCCTTGCCGCCATGCGGCAGGACGAAGGGCGTCGGGGCAGGCGCGGGGTCCGCCGCCAGCGTCGCGGTGGCGGCGAGCAGCAGCGCGGCGCTAGCCAGAAGCGTGTGTCTCATGGTCGTGATCCTCTTGAAGACGATGGGCGGGTGCGAAAGCCTATCGCAGTTTCGCAACATAGTCGCGCAGACGGTCGAGTGCTACCGGAGCAATTCCTTGAGAAAATCTCCGGACAGCGCGTAGCCGCACACCAGCCCGGATCATTTTTCGCCTGACCTGACCAGGTGAGACCAGCAGAGACTGTCTGTATGCTGGTCTCAACGACCTCCGTATAGCCTGAAAACTCAATACTAAGTCGCACGGGCGACTTGAGCCTTGATGCCATCGGACATCCAGCGGAGACATCCGTGCAAAGCTTCGAAAACATCTCCAAGCTGACGCATCGCAGCGGCCTCATCGTCGCCCCACGCCCATATGCGAAGCGATATAGCGTGACCTGCCTTTTCCACTTCAGTGAAGAAATGCGCCCACTCGCCCACTTTTACGACGGCGGGAATGTTTGGAACGTTCTCGCGTAGGGCGTCGAGCATCCGAATCTTTATGGCATCCACGGTCGGCTTTGAGCAGTTCCATAGCAAGTCGCGTACGATGAACGTTAGCCGGCAGTGCATGACCACCGGGTCCGCGCCAAAGGCCGATCTGATCGGTTCCGGCGTTGCGTGATCGACAATGGGAGGCCGCAAGCCGCAATCGTTCGACTCGAACACGGAATCCGCTCCGTTTAACCACGAGAGTAGTTCGTAGAACCGTTGAATGGCTTCACAATGCGCCCACGGTTTGAAGTCCTCCAATACATTCGGGATTTGCTCAGGCTGCGACTTGAAATCCCAGTAGTGCAAGTTGGGATTGGAAACGACGACGGTCCACGGATGCTGGCGTGGCGGCGGAATCTCGTCGTCCAATTCCGTTATCATGGGAGCATACGCGTCGAACCACTGCCACCGACAGACTTATACAGAAGGCTGACGACCAAAGGGGACCGCGGTCTTACTTCCGCCACCGCATCAGCCAGCTTAGCAGATCCAGCGGAATTTGAGTTACAAGGGGACCCAGGATCTGAAGCGCCTGAGGCGCGTGTAATCCTGGGTCTCCTTCCCTCGAGCCGCTTCGCGGCTCTCGCCGGGGATGACAGCGGCAATTGTGCCTACAACACCGTCAGCATCCCCGCGACAAGAGGATGCCGGATGATGTCGGCGTCGCCGAGGCGGACGACGGCGATCTCGGGCACGCGTTCGAGGCGGTCCGCGATGTCGCCCAGGCCCGACATGCCCTTGAGCAGGTCGGTCTGGTCGGGATCGCCGGTGAGCACCATGGTCGAGCGCCAGCCCAGACGCGTGAGCAGCATCTTGAGCTGGGTGTAGGTGCAGTTCTGCGCCTCGTCGATCACGACATAGCAATCGCTGAGCGTGCGGCCGCGCATATAGGCGACGGGCGCGATCTCGATGAGGCCGTCGGCGACCAGCGCCTTCAGCCGCTTGGTGCCCAGACGCTCGGTCAGGCAGTCGTAGAGCGGGCGCAGATAGGGCGCGAGCTTTTCCTGCAGGTCGCCGGGCAGGAAGCCGAGACTCTCGCCCGCCTCCACCGCCGGACGCGACAGCACGATGCGGCCGCAGCGCCCGGATTCAAGCGCTTCGACGGCCTTGGCGATGGCGAGATAGGTCTTGCCGGTGCCGGCGGGGCCGAGCGCGAGCACGACGGAGCGCGCTTCGATGGCGTCCAGCAACACCTGCTGGGTCGGGCTCATCGCCCGGATGTTCTTTACGTATTTGCGGTCGCGCTGGTCGTCGTCATTGCGCGGGTTCCAGCCGCCGCGGGACGGAAAGGGATGAACGTTTTCGGATTCCTGGTAGTCGCGGGCCTTGTGGCGCGCGGAACGCTTGGCCATGGAGTCTCCCTGGTCAGGAACGGAACGCTTGATGGGATGTGTCGGTCGGCGTGCGTGCAAGGGCGGACCGCTTTGTCCGGCACTTCGAGGATTTGCACAGTGCAGTGCTGCACTAAATCGGCCCCCGTCGAATCACGCTCCGACAAGAAAAGCGTAACAGGGTTTGCGGAAGCGCAATGTGAAATCTGGGTAGTGGGTCAGTTTGAGCCGGAAGCAAGGTCCGCGACGAGAGGCTCGTCAAAGAGTGCAATCTCCTCCGGCGTCGGCGCCTGGAATATCTTCAACCATCGGGACACATCATCTCGCTCTATCGGCGGACTTTCCACACCGCGACGTCGAATCCTCTCGAAGAGGACATCCGCGGTCGCGGAGAGATAATGCAGCTCAACGGCAGCGCCGAGGGCTCGGGCTCTGAGCCGCAAGGCGTCCCTCTCAGACCTTCCCCAGGTGCCCCACTCGATGATTACGGTAAGCCCGAGTGCAAGGAGTTCCTGCCCTAATTTCCATTGCAGCGCTTCGATTCTTCCTCGCTTCTCTTCATCATAGAGGCTCAGTGATAGTGCATCCATCCAGTCGTCGGGAGAAAGCCGAACCGCGTGGAAGTTGCTCTCAAGCGATTTGGCAAGCGTCGTCTTGCCGGAACCTGGCAACCCACAAACAATAATCAGTCTGGGTCCAATAGCGGACACTTGCATAAGCAGATTATAGCTGACGTTTGGTGCTTTTCAGCCGTGAATTTTGACCACACAGCGGGCGGCCAGATATCAAACTGACCCACCGCCGAAATCTGAAAGTCGCGTGTCGGCGGGCGATCAACCGGCGCGCAGATGTCCGGCGACGGAGACGATGGCGTCGACAAGATCGATCAGGCGCGCGGCGTATTGTTCCGGGATGGCGAGGCGCGCGTCGCCGCCGAGGAAGGCGCTCTCCAGCGTGTCGAGCAGCGCGATCAAACGCAGGTGATGAATGCCGAGCGCGCTTTGTATCGGATCGGTGACAACGCCGGCGAAGGCGGCGGCCGTGGCGCTGGCGGCGAGCACGGCGCCGACCACGGTGAAGGCCGCGACGCCGCCGATCTTGGCGCCGAGCGCCTGCGCCAGCGCGGGTCCGAGCGTGAGAAAACCGGGCGTCGCCTGATGCAGGAAGGCGCCGCCGGCCGCCATGGTGACGCCGGCGCTGACGATCTCGCCGGCCGCGCCGCGGGCGTTGAGATAGATCGCGATCTGCTGCGCCAGCCTTGCGTCCATCATGAGCCGCTGCTTCTCGCCCCAGGGGCCGTTGAGCATGCCGAGCGCCCCGTCGAGCCGCCGGTCGCCGAGAATCTCGACCGCCAGCGCGTCGTGGAAGGAGGGCGCGCCCGAGCCGGTGTAGGGCAGTTCCAGAAGATCGACGATCAGGCGGCGCTCGATCTCGTTCGTCACGCTGGTGCGGAAGAAGAGCTCGCGCGCTTTGAGGCGTTCGGCGGTCTGTTTGCGCCCCGCCAGCGCCAGCAGGCCAGCCGCCGCGTTGAGGCCGAGTTGCGGCCCGGCCAGCGCGGCATTGAGCGGCGCGCGCCACAGATCGTGGCCCAGCGCGTGGCGATGGGTCTGCAGCGCGCCGGACAGCGAGAACGTCCGCTCGACAAATCCGGGCACGCGGCTGCGGCGCTTGCGGAAATAGGTGCGGATGGAGTCCTCGACGATGGTGTGGGCCAAGGCGCTGTCGAGCGCGGGTAGTTTCGAAGCATTTGCCATGGCGGCAGTATGGCGTGAAACGCGCGGCGCGCGAAGCCTCGCCTTGGCGCGATTGTGCTGCCACAATGGCGCCGCGATCATGGAAACGGGACGCTGGGCATGCCGATCTACGCGCTGGACGACGCGACGCCGGAGCTTCCGCCGGAGGGCGAGTATTGGGTCGCGCCCAACGCGGTCCTGATCGGCAAGGTGCGGCTGCTCAAAGGCGCCAGCATCTGGTGGGGTTGCGTGCTGCGCGGCGACACCGACTGGATCACGGTCGGCGAGAATTCCAACGTCCAGGACAATTCGGTGATCCATGTCGATCCCGGCGAGCCGGTGACCATCGGCGCGGGTTGCACGGTCGGCCACCGCGTCATCGTGCATTCGTGCACCATCGAGGACGGCTCGCTGATCGGCATGGGCTCGACGCTGCTCAACCGCAGCCGCATCGGGAAGAATTCCCTGGTCGGCGCCAATTCGCTGGTCACCGAAGGCAAGGAATTTCCCGAAGGCTCGATGATCATGGGCGCGCCCGCCAAGGTGACGCGGCCGCTGAACGAGCGCGAATTCGCGGGGCTGAAAATGTCGGCGGCGGGGTATGTGTACAACCATCAGCGGTACGCCAAGGGCGTGCGGCTGGTAGGGTGAGGCTCGCGGTTGCGGTCAGCTTATGGTAACATTGTCGTATGAGCAGGAAACAGGTCTCCAAACCCGCCGCGCCGTCCATCGAAGACGATGAGCGCCATACGAGCCATACCGACGACTTTGTGTCTCGCAACCGGGATGCACTGAACGAGTCCATCCGCAACGCCCGCGATGACGTTGCCGCCGGAAGAGTTTCCAAGAAGTCGATCGCCGACATTGTAGCCGAAGGCCGCAGCAGGCATCGCCGCAGCGCTTGATCGACCATGCCGTTGCGCGTCGTCAAATCGCTTCAAGCCGAACGTGATTTGACTGAGTTGTTCGACTATATCGCCCACGACAGCGGCGTGGCTCGCGCTGAAGCGGTGCTCAGCTGGTTTATGAACCGCTCGATAGCGGTCCGGCATCCTAGAGTCGGTTGTTGCCAGATGAATCAATACCCCCAAACCCGTCATGGCCGGGCTCGTCCCGGCCACCCATACTCCCTGTCTGAATCGTGATTATGGGTGGCCGCCACAAGGGCGGCCATGACGAAGGGGTGGGCTAAGTTGATCGCAACTGACTCTAGTTTGGCGCGTCGTCAGTTTGGCGCGTCGTCGGGTGATCGGCGCGTGCAGGTTGCCAGCAGTCAAAGCCCCACCGTGTTTGGCATTTGCCTTCCGGTGCCGCGCCGATGAACAATAGGCGGTCAAGGTAAAATCGAATTGCAGACGGAGGATTTTCAGAGATGTCGGATGTGGTCAAGGTTTCGGATGCGGGGCATGTGCGGACGATCGTCCTCAACCGGCCGGAAAAGAAGAATGCGCTGAGCAACGCGCTGGCCTGGGGCGTCGTCGCCGCGATCGAGGACGCGGCCAGGAACGACGACGTCTGGGTGATCGCGCTGACCGGCAGCGGCGATGCGTTCTGCGCGGGCCTGGATCTGTCGGGCAGCGACCGCTTCCATCCGCTGTCGCCGCAGTCGGCGCAGCTGGACGATATCAGCTGGGTCGGCCAGTTCCTGCTCGCCATCCGCAAGCGCTGCGACAAGCCCGTCATCGGCGGCATCAATGGTGTCGCGGTCGGCGCGGGCCTCGGCCTCGCCATGGCGACCGACGCGCGCATCGTCGCCAAGAGCGCGCGGCTGATGGCCGGTTATACCAGGATCGGCGGCTCGCCCGATGCGGGCCTGACCATCACGCTGCCGCAGGCGATGGGCTATGAGCGCGCCCTGCGCTTCATGATGGAAAACCGCACCGCCAACGGCGAGGACGCCGTCGCGCTCGGCATGGCCGGTGAAGTCGTCGACGACGACAAGTTCGCCGCGCGGCTCGCCGCCTATTGCGAAGAACTGTGCCAGTGGTCGCCGATCACCCTGCGCCTGCTCAAGCGCGGCATGGTCAAGTCGATGGAGACCAGCGACATCGAGCAGCAGTTGCGCTACGAGCTTTCCAACATCCGCATGGCGTTCGGCAGCGAGGATGCGAAGGAAGCCCGCAAAGCGTTCTTCGAAAAGCGCAAGCCCGTCTTCATCGGACGGTGATGCGGTTCGCTCAGCTGGCTTTGGCGATCGGCTCGTGCTGGGCGGTCCAGACGCGGCGGATGCGGGTGTCGGATTCGGGGCCGAAATTGAACCAGGCGGCCTTGTTGTGCGTCGCGTCGACGATGAACAGCATGTCCATCTTGCCGAGCTTCTGCACCAGCGCGTTGCGGATGGTGTTGATGGGCTGATCGCTGGTCAGGAGCCAGGCCTGCGGCATCAGCGAATAGGCCGGGCCGAGATTGAAGATCTCTTCCTCGAGGCCCGAGATCGAGCGCGACTTCATGTCGGCGACGATGACGAAGCGGCCGCGTTCGCCGCTGCGCGGCTCGTCGTTGCTGCGGCCGAAGGTCGGCGAGATCATGTCTTCTTCGTTTTCGACGCCCTCGGCGGTGACGAATTTGCCGGTGGCCGACGGCGTCGGACCCGAGGCCGGCGCGAACAGGCCGAGCAGCGCGGGAAATTCCTCGGCGGCCTTGAACTGGGTCTCGCCGGCCGGCGCGACGCGCGAATGCGCCGCCAGGCGGCCTTCGGCGACGAAAGCCTGCATCTGCTTGGCGGTGTAGGGGCCATAGGTCTGGCCCGCGACGCTGATAGTCCAAGTGTCCGACATGTGCGGCAACGCTTTCCGTGGTTGCCGCCAACCTAGGATTAAATAGTTACCCAAGCCTTGCCGTGGACCGGCCGCCACGGGAGACTTGCGCGGGAAACACAGGGAAAACGCCATGGCTGACTACGAATTCTGCAAGGTCGAGCGGGAGGGCAGGCTGACCATCGTCACCCTGAACCGGCCCGAGGTGATGAACGCCCTGCACGCGCCGGCGCATCTGGAACTGGCCGGCGTGTTCGACGCCTTCGCCGCCGATCCCGAGCAATGGGTGGCCATCATCACCGGCGCGGGCGAGCGCGCCTTCTCGGCCGGCAACGACCTGAAGGTCACGGCGGCCGGCGGCGGCAGCGCCCGGAACCTGCCGGCGAACGCCGCCGGGTTCGGCGGGATCGCCAGCCGTTTCGATCTGGAAAAACCCCTGATCGCCGCGGTCAACGGCATCGCCATGGGCGGCGGCTTCGAGATCGCGCTGGCCTGCGACCTCATCATCGCTTCGGAAGCGGCGGTGTTCGCGTTGCCCGAGCCGCGCGTCGGGTTGGCCGCGCTGGCCGGCGGCCTGCATCGGTTGCCGCGTGAGATCGGCACCAAGCGCGCGCTCGGCATGATCCTCACCGGCCGCCGCGTCAGCGCGGCGGAGGGCAAGGAACTGGGCTTCGTCAACGAGGTGGTGCCCGCCGCGCAGCTGATGACGCGGGCCAAGGAACTGGCGACGCAGATCATGGCGCTGTCGCCGATGTCGATCCGCGCCTCCAAGCAGGCGGTCTATCGCGGCCTCGACGAGGCCTCGGTCGCCGACGCGCTGAAGAACCAGAACAGCTATCCGGCGGTAGCCGCGATGTATCGCAGCGAGGACCTGCGCGAGGGCCCCAAGGCGTTCGCGGAGAAGCGAGCGCCGCAATGGAAGGGCAAGTGAAGGAAATTGTCATGGCGCGCTACGCTGCGCCGACCGAACCAGTTGGCGGAGGCTAACGATGTATTGCCAAGGTTGTGGAACGGAACTGTCCGATGAAGCCAATTTTTGCTCGAAATGTGGACGGCCCCAGAAGCCGGGGATTGCATTGCCGGGAGCAGCTACGCCGACACCCGCAATTTATGAAGTATGCGATACCCGATACCAGTTCCTGGGCGGAAGACCGATAAGCACTATCGGCGCGGCGAGGGTGAGTTTCTTCGCAGCCGCCATCTCACCGAAGAAGGGCAAGTATTCCGCGGCGGAGTCGCCGGAATTTAAATCCCGCAAGGTACTGGACGGTAGAGAGATAATCGCCGATCTCACCGGTCACAAGTTTCAATCCGAGCGGGATGCGGCCTTCGCCGATTTGGTGGAGAAATTGCTTGCGGATGGATGGGAACGAACCCAATCCGGGCAAAACATTTACCGGCACAGCTTTCGCAGGCTCGTAACGTGAGCAATCCGAGGGCCGCGATGGAAGGGCAAGTGAAAGAATTCGCTTGAGCCGGCCCCAAGGGCATAGCGTGGAGTGGCATTCGAGGAGCCGCTCACGCCATGCCGAGCAAGCCAGCAAAGCCCAAAGACAACACCGCCGCCATCGCGGTGCAGTTCGGCGTTTCGCTCAAAGCGCTGCGGCTCTATGAGCGGCTGGGCCTGTTGCGCGCGCCAAGGACGCAGGCCGGCTGGCGCGTCTACGGCCAGGCGGAGATCGAGCGCCTGCACGCGATCCTGTCGCTCAAGCAGATCGGCCTGCCGCTGGCGCGGATCGCCGAATTGTTCAGGGCCGGGCCGACCGATCTGGGCGCCCTGCTGTCGGTGCAGGCGCAACTGCCGAGCGAGAACCGGCGCGAGATCGATCACACACTGACGCTGATACAGGTCGCCCGGGAGCGCGTCGCCAAGAAGAGCGTGTTGTCGGCCGAGGAACTTTCGGCGTTGGTGCGCAAGATTTCGCGGACCGTGATCCGCATGACGCCGCAACTGGAGGATCTGGCGCGGCGCGTCTACACGCCGGAGCAGGCCGCCAGGTTGTACAACCGCGAGCAGACACCCAAGGAGGCGGCGCGCATCAGCGCCTTCTGGGAGCGCGTCGCCGTCGACATCGGCGCGATGCTGCCACACGGCGATCCGCTGTCGCGGAAGGGCCTCGCCATCGCGCGCCGCGTCACCGCGTTCATTGCACGATCGACGCGCGGCGATGCGGAATTGTGGAACAGCGCGGCGCGGTTCTGGCAGCAAGCCGTCAGCGATCCGCAGATGTCCAAGCAACTTCCCATGAGCAAGCCGCATTGGGACTTCATGGCGAAGGCCATGACGGAACTGAAACGCCGCGGCGAACTGAAATACTGAGCCGACATTCTTCAACCGTTCGTGGCCCGCCACGCGAAACAAGGAAACGTCTCCATGGAACGCAAGACGATGCTCTCGCCGCTGGCGGCGTTGCTGCTCTATATCGCCATCTACGCTGCCGTCGTGATCGTCGTCGCGCCGCTGGCGAGGGGCCTGGCGGCGCCGTTTTTCGATCAGAGCACGGTGCACGGCATCATGATATTTCGCGGCGCCTCGGCCGTTTTCTTCGGCTGGCTCAATCTGGCATTCGCCGTTCTCGTGCTGCGCCTGCGCGGCCAGACGTTGTCGCAGATCGGCTGGGGCCGGCGCGGCGCGATCTGGGGCTGGCTGCTCGCGCTCGCCATCGTCGGGCTCTATATCGGGACGAGCTTTCACTCTTTCGATCCCAAACACGCCAAGGCCTATGCGCTCGACCCCGGGATGTGGCTGTCGGACTGGTCGTTGTTCCGCATCGGCCTGGCGCTCGGCCTCGGGCTCACGGCCGGCATCTGCGAGGAAACGATCTTCCGCGGCTTCGTGATGTCGCAGGCGCGCGACGCCGGCGCGCCGGTCGCGGTGCAGATCCTGCTGTCTGGGCTGCTGTTCGGGCTGGCGCATTTCAGCCTGGGCGAAATGAACGGTCACGTCGATATCGCCACGACCCTTGGCGTGGTCGCCAGCACGGCCGTCTTCGGCATCGCGTTCGCGATCGTCTATGTGTTGGCGAAACGCAGCCTGCTGCCCGGAGTGGTGGGCCATACGATTTTCGCGGCAACGTTCGAGCCGTTTATGGTGATGACCGTCATCGCGGCCAGCTTTCCGCACCTCGCCCGATAAGCAAAAACCCCGCGCCGGTGACGGCGCGGGGTCTGCTTCGTTCGGCGGTCGGTCAGCCGGTTCTAGGTGTCCATGATTTCCCAATTGCCGTGGCGATGGCAGGCGGTGCCATCGCGCGACAACCGTTCGTCATGACGCCAGATGACCTGGGTGAAATCCACGCAGCGATGACCGTCCTCGCGATAGGCGCGATTGACGACGATGTAGCCGTGACCGCCGTGGTTGCCATGCCATTCATAGCGTTCGCCGACATCGCCGTCGAAGGCCTCTTCGTAGGCGCGGCTGGCGCTGTCGCGGTCGTCGCAATCGATGTCGCGGCTGATCGCGTTGCCGGCGATGCCGCCGACGATCGCGCCGCCGACGACGGCGCCGGCATTGCCGTGACTCGCCGCGCTGCCGATGGCGCCGCCGAGGATGGCGCCGAGCACCGTGCCGCCGGCATGGCCATGGCCGCTGCAATCGTCGGCCCAAGCGCCGCCCGTTCCCGCGCACAGTGCCAGCATCGCGGCGCCTGCGATCAATCCGGATTTCATCAACATGTAGCTCTCCTCATTGGGGCGGCCCCGGCTCGACAAACGGGCCAAAGTCCGCGCGTGTTGAAAATCAGTTTTGCCTTTCCCGGCATGAACCCTGCCTGAACAGAATAGGGCAGAATCGGGCCATACTGGACAGGGCTGTTGCGAAAACTTTTCATGGCGCGTTTTGTTCCCTTTTTTGGCCGATTCCGGCTTGTTCAGCGGAGCAGGTGATTTGAACGCAGTGCACAATTGGGCGCGCCTGGGGGCTCTGGTGGTCCTTGGCGCCACACTGTGTCTTGGAGGCTGCAGCAAGGCGCCGCCGAAAACCGCCGGGCACAAGCCGGGCATTTCGCTGCGCGGCGAAGCGATTCCCTTGGGCGCGCTGCCACGCGTGGCGATTCCGTCGCGCTATCGCATCGCGCTGCGCATCGATCCCAAGGCCGACCGCTTCAGTGGGCATGTCGAGATCGACGTCGACTTTCTCAAGGCGCGGCGTTCGCTGTTCCTGCATGGCCTGGATCTCAACGTCTCCGGCGTGACGGTGCGGCTGAAATCGGGCCAGAGTTTCGCGGCGCATTACGACCAGGTCGATCCGTCGGGCGTGGCGCGGCTGATCTTCGTCGACCAGGTGCCGGCCGGCGCGGCGACGCTGATCTTCGACTACGACGCGCCGTTCGACCGTTCGCTCGAGGGCCTCTACAAGGTCGTCGACCGCGGCGACTCCTATGCCTTCACCCAGTTCGAGTCGACGGACGCGCGGCGCGCCTTTCCGTCCTTCGACGAGCCGGGCTTCAAGACGCCGTTCGACATCACGGTGATCGCGCCGCGCGGCCTGAAAGTTATCGGCAACACGCCGATCGTGGCGGCGGCACCGGCGGCGCACGGCATGGTCGATACCGTGTTCGCGACGACCAAGGCGTTGCCGACCTATCTGATCGCGCTGGCGGTCGGCCCGCTCGACGTCGTGGACGGCGGCTTCGTGCCGCCGAACAAATACCGCGCCACGCCGCTGCATGTGCGCGGCGTGACGGCGCGCGGCAACGGCCCGCGCATCGCCTATGCGCTGTCGCTGACGCCCAGGATCGTCACCGCGCTGGAGAATTATTTCGGTATCGGCTTTCCGTTCCAGAAACTGGATGTGCTGGCGGTGCCGGACTTCGCCGCCGGCGCGATGGAGAATGCCGGCGCCATCACCTTCCGCGAGCGGCTGCTGCTGATCGACCCGGGCGCGCCCCTGGAACAGAAACGCGGCAGCCTGTCGGTCCAGGCCCATGAGCTGGCGCATCAATGGTTCGGCGACCTGGTGACGCCAGCCTGGTGGGACGACATCTGGCTCAACGAATCCTTCGCCACCTGGATGGCGGCCAAGGCCTCGGCCGCCGTGCAGCCGGAGCAGAATTTCGAGACCGACACGCTGAGGGGCGGCTTCGAAGTGATGGACCTGGACGAACTGCCGTCGGCGCGGCAGATCCACCAGCCGATCAGGAACCTCGACGACCTCGCCAATGCCTTCGACAGCATCACCTACGACAAAGGCGCGTCGGTGCTGGCGATGTTCGAGAGTTATGTCGGGCCGGACGGCTGGCAGCGCGGCATCCACGCCTATCTCACCCAACATGCGCGCGGCAATGCGACGGCGCAGGATTTCATCGGTACCATCGCGGCGACGACCAACCATCCCGAACTGGTGGCGGCGTTCAACGATTTCATCGACCGCTCCGGCATTCCCTATCTGCAGGTCAAGGCGGGTTGCATGCCGCAGGCCTTCGCCGTCCGCCAGTCGGCCTATGCGCCGTTCGGCTTCACGCCGCCGCCGCGGAGCTGGCGCGTGCCGGTGTGCAGCGCGCCGGGCGTCTGCAAGATGGGCGAGGGCGCGGCGTTCGCCGTGCCGTTCGGTGGAACCTGCGCGGCGCCGCCCCTGCCGAATTTCGGCGGCGCGGGGTACTACCGTTTCGCGCTCGACGAGCCCGAATGGCGGCGGCAGATCGCGGGCGCCGCCAAGCTCGATGCGGCGGACCAGATCGTGCTGCTGAGCAATCTCTTCGCCAGCTTGCGCACCGGCAAGGCCGAGGCCGCCGATCTCTTCGCTCTGGTGCATGTGCTGGCGCCGGCGGTGCGCTGGGATGTGCTCAAGGCGATCGGCCAGCGCTTTGCCATCCTGCGGCGCAGCCTGGCGGACAGCGACCTGCCGGCTTACCGCGCTTTCGTCAGCCGCAATTTCGCGGCGCGGCTGAAAGCGGCCGGCCTGTCGGCGAAGGCGAACGAGAAACCCGCCGATGCGTTCCTGCGGCAATATCTGACGACGCTTCTGGTGACGGAGGCGCACGATCCGGCGGTCATGGCCGAACTGTCGGCGGGGGTCCATGCCCAGCTGGTGGTGCCGCATTCCGATCTGCTGCCGACCCTGGCGCCGGAGCTGCGGGCCGAATCCTTGCGCGCCGGCCTGATCGCCGATCCGGCTTTCGCCGACAGCTTGATCGCGCAGTTTGAGGCCACGAACCAGGAAACCTATCGCCGCGATATCGTCTACGCCTTCGCCGGCAGCGGCGATGCCAAGACGATCGGGAAGATCCTGGCGCTGGCGCCCACGAAGATGCGCACCGGCGAGCTACGTTATCTCAACCAGTACATGGACGACGAGCCGGTGGCGCGGCAGGCCTTGTGGAATTTCGTCGGCGCCCATTTCGACGACTTCGCCAAGCGGATAAGCCTGCGCGGCATGGGCGCAATGGCGGGCATCCTGCAGAACGCCTGCGACGCCGGCGCGCGCGCCGACGCCGATGCCTTCTTCAAGGCGCGGCTAGGCGGCGCGCTCGGCGCCCGGCGCCGGATAGGACATACCGAGGAAGGCATCGACCGCTGCATGGCGTTCCGCAAAGCCGAGGGCGCCGAAATCTCCGCCGCGCTGGCGGCGGCGCATTGATCTATTTGCGCGCGACGATCTGCAGCACGCCGGGCGTGATGACCAGCGCGTTCGCATCGGCCTCGTAAGCCGCCAGCAGTTGTTCGAGCGCCGTGCCCTCGGCGGCGGAGACGTCGCCGCTTTCAATCATCGACGGCAGGTATTCACGCGCGAAACCCATCGGCCAGCGCGAGGCGAAATCGGTCATCCTGGCGGCAAAGACGACCGGGCGGGCCATTTCGACTTTCAGATCCGCCGCCGCCAGCAGTCCGGGAAGCGCCAGAGCGATGTCGGGCTCGCCGCCGCTGGCGCGCCAACGCGCGACGATCCTGGCGACATAAGTTTCGAACGCTTCGGAGCAGGGCGCCAGCCGCCACGCGGCGTAGTCGTAATATTCGTGGAGCAGAGCCGCGCCGCCCGGCTTTAACGCGTACGCCATGCCGTGCACGATGGATTTGGGATCGTTCACGAAAGCGAGCACCCAGCGGCACCACAGAAGATCGGCCGACAGGCTGGACCAGTCGAAATCGGCCAGATCGGTCTCGATGGTCTGGATGTTGGCGAGGCCGCGCCGCGCGGCGCGCTCTTCCAGCGCATCGAGAAATCGCCGCGAGCGTTCCAGCGCGATGACGCGGCCGCCGGGGCCGACGATCTCCGCCAGGTCCAGCGCGGCATGGCCCGGTCCGCAGCCGGCGTCGATCACCGTCATGCCTTGCGTCAGGCCGCCCAGGCGCCAGAAATCGAGCACGCTGGCGCGCCAGACCCGATGCTGCACGCCGAGGCGCTCGATTTCGGAATTCTGCGTGCCGATGACGTAGCTGCGGTCCTGTTCCATGGGCCGGGGATAGCGGCGCGCGCGGCGGCGCGCGACCCGTTTCTTGCGGCGTCAGTGACCGAACACGACCGCGTGCATGATGCGGCCGGGGAAGAAGGTGAAGCCGCCGGCGATCAGGATGCCGCCGATATAGACGCTGAGCATGGCGATGCGGTGGCGGCGGATGTTGTGCATCCGCGCGCCCTGGATCGCCCCATAGACGCCGTACAGGGTCAGCGGGATCAGCAGATGCACCGGGCTGAGACCGAAGAACGGGCCATGCGGCATCAATTGGTGGACCCAAAGCGTGGTCAGCGCTGTGAAGGTCATCAGCGTGAGATAGAGCCAGCCGAGCGCACGATGAAACGGCGCGCCTTTGGTGCTGAAGAAAATCTGCCAGGTGCCGATCAGCGCCGCCGGCACGACGGTGGCGACGTGGATCTGGACGGGCAAAGGCGCGTGGAGCAGGGGTTCGAGCGTCACGGTCAGAACAGCCCTTCGATCAGGCCGTCGGCGTTGACATGGATGTTGTGCGCCGCCGGCACGCGCGGCAGGCCGGGCATGGTCATGACCGCGCCGCACAGCGCGACGACGAAACCGGCGCCGGCCGACAGCCGCACGTCGCGCACCGGCAGGATGAAACCTTCCGGCGCGCCCAGCAGGTCCGGATCGGCGGAGAAGCTGTATTGCGTCTTGGCCATGCAGACCGGCAGATGCGCAAAGCCGTCGGCGGCGAACTGGTCGAGCTTCTTCTGCGCCTCCGGCGCAATGGCGATGTCGGCGGCGCGATAGATTTCGCGCGCGACGGTGCGCATCTTGTCGGCGAGCGGCAGGGCGTCCGGGTAGAGCGGCTTGAAATGCGACGTGGCGGCGGTGAGGCCGACGATTTCGTGCGCCAGCGCTTGCGCGCCCTTGCCGCCCTCGGCCCAATGGCGGCACTCATGCACCGTCGCGTCGACCGAGCGGCAGGCCTCGGCCACGGCGGCGAGCTCGCCCGCGCCGTCGCCGGTGAAATGATTGATCGCCACCGTCACCGGCACGCCGAATTTGCGGACATTGGCGATGTGGCGCAGCAGGTTGGCGGCGCCGTCGCGTACCGCCTGGACGTTTTCCTTGGCGAGATCGGTCCGCGCGACACCGCCATGCATCTTGAGCGCCCGCACCGTGGCGACGATGACGGCGGCGTCGGGCTTGAGCCCGGCCTTGCGGCATTTGATGTCGAAGAATTTCTCGGCCCCGAGATCGGCGCCGAAGCCGGCTTCGGTCACGACATAGTCGGCGAGCTTCAGCGCCGTGCGCGTCGCCATCACGGTGTTGCAGCCATGCGCGATGTTGGCGAACGGGCCGCCATGCACCAGTGCCGGCGTGTGCTCGAGCGTCTGCACCAGGTTGGGCTGGAAGGCGTCGCGCAGAAGCGCCGTCATCGCGCCGGCGGCTTCGAGTTGCGCCGCGGTAACGGGACGGCGGTCGAAGGTGCGCCCGACGATGATGCGCCCGAGCCGCTCCTCGAGATCGCTCAGCGTATTGGCGAGGCAGAAGATCGCCATGACTTCGCTAGCGACGGTGATGTCGAAGCCGTCCTCGCGCACCTGGCCGTTGTTGCCCAAGCCCACCACGATGTCGCGCAGGGCGCGGTCGTTCATGTCCATGGCGCGGCGCCAGGCGATGCGCTGTGGGTCGATGCCCAGCTTGTTGCCCCAATAGATGTGGTTGTCGATCAGCGCCGCGAGCAGGTTGTTGGCCGCCGTGATGGCGTGGAAATCGCCTGTGAGGTGCAAATTGATCTCGTCCATCGGCGCGACCTGGGCATGGCCGCCGCCGGTGGCGCCGCCCTTCTGCCCGAAGCACGGCCCGAGCGACGGCTCGCGCAGCGCGATCATCGTCTTCTTGCCGATACGCGCCAGCGCGTCGCCGAGCCCGATGGTGGTGGTCGTCTTGCCTTCGCCGGCCGGCGTCGGCGAGATCGCCGTGACGAGGATCAGCTTGCCGTGCGGATTGTCGGAGAGCCTGTTGATGTGATTGAGATCGATCTTCGCCTTGTGCGGGCCGTGCCGGTAGAGCGCCTCGTGCGGCAAGCCGATGGCGGCGCCGATGTCTTCGATCGGTTTGAGTTTCGCGGCGCGGGCGATTTCGAGATCGGTCATTGGGCCCTAGCAAACGTTACTTTGGTAATATTTCAAAGCCGAGGCTCGCCCCGACCTTGCGTATCCTGTCGTCGAGACTGAGTAACGCAATTTGAGGATGCTCTTGCCGGGCCTGCAGCGCGGAGGCGACGTGCAAGGCATCCAGCGCCCGGATCGGCTCGTTGGGAAAGCTCTGACGTGCCCGGGTGATAATCGATGGCAGGAAGCGCATGACAGCCCACGAAGCCGTCGTCGCGACAAGGTCCGACGAGGCCTTCTTCGCGAAGGCAGTCGTCAACCGGTTCGCGGCGACGCCCTGATGAAAGGCGCGATCACACTCGATAAGGGTCAATTCGGAGGTGACACTAGTCGTTGCGCCGTTCAGCACATTTGCCACGACCGCCGCCTTAGGTTCGCCTAGTAGCCAAGCCAGCAACGCGCTCGACTCAGCGTAGATCACCATTCAGCGATCGCCACGCACGGCGTCCAGCAATTCGGCCGACGTGATGCCGTTCAACAGCGGCTTTCGCGGCGTCCCATACAACTTCTTTTTCTCGGCCACGCTAAGCGGGCGGCCGAGTGTTATCTCACCCCGCCGTGCCATCTCGGCGAAGGGATGTTCGTCCCTTTTGGATTTCTTTGGCGGCACAAGCTCGGCCACGACCTCGCCGCGATCGGTCACGGCCACGGTCTCGCCGCGCCGCACTGCCCGGATATAGGCGCTGAGGCCGCTCTTGAGCTGGCGAATGCCGACGGTCTTCATGGAGCCAATGTAGTCACATGTGACCACATAGGCAAGGTCTAATACGTCCGCGCCTTCGGCGGGATGTATTCGACTTCGTTGGTCAGGGTGTAGGTGTGGACCGGGCGGTAGTCCAGGCGGGCGCGGCCGGTTTGGGGATCGAGCCAGGACAGCGTGTGCTTCATCCAGTTTTCGTCGTCGCGGTTCGGGAAATCCTCGCGGGCGTGGGCGCCGCGGCTTTCGTGGCGGACGACGGCGCCTTCGACGGTGACGATGGCCTGCTGGATCAGGTTCTCGAACTCCAGCGTCTCGACCAGGTCGGTGTTCCAGATCAAGGAGCGGTCGGAGACATGCACGTCTTTCAGCCGTCCGTAGATCTCGTCGATGTTCTTCTGGCCGGTGGCGAGCGTCTCACCGCTGCGGTAGACGGCGACGTCGGCCTGCATCGCGTTCTGCATGGCGAGGCGCAGTTCGGAGGTCGGCGTGCCGCCCTTGGCGCCCCGGAATTTGTCGAGCCGGGCGAGCGCTTCGTCGCCGGCGCCCTTGGGCAGGTCGTGATGGCTGGTCATGCCCTTGAGCGATTCCGCCGCGTGCACGCCGGCGGCCTTGCCGAAGACCACCAGATCGATCAGCGAGTTGGAGCCGAGCCGGTTGGCGCCATGCACCGAGACGCAGGCCGCTTCGCCGACCGCCATCAGGCCCTGGATGGGCGTGTCGGGATTGCCGTCCTTCAGCGTCAGCGCGTCGCCGGTGTAGCGGCAGGGAATGCCGCCCATGTTGTAGTGCACCGTCGGCAGCACGGGGATCGGTGCCTTGGTGACGTCGACGCCGGCGAAGATGCGCGCGCTCTCCGAGATGCCGGGCAGGCGCTCATGGATGACCTTGGGATCCAGATGCGACAGGTGCAGGAAGATGTGATCCTTGTTGGGGCCGACGCCGCGGCCTTCGCGGATTTCGACGATCATGGCGCGGCTAACGACATCGCGCGACGCCAGGTCCTTGGCGTTGGGCGCATAGCGCTCCATGAAGCGCTCGCCCTCCGAGTTGGTGAGATAGCCGCCTTCGCCGCGCACGCCTTCGGTGATCAGCACGCCGGCGCCGAAGATGCCGGTGGGATGGAACTGCACGAACTCCATGTCCTGCAGCGGCAGGCCGGCGCGCAGCACCATGGCGTTGCCGTCGCCGGTCTGGGTGTGGGCGCCGGTGCAGGAAAGATAGACGCGGCCGTAACCGCCGGTCGCCAGGATCACCTTGTGGGCGCGGAAGCGGTGGATGGTGCCGTCGTCGAGCTTCCACGCCATGACGCCGACCACGGCGCCGTCGTCCATGATGAGATCGAGCGCGAAATACTCGATGAAGAAATTCACCTCGTGCTTGACGCACTGGCCGTAGAGCGTGTGCAGGATGGCGTGGCCGGTGCGGTCGGCGGCGGCGGCGGTGCGCTGGGCGATGCCCTTGCCGTAGTTCGAGGTCATGCCGCCGAAGGCGCGCTGGTAGATCTTGCCTTCCTCGGTGCGGGAGAACGGCACGCCGAAATGCTCGAGCTCGTAGACCGCGTCCGGCGCGTTGCGGCAGAGATATTCGATGGCGTCCTGGTCGCCGAGCCAGTCGGCGCCCTTGACGGTGTCGTACATGTGCCAGCGCCAGTCGTCCTCGCCCATATTGCCGAGCGCGGCGG
>Ga0207929_1000027_pt1 | contig 81448 bp, 81 predicted proteins | sample NGESurdeep072012_FD_184466 | JGI IMG/M metagenome (GOLD analysis project Ga0207929, IMG submission 184466) | Arctic peat soil microbial communities from Barrow, Alaska - NGEE Surface sample 53-1 deep-072012 (SPAdes) | ecosystem: Environmental > Terrestrial > Soil > Wetlands > Peat ... | reverse complement strand
ACGCCCCGCACCGGCCCCCCTCCGCCTCGCGGAGTTTATCCTCGTGCCGCGCTTTGCGCGGACACGGGGGCTCGGCACCTCCCCCGTAACAACGGTGGAGGAAATCGCGTTGACTCCCCATCCCCCCGTCCTACACAGGCGCATGTATCGGCTCAAACCGATTCGCGTCTCGCGTCGTCCGCGGCCGCCGCGCGCGCTGTTCACGGGCGCCCATGTGGCGTTCTGGATCCTGCTCGCTGCTGCCGCCGGCATCGGCGGCGGACGTGCCGTCGCCGGACTTCCGGCGCTGCTCGGCATCGTCCTGCCCTCGGCCGCGGCGCAGGCGAGCGATGCGCCGCAATATCCCGCCGTGCATCTGCGCATCGATCCGCCGCCCGGTGCCAGCCGCTTCGCGCCGCAGGTTCTCTATCCGCTGGTCGCGCGCGATTTTCCCGAATGGCTCAGCGCGCGCCGCGCCGATCCTGTCGCGCTGCCGGTGCGCGAGCCAAAAGTCGCCATCGTGATCGACGATCTCGGCGCCGATCTCGCCCGCACCGATCGCGCCCTGGCATTGCCCAAGGCCGTGACGCTGTCTTTCCTGCCTTATGCCGAAGCGACGCCGTTTCTCTCCGCCGAAGCCCTGCGCGGCGGACACGAAATCCTCGTCCACATGCCGATGGAGGCGCAAGGCGAGCACAATCTAGGCCCCTTCGCGCTCACCACCGGCCTCGCCCCCGACGACATCCGCGGCCGCCTGAGCGCCGCGCTCGCGCGCGTGCCCGGCGCCATCGGCATCAACAACCACATGGGCAGCAAGTTCACCGCCGACCGCGCGGCCCTCATCCCCGTGGCCGAGGCGCTTGCCGCGCGCCATCTGATCTTCTTCGACTCGCGCACCACCGCGGCGACTGAGGTCGTCGAGGTCGCCCACGCCTTCGGCGTCGCCAGCGCCGGCCGCGACGTCTTCCTCGACGACGAGCAGAGCGCCGACGCCGTCGGCGCCCAGCTCGTGGAATTGGAGTCGCGCGCCCGCGCCTCCGGCATCGCCATCGCCATCGGTCACCCGCACGATGTGACGCTGGCCGCGCTGGCCGCGTGGACCGCGCGAGCCGGCGCCCGCGGCTTCACCCTGGTCCCGCTGTCGGAGGCCATCCGTCTCAAGACCGAGCGCGACGCGCGCCTGGCGCTCGCCGCGCGTCCCTGAGCGCCGAAAATTATTTATTTGCGTTGAAAGAAAGTATCGTTCGCTGCGTCGCACAACGATCTCTATCCATACCTTTCAAGAATTTCTCCGCGTCCTCCGCGCCTCCGCGTGAATCTTCCATGGGATAGCCAACGGCAAAATTTATTCTCGCGGCCCCCTTGAACCGAGTCGGTCCAAACCCCATCTCCCATAAATCCCCACAGGAGTATGCGGCGCGACGCCGTCGTTTTCACGGCCCTGCATATTCATGTCATGCTGAGGACGATAGAACCGTCAGGTGCCGTCGTGTCCGAGATAGCCCCTTCTGATTTTGTAACGGTCTCGCGTGTGCGGGAGCAGGACGTAAAGCAGGTTTACGAGATTGCCCAGCGCTGCAATGTCAGCACCGCCAATTTGGCGGAGGGCTTTTTGATTTCGTCTTTCAGCTACGAAGAATATGTCGCGTTTTTTCGAAAAACAGACGAAGTCACGTTTCTGGTGGCGCGCGGAGCAGGTGGAAAGATTCTTGGATTCCTGCTCGCTTATAACGAGAAATACGCCCTGTCTCTGTCGCCGGGCACCAGCGAATTCCGCATTGCCGAATTGCTTGGCGAAGAGTCGGCCTTTGCCGTCGTCAAACAACTTGCGGTCGATGTGGGCGAGCGCCGAAAACGTGTTGCCCAGCGTCTCTATTTCGATTTCCTGCGCAACGTGACGAGTCCCGATCTTTTTACGGCAATCGTTCAAGAGCCGCCGAATGTGTCATCCGAAACGTTTCATCGGTGTATCGGGTACGTGCCGGTTCTCCAGAATGTTCCGCCGCCGAACAAGGACGGTCAGCAGTATCCCACGCAGATCTGGCATAGATCGTTGAGGCCGGGTGCGTTTGCGGTCTCCGGTTCGAGCGATGTCGGCGACGCCGGCTTGTCGGCTGCACTTGGTCACGCCACCGACCTTTACCTCCACGAGGACAATCTGAACTGGACGAAGACCCAGCTGCTTGTGAGCGTCTTCTTCGCGCTTATGGCGGCTGGATGGTATTTTGTGAACAGCGGTAAAATGACGGATGAAAGCATGGCGATGGGCGCCCTGCTTGTCGCATCTGGTTTTCTCATATTGACGTTGATGCGCGGAAAACTCTTGAGCGGTTTGGCGTTCATGGCGTCACACAAGAAGAGCCTGAGAATTCTGGAAGCCAGGCAGTTTCTGCAAAGTCCGGGGTCCATTGCGCCGCTATGGCAGGTTCCCCGGCAGTCGAAAACTGTGCGGAAACTGGCATGGCTCCCGGAATTTGCGATTGCGGGCTGGCTGGTGATGTCCTTGCTGCTGCTCCACAAAATCGGTCAGTCGCTGGGAACAATGTAGGACTCTACTGCCCGCGCTTGCCCGCCGTCGCGAAGCGTACCGCTTCTTCCGCCGCGCGCATCAGGGCCGCCGCCTTGCTGACGGTCTCCTGATACTCGGCTTCCGGCATGCTGTCGGCGACGACGCCGCCGCCGGCCTGGACGTACATGACGCCGTCTTTCACCAGCGCGGTGCGCAGCACGATGCAGGTGTCCATCGAGCCGTCGGCCGCGAAATAGCCCACGGCGCCGGCATAGACCGCGCCGCGTTTTTCGTTCTCGAACTCGTCGATGATTTCCATGGCGCGGATTTTCGGCGCGCCGCTGAGCGTGCCGGCCGGCAGCCCCGCGCTCAGCGCGTCGATGGCGTCGAGCCCGTCGCGGATCTTGCCTTCGACATTGGATACCAGGTGCATGACATGGCTGTAGCGTTCGATGAAGAAGCTGTCGGTGACTTTCACCTCGCCGGTCCTGGCGACGCGCCCGACATCGTTGCGTCCGAGGTCCACGAGCATCAGATGCTCGGCCCGCTCCTTGGGGTCGGCCATCAGCTCCTCGGCCAGCGCCTTGTCCTCGGCCGCGGTCTTGCCGCGCGGACGTGTGCCGGCGATGGGCCGGATGGTGACCACGCCGTCGCGCAGCCGCACCAGGATTTCCGGGCTCGAGCCGACGATGGAAAATCCCGGGAACGCCAGATTGTAGAGAAACGGCGACGGATTGAGCCGTCTGAGCGCGCGATAGAGCGAGAAGGGCGGCAGCGTGAAGGTGCGGCGGAAGCGCTGGCTCGGCACGACCTGGAACACGTCGCCGGCGCGGATGTATTCCTTGGCTCTGCTGACAATGGCGAGATACTCGTCATGCGTCGTGTTGGAGTCGATCGGCGAAAACGCCGGAAGGTCGTCCGGCACCGGCGGCGGCGCCGGGGCAGGGCGCTCCAAATCGTCCACCGTGTCGGCCAGCCGCTCCGACGCCCGCGCATAGGCGGCGCGCGCATCGACGCCTTTTTCGGGCCATACCGGCGTGACGATGAGGATCTCGTCGCGCACCGTGTCGAAGATCGCCACGATGGTCGGCCGCAGCAGGATCGCGTCGGGCAGGCCCAGCGGATCGGGCGGCACGTTGGGCAGCCGCTCGATCAGCCGCACCATGTCGTAGCCGAGATAGCCGAACAGCCCGCTCGCCATCGGCGGCAGGCCGGCCGGCAATTCGACGCGGCACTCGCCGATCAGCGCGCGCAGGCTGGCGATCGGATCGTGCGCTTGTGTGTCGGGCACGAATTTGTCCGCCGCCGAACGCGCGCCGCGATTGATCTCGCAGGCGCCGTCGCGGCAGCGCCAGATGAGATCGGGCTTCAGGCCGATGATCGAATAGCGTCCGCGCGCCTCGCCGCCCTGCACGCTCTCCAGCAGGAAGGCGTTGTCGCGTCCCTCGCCGAGCTTGAGGAACGCCGAGACCGGCGTCTCCAGGTCGGCTACGCGCCTGGTGTAGACGACCTGCGGCCGCCCGGACTCGTAGGCGCGCGCGAAGGCGGTGAACTCGGGTTCGGTCGCCATCGGGGGTTCATGAGCCCGAATTGCCGCCGATGGTGGTATCGATCAGCTTCTGGTTGACCGAAAAGCCTTCGCGCAGCTCGTCGGCCTTGGCCAGCGACACGGTGATGTCGGAGGCGATCTCGCCCGACAGCTGATTGACGCCGCGCAAATAGCTCAGATTGTTGTCCGGCGGCGCCGGATGGACGATGCCGGAAACCCGCGCGACGATGTAGCTGCCGTCCAGCGTGACGTTGAAGATCGCGCCGCCCGCCGGCGCCGCGAACAGGGCGTGCACCACGGTGGCGTTGAACACGCCTTCATTGCTGCTGCGGTTGAGGGCCGGGCTCGACAGGACGGGCGAACCGATCGCCGCCGCGACCGAGGCCAACGAGTGTTCCGCACCGGCCGTGGCCGCCAACTTTTCGGCCTTGGCGCGCAATTGCGCCAGGCGCTGCTCGGCGATCCAGCTGGCGCTGGCTTCGGCCCGCACGGCGTCGAGCGGCTTGACCTTCGGCGGCGTCACGCCGTCGACCCTGATGGCGAAGTAGTGGCCGTCCTGGGTCGGAAACGGATCGCCGTCCTCGCCGATCTCGGCCTTGACGATCGCGGCCATCAGTTCGGCATTGGCGGCGGCGGCGACTTTGCTGCCGTCCGGCGCCAGGCCCTTGTCGTCGATGGCGCCGATGTGGGTGAATTTCAGGCCGGCCTTGTGCGCCGCTTCCTCGATGCTGGCGCCGCCGCCCAGCGCGTCGGTATAGGCGTTCGCCATGTCGGTCATCTTGCTGAGCGCGAGTTTGCGCTGCAGCGCCAGTTTGACCTCGTCGCGGCTCTTGGCACTGCCCGGCGTGATCGCCACGACGTGCATCAGCACCCAGCCGAAGGGGCCTTTGATCGGAGCGCTGACGCCGCCCGCCGCCAGCGTGAACGCCGCCTTGGCGCGCGCCGGATCGATCGCGAGGTCGGCCTGGGTGAGCACGCCGAGCTTGTAATCCGCCGCCGCCAGTTTGCGTTCGGCGGCGAGGGCATCGAAGGTCTTGCCGCCGTCGAGCGCGGCCTTCGCCGCCTTGGCCTCGTCTTCGGATTTGAAGCCGATCTGCTCCAGTTCGCGTTTTTCGTCGGTGATGTAGTCGGCCCGGTTGCCGTCGATCTCGTCCTGGATCTGCTTGTCGCTCACCGCGATGCCGCCCGACAGGTCGTCCGCGCCGATCGAAGCCAGGCTGACGGCGCGATACTCCGGCGTGCTGAAGCGTTCGGGATGGGCTTTGACATAGGCGGCCAGCACCGCTTCGCTGGGCGGCGCGATCTCGCCGAGCGACGACGGCGTCAGGATGACGTATTCGGCGGCGCGCACCTCGTTGATGTAGGAGAAGATCGCGCGCGCGTAATCGGGCGGCATGGCGAAGCCGCCCTCGACCGCGCGCAGCATCTGGCCGCGGGCGACGTCCTTGCGCGTCACCGAGATGAATTCGTTCTCGCTATAGCCGGCTTGTCCGATGACGCGCACGAAGGTGTCATGATCGAAGCTGCCGAGCGGTCCGTTGAACGCCTGTATGGTCTGGATCTGCTGGCTGACGCGCCCGTCGCCGGCCGTCAGGCCGAGGCTGGCCGCGACATTGTCGAGCGCGATGCCCAGCGTCATGCGTTCGAGCACCTGCTGGCCCACGACCTTGCTCTGGTCGGGCGGCAGCACCGTCTGGGCGTTGCGGATCGCATTGTGGAAGTCGCGGGCGAAGAGGTCGACCGGCACCTGAGTCGAGCCCACCGTGAACACGGTGGTATCGGACGAACCTTTGAAAATGTCTGCGATGCCCCAGACCGCGAAACTGAGCGCAAGGCCCCCTAAGAAGATCGAGGAGACCCAGGACTTCGCGTATTTGCGCATTTCTTGAAGCATGAACAATTCCGGTTGCAGGGGGCCGATGGCGGCAAAAAGCGGCGGATGATAGGGAGGGGGTGTGGCTAGGGCAAGGCGCGCTGTATGCAGGATTGGTCGGGCTTTTTCCAGGCCGAACTGGGCGCCGCGGCGGCGCTGGCCGGCCTCGTCATCGTCGCGATCTCCATCAGGCGCGACAGCATTCGTACCACGCCCGTGCGGCATAGCAGGGCGATGGGAACGCTGGTGCCGCCGGTCGGCGTTCTGGTCGCTTCCAGCTGCGCCCTAGTGCCCCACCAGCCGGCGTGGCCGTTCGGCATCGAACTCTCTGTCATCGGCATTGTAATGCTGCTCTTTACGCTGATCGTTCAGCGCCGCGTTGTGAGCTATCGCGATGCCCACACCCTCAAACTTATTCTGCTCGTGCGCCTCCCTCTCGGTCTATCATGCAGCCTGCCGTTTATCGTCGGCGGCTTTCTGGTCTGTGCGGGTTACGCCGGCGCGCTCTACTGGCTCGTCCCCGGCATCGTCATATCGTTGATCGCTACTGTTATTAATGCCTGGGTGTGGCTGATCGAGATTTAGCGTCGAGGAAGCAATGCGCCAACTGATCGCCGGAAACTGGAAGATGAACGGCCTCGCCGCGGAGCTGGCGCAGATCGCGGCGCTGGCGAAGGGGCTGACGTCTCCGGGCTGCGATGTCCTGATCTGCCCACCCGCGACGCTCATTGCGCGCGCCGTGGCGGCCGCCGCCGGCACTCAAATCGCCATCGGCGGCCAGGACTGTCGCGCGGAAATTTCCGGCGCCTTCACCGGCGATGTCAGCGCCGAGATGCTGCGCGATGCCGGCGCCACCGCGGTCATCGTCGGCCATTCCGAACGCCGCCAATATCACGGTGAGACCGACGCGCTGGTTGCCGCCAAGGCCAAAGCCGCCTGGCGCGCCGGTCTGCTGGCGATCATATGCATCGGCGAGACCGAAGCCGAACGCGATGCCGGCAAGGCCTATGACATCTGCAAAGCGCAGATCGCCGGCAGCGTGCCCGCCGGTGCCACCGCCGCCAACACCGCTATCGCCTACGAGCCCGTCTGGGCCATCGGCACCGGCAAGACACCGACGAGTGTCGAGATCGTCCAGATGCACGCCCACATCAAGGCCTGCCTGGCGGCGCCGCTACGCATTCTTTACGGCGGCTCGGTAAAACCTTCCAACGCGCGCGAGATACTCGGCCTTGCCGATGTCGGCGGCGCCTTGGTCGGCGGCGCCAGCCTCAAGGCAGCCGATTTCCTTACAATTGTAGAGGCTTCACACGCCCCGCCTTAACCCGTTCTTCCCACCGTTCCTTAACCCGCTGCGTGGCATTTGTTACCCGTTTGAAACGTTTGTGGCGGACACGGTGCGAGGCCAATGGCCCGACTGAATTACGAATCCACGGAAACACTGGTCTATGACCCGGTGACGGCCAACCGCACGGCGACGCGCGCGGCGCTGTACACGCTTGGCTTCCGCAGGATCGAAACCGTCGCGACCTTGGATGCCTTCGTCGACGCCATTCGTCGCCATCCGCCGGATCTGGCGCTGTGCGAGTCCCAGGGCGCCGACGGCAATCTGTGCCGCATCGTGCAGGATCTGCGTCAGGGCACGGCGGGGTTCAACCCTTTCATCGTCATCATCGTGACGGCGTGGGAGAAATCTTCAGGCTTGGTCACCCGCGTCGTCAATTCGGGAGCCGACGATCTCATCTTGCGTCCGTTCTCGACCACCCTGCTCGGTCAGCGCATCGAGATCCATGCCGAGCGCCGCAAGGGCTTCGTCGTCACCAGCGAGTATGTCGGCCCCAACCGGCGCAAGGACCTCTTGCGCCCGTCCGCAGCCGAATTGTTCGAGCCGCCGAACTCGCTCAAGATGAAGGCCAAGGACCGGCTGTCGGCGGAAGAAGCGACTCTGCGTCTGGACTCCGAGCTGCGCGCCGCGCGCGACGTGCTCAACTCGGAGAAGCTGCGCCGCGACGCCTTCCAGATCACGATCCTGTGGCGGCTGATGCAGGAGCATGTCCCCGGTGCCGCCTCCTATGAACAGGAACTGGCCAAGATCGCGATGCTGTCGAAAGGCGTCGCAAGGCGCTGCCGCGACACCGCCTTCGAAAGTTCGGTGGATTGGTGCGACTCCATCGTCGCGGCCGTCGAGGGCCTGCAGGCCGGCGTCGACCGCAACGCCTCGATGCACCTTCTGGGTCACGCCGCGCTCAGCTTGAACCATGTCTTTCATCCGGAGAAATCGACGACCGACATCCTCAGCGAGATCGACGCCACCGTCGCGCTCATCCGCGCCCGCAGCATGTCGGCGGCCTCCGCGGCGGCGCGCTAGCGCTTTCGATTCGAATCATTGCGCACCCATCGGTGCGAGCGGATCATTGCGCCAGTTCCCTGAGTCTTCCGGAGCGCGCCATGACTTTCACTCGTTCCGTTCGCTTGGCTCTCGTCGCAACCGTACTGGCGCTCGCCGCCCCGGCGGCCGGTGCCGCGCCGCTGCAGGCCGGCGCCGTCCTGATCCGGCAACCCGGCGCGAACGATGCGGCACACATCGACGGTGTCGCTGTCTTGCGCATCCTGGCCCGTCCCGGCGAGCCCATCCGGCAGGCCGATCTGGGCGCCTCCAGCGGCAATGCCGCGTTCGATGCAGCGGCCCTGCGCGCGGTGCGGCGTTGGCGCTATGTCCCTGCCTGGAATGGGGATTTGGTGGAACCCGAATGGCTGCTGGTGCGCATGGTTTATGCCCGCCCGGCCGCCGCTCGTCCCATCCGCGCCGCCCAGCGCTAAGCGGCTTCCCTCTGCCGCCTGTTTCGTCTATTGAGCGCCCCTTCAAACATGGCCCCGGGGCCGTGCGGGAGCTTTGCATGCAAGCCATCTTGATTGCCGTGGAACTTCTGGTCGCGATCGGCCTGGTCGTTACCGTGCTGCTGCAGCGCTCGGAGGGCGGCGCGCTCGGCATGGGCGGTGGCGGCTCGGGTCTCGGTGGCCTGTTCTCGCCGCGCGGCGCGGCCGACACGCTGACGCGGACGACGACGATCCTCGCCGCATTGTTCTTTCTGACCTGCCTCGGCCTGAACCTCTTGGCGCTGCACGGCCGCAACGAGAAGTCGTTCCTCGAATCACCGTCGACGCCGGCTTCGGCGCCGCTGGCGCCGGCCAAGCCACTGCAACCCGCCGGTCCGCCGGCGGCGCCCGGCGTTCCCACGCCGCACTAAATCGTTTCGATTCAGCACGTTCGCCCGGGTTGTTCGCGGCGCATGCCGGCCGCGCGCGATTTTGAATCTTTCCACTTGAGTGCGCGCATCTCTTTCGACATGTTGGCCTTCCATGGCGCGGTTGATCTTCATCACCGGCGGCGTGGTCTCTTCCTTGGGAAAAGGTCTTGCGTCCGCCGCACTCGGAGCTTTGCTTCAAGCTCGCGGGTACAAAGTCCGTTTGCGGAAACTGGACCCCTATCTCAACGTGGATCCGGGGACCATGTCGCCCTTTCAGCACGGCGAGGTCTACGTCACCGATGACGGGGCCGAGACCGATCTCGACCTTGGCCATTACGAGCGCTTCACCGGCGTCTCGGCCTCGAAGTCCGACAACGTCACCTCGGGCCGCATCTACAGCCAGGTGATCGAGAAGGAGCGCAGGGGCGGCTATCTGGGGCGCACCGTGCAGGTCATTCCGCACGTCACCGACATGATCAAGGAATTCGTCCTCGCCGGCACCGACGATCTCGACTTCCTGCTGGTGGAGATCGGCGGCACGGTCGGCGACATCGAGGGCCTGCCGTTCTTCGAGGCCATCCGCCAGCTCGGCAACGAGCTGCCGCGCGGCCAGACCGCCTTCGTGCACCTGACGCTGGTGCCCTATATCGAGGCCGCCGGCGAGCTCAAGACCAAGCCGACCCAGCATTCGGTCAAGGAACTCCGCGCCATCGGCATCCAGCCGGACATCCTGCTCTGCCGCGCCAGCCACCCGATCCCGCAGGACGACCTGCGCAAGATCGGCCAGTTCTGCAACGTGCCGGCCGAGCGCGTCATCCCCGCGCTCGACCTCGACACCATCTATCGCGTGCCGATGGCCTATCACGCCGCCGGCCTCGACACCCAGCTGCTGAAAGTGTTCGGCATGGAAAACGCGCCGGCACCTAACTTGGCGCGCTGGAAGGAAGTCGTGGAGCGCGTCAAGAATCCCGAAGGCGAGGTGCGCATCGCCATCGTCGGCAAATACATGCAGGTCAAGGACTCTTACAAGTCGCTCTCCGAGGCGCTGGTCCATGGCGGCATCGCCAACAATGTGAAGGTCCATCTGGACTGGATCGACAGCGAGATTTTCGAGCGCCCCGACGCGCCGACCTTCCTCGAAGGCGTCAACGGCATCCTGGTGCCCGGCGGCTTCGGCGAGCGCGGCACTGAAGGCAAGATCCACGCGGTGAAATTCGCGCGCGAGCGCCAGGTGCCGTTCTTCGGCATCTGCTACGGCCTGCACATGGCGGTGATCGAGATGGCGCGCGATCTCGCCGGCCTCGACGGCGCTGGTACGACGGAGATCGGCCACCCCAAGCACGCGGTCATCGGCCTGATGACCGAATGGACCAAGGGCAACGAGAAGGAAACGCGTCACGCCGACGGGGATATGGGCGGCACCATGCGGCTGGGTGCCTACACCGCCGTGCTGACGCCCGGCAGCCGCGTCTCGGAGGTCTATGGCGGCGCCACCGAAATCAGCGAGCGCCACCGCCACCGCTACGAGGTCAACACCGAATACGCCAAGATGCTCGGCGAGCACGGTTTTCAGGTGAGCGGCTGGTCGCCCGACGGTCTCCTGCCCGAAATCATGGAAATCCCCGACCACCCCTGGTTCATCGGCGTGCAGTATCACCCGGAGCTAAAGTCGCGCCCGCTGGAACCACACCCGCTATTCACGTCGTTTATCGCCGCCGCAGTGCAGAAGAGTCGGCTGGTGTGAACCTCGCCCGCAAATCTTCGCGAACGGTGCTGTCCTTCCTGAACTGGAAGGAGTGCGCACTCTATTTCGACCATGTCATTTGTTTTTCTTCGGCGCTTCAGATCGCAGCAGAGTTCGAGAGCGGAAAAGCGGACGACACAAGCGACTCGGGAGCGGAGCTTCTTCCTGAAAAATTTCGAGATGATCGTGAATTTCGAATTGTGTTGGCGCAGACGAATGTCGAAATAACCAAGCTTTGGCTTGAGTCTCGAGGATTGTTGGAGGGTGCGCCATACAGCGCGCGCGCCAAAAGGAAATTGGAATACGAAGCTGCGGGAAGGCTGCAGTATATACTTGATACTTATGAGCTAGAGGGACTTCCTATTGAATATCCAGAAGTCGATATCTTTACGTCCGACCCGCCAAAAAATTTCGATGATATCGCCATCACCTTATCGGGCCAGTCCGTGATCGACGCTCAGAAGGCTCCGTGGCGGCAGATAAAGGAGGTGCGGAAAGACCCATCGAGCGTCAAAAAGTTGAGAAGGTTTCGGGTGTTTGCGACCGAGAACTACGTGGGAAAACCAAAATCATACATTGTCGACGATATTAGTCAGAAAATTGACGACTATAATGAAGAAGTCAAAAAATGGGGGTTCGAAACCAAAGTCGGCTATCTGACGACCCTCTTGGATTCGAAAGTCTTGGCGGGCGCAGCGGCGGGCACATTGATCTCTAGTTTGGCGGGGCAGCCGTTGAGCGCAATAATTGCAGCAACGGCTGGTGTGACTATTGAACTCGGAAAATTTGGCCTGGATATTTCAAGAAGGCGTTTCGCACTGCGTGAGTTGATGCGCACCAACCCGGTTTCATACATGGCGCATGCACGCAAAGTATTAGGGGTTGCGGACCGATAAACGCGTAGCGGCGACCGGTCGAAGATGTACTTACGACAATGGCTGCCTGTGACCACGCACCTAAGCCGCCTTCAGCGCCTTCACCACCGCCTTCGGCGCATGATCGATCACCTTGAGATAGGCGCGCGCGGCGCCGTCTGGCATGCGCCGGCCTTGTTCCCAATGGCGCAGCGTATCCACGCTGAAGCCGAACTCCCGCGCGAACTGCGCCTGCGTCATACCGAGCTTGGTCCGGATTCGGCGCACATCGATTTCATGCGGAATATGGACGCGATATTTGCGAGGGTCTGCCTCGCCCTTCACGAAGGCTAGTGCTTGGCGCGCACCGCGCAAAATGCTCTCCTCAACCGCCTTGCTCATTGTTCGACCTTTCCATAGCTCTCGACTATCGACTTGGTGATCCGCTTCAGTTCATTTCTACCTGCGTCGCTCAGATCGCTTTGCACATTCTTTGCGTACATCGTGAAAATGAACAGCGGCAGCTCTTCGTTGTGAAAGAAATAGATCACGCGCGCCCCGCCGCGTTTGCCGCGACCTTCCAGCGCCCAGCGCAATTTCCGAACGCCACCCGTTCCGGCAATCAAATCGCATGCCTAGGGATTACGTGCCAAATAGTCGACCAATGCGGCCCGTTCGTCCTCGTGCATCAGCTTCCGCGTCGCGGCGAGAAATTCGTCAGACTCGACCACCGCAATGGGAGCGTCCATCGAAGGTTTGTAGTCCATTGGACTAGCGCGGTCAATGGTTTTGCGGTATTTTCTGCTGTTTTCGAATAGCAAGCGGGTTGACCGGCCCGCGACAGCGAGCCATCCAATTCGCGAGCGAGAGTTGTCCAATAGCTACTTGATATTCCTACTGTTCGTGAGTAGACTACTCTCGGAAAGTAGGAAAATAATACATGGACAAGCCGCTCCCCGGAACCAAGCTCGCCGAGCGCATGCTCACACGGCCGCAGGGCGCGACGATGAGCGAGATCATCGCCGTGACGGGCGGCCCGCAATACAACGTCCTGCGGAAGCTCAAAGCCATGGGCTGCGCCGTGCGTCAGACGCGCGAAGGCCGCGAGACCCGCTATTCCGTCACCGCTCAAAGACCGGTCTACGAAATGGCGGTGAACGACAAGGGTCAGGTAACCCTGCCCAAAGGCCTGCGCGAGGAAATGCGGGTCTTCGCTGGTCAGACGCTGGAGGCGGCGGTGGAAGACGGAAAAATCGTGTTGTCCACAAAAACGAGAAGCATCCGAGATATGTTCGGAATCCTGGGCAAGCCGCCGAACGGCAAATCGTTGACCAACGCTGAAATAAGAGCAGCTCGTGGGCGGGGTGCGGTCGAGCGGTATTTGCGATCTAAATGATCGGTCTCGACACGAACGTTCTCCTGCGGGCCTTCATGATCGACGAGGGCAAGCAGACCGTGCAGGCGCGCCATCTGATCGCGACACGATGTTCTGCCGCTGATCCAGGTTATGTGACCTGCGTCGTTCTCGCCGAGACCGTCTGGGTTCTGGAAGCGAACTATGGCTATGGCCGGGATGCGATTGCGGCTGCAGTCGCCCAATTACTCGAGACGGACGACATCATGATCGAAAATCGGGACATCGTTCACGCGGCGCTGCGAAACTATGCAAAGCATGCCGTCGGCTTCGCCGATCTGCTTATATCAAGCATCAACCGCGCCGCCGGCTGCACCGCCACAACCACCTTCGACCGCAAGGCCGCGAAACTGGATGGCTTCGAGTTGGTGCGATAGCGCCCGCGCCTACCGCCCGATAAATTTCGCCTTGCGCTTCTCCAGAAACGCCGCGATCCCTTCGCTGAAATCCGCCGTGCGGCCGCAGGCGCGGACGTGGCGCGCGACGGCGATCTCACTTCCGCGGCGACAAAATCATCTTAATGCCGTCGCGCGGCCGCATGGTGATGCGGTGCTGCAGCACGATGTTCTGGCCCGGCACCAGCCGCGGCCGATAGCGCTGCGCCATCGTCGCCAGGATCAGCGTCGCCTCGGTCAGCGCCAGCGACATGCCGATGCAGATGCGCGGACCGCCGCCGAACGGCATATAGGCGAAGCGATGGCGCCCTTGGCTGCGCTCCGGCGTGAACCGCTCCGGATCGAACGCTTCCGGATTGTCCCACAACAGGCGATGGCGGTGCACGACCCAGGGCGTGATGAGCACCATCGCGCCCTTGGGGATGCGTTGGCCGGCGACCTCGTCGTCCGCCAGCGCCACCCGCGCCGACAGGCCGGGCGCCGGCGGATAAAGCCGCATGGATTCCTCGATCACCATCCTGGTGTAGGGCAGGTTGGCCAGATCGTCATGGTTCGGCGCCCGCCCGCCCAGCACCGATTCCAGTTCGGCGTGCAGCTTGGCTTCCGCGCGCGGATGCTGCGACAGCAGATACCAGACATAGGTCATCGCCAGCGCCGTCGTCTCGTGACCGGCCAGGAAGATGATGACCAGCTCGTCGCGGATCTCCTCGTCGCTCATGCCGTTGCCGGTCTCGCTGTCGCGGGCCGCCACCAGCCGGTCGAGCAGGTCTTTGGTTCCGCCGCCGCCGGCCTTGGCGCGCGACTGGATGAGGCCGTGCATGACGCCGTCCATTTCGCCGAAGCTGGCGCGGACGCGCGCCAGGCGCCGCCTGATGCGCCCCTGGCCGATCAGCGGCAGAATGTCCAGCAGCCCGAAGGACAGCAGATCCTGACCTTTGCGCATGGCCCCGTCGACCAGTCCGCCGAGCCGGTCGGCATCGGTGGAGAACATCGTGCGCGAGATGATCTGCAGCGTCAGATGCGTCATCTCGTCGGCGATGTCGACGACGCCGCCGCTGCCCTTGCGGTCCCAGGCGCGCGTCGCGGCTTGCGAGCATTCGACCATGGCCGGCGAATAGGCGACGAGGCTCTTGAAATCGAAGGATGGCGCCATGATGCGGCGGTGCGATTTCCACTTCTCGCCGGTGCTGACCAGGATCCCGTCGCCGAAGGCGGCGCCGAGGCCTTCCTGCTCCCGGTCGGTCTTGGGGTAGTTGGCGACATTGTCCAGCAGCACGCGCTTGATGCCGGCCGGGTCGTTGATGAAATAGCCGGTCCCGAAAAACGATTTGGAGATGTAGATCGGCTGCTCATAGGCGGCGCGGGGGAACGCGCCCATCTGGTTTTCGCGCGCGACCTGGATCGCCTTGAAGAAGGAGAGCGGCCTGTCGGGGATTTTCGGCCCGGCCAGAACCGGTGCTTCCAAGGCGACACTCATGGCTAAAGCTCCCCAAGCCCTCCGGGGGATGTAGGAAGGAGCATCTCGCTGTTCAATGACGCCAGGGCGTAGATATTGAGCGAGCCGGCGAGAATCAGGGCCGCGGTCAGGCTCGGTTCCAGGCCGAACCCGGCGCCCGACATCGCCGCGAAGGCCAGGATGCCCAGCCCGGTCGAAATCAGGGCCTGCAGCAGCGGCCCGGCAGTCCGTATCAAGGCACCCATCTGTCGTATCCTCGTCTGTGGCACAGCTATGAGATGCACGGCGTGGACGCCTGGATGCACGTGGTTTACAAATCTTAAGCCTGCAGCGGCCGGGCGCCTTGCGTTAACCGCCGGTTTACTGCGCCGTTAAAACCGTAGGGATTCAGAAAGAACAGTCACTTAAGGTGCGCCCATGGATCAGGCTCTCTTTTCTCGCGTCCTGCGTGCGATGGCCGTCGTCGCGGCGCTGGCGCTCGCAATCGGCACGTCGGCCGCGGCGCCCCCCTCCTATGGCGGCGCGGATTATCGTCTGGGCACCAACGACAAGATCCGCGTCACCGTCTATGACGAAGCCGATCTCAGCGGCGAATTCCAGGTCGATGCCACCGGCTTCGTCCGCCTTCCCCTGATCGGCCAGACCAGGGCCGGCGGCGTCACGGCGCACGATCTGGAGGCCAGCATTTCGGCTGCGCTCGCCAACGGCTATCTCAACGATCCGCATGTCAACGTCGAGGTCATCACCTATCGGCCGTTCTATGTCGTCGGCGAAGTCCTCAAGCCCGGCGAGTACCCCTACGCCAACGGCATGACCGCTTCGAGCGCGGTGGCGCTGGCCGGCGGCTTCTCGCCGAAGGCCGTACAGAGCGTCGTCTATGTCCGGCATCAGGGCGACAGCAGCGAAGTGCGCGTCGCTGCCAACGACTCCGTGCCCATCCGTCCGGGCGATGTCCTGCGCATCGATTCCACGACTTTCTGGGACGTGATGGATGTCCTGTCGCCGCTCGCCGGCGTCAGCGCCCTGCGCTATACGGTCCCTTAGCGCGTGCGGACGTCGCCGGCTCTCGGCTTCTCTGAACGGATGACCGGATGAAACATCGTCAACTCGGCAAGACCGGTCCTTCGGTCTCGTCGCTCGGCCTCGGCTGCATGGGCATGTCGGGCATGTATGGCCCTTCGGACCGGCAAGAGAGCATCGCCACGATCCGGGCGGCGCTGGCTGCCGGCATCACGCTGCTCGATACCGGCGACTTCTACGGCATGGGCCACAACGAGATGCTGATCGCCGAGGCGCTCAAAGGCGTACCGCGCGACGAGGTCGTCGTCAGCGTGAAATTCGGAGCATTGCGGGATGCCGCCGGCGGCTGGTCCGGCTTCGACGCCCGCCCCGGCGCGGTCAAGAATTTTCTCGCCTACTCGTTGCAGCGCTTGGGTCTCGACCACATCGACATCTACCGTCCCGCACGCCTCGATCCGCAGGTGCCGATCGAGGACACGGTCGGCGCCGTCGCCGATATGGTGAAGGCCGGTTACGTCCGGCACATCGGTCTTTCGGAAGTCGGTGCGGCGACGCTGCGCCGCGCGGCGGCCGTGTACCCGATTTGCGATCTGCAGATCGAGTACTCCCTGATTTCGCGCGGCATCGAAGATTCCATCCTGCCCGCGGCGAGAGAACTCGGCGTCGGCATCACCGCCTATGGCGTTCTGTCTCGCGGCCTGATCAGCGGCCATTGGAAGAAAGAGAGTGCGCTCCCCGGCGATTCGAGGGCCTTCAGCCCGCGCTTCCAGGGCGCGAATATCGATGCCAATCTGGCGCTCGTGACCGCGTTGCGAAGCGTCTCGCAAGCCAAAGGCCTGAGCGTCGCTCAGGTCGCGATCGCCTGGGTGTCGGCGCAGGATGAGGGCGTCGTCCCCATTGTCGGCGCGCGCCGCCGTGACCAGCTTGTCGAGATGCTGGGCGCGGCCGATGCCGCGCTGACGGCGGACGACTTCGCGGCGATCGACCGCGCCGTGCCCAAGGGCGCCGCTTCCGGCGAGCGCTATCCCGCCCCGCTGATGGCGCATCTGGACAGCGAGACGCACTGATCGGCGAGGGCGGGGCAACGCCCGCTTAACAGGACGCAGTCACACGGCGGTCGCCGCCATCCAGGCCTGCACGACGCCGATGATCGACAGGATCAGCAGGCCGAGCGTTGCGATCCCGGCGATCAGGAAGCCCGTGCTGCGCTTCTCCGGAGCGGCCATGTAGCCGGTCATGTACAAAAAGCGGCCGACGATCCACAAAAAGCCGAGCGCCGGCGCCAGCCAGCCGAACATCTCGAAATAGCTCGTCGCCAGCCACAGAAGCGGCAGGAAGATGACGAACTGTTCCAGCGTGTTCATCTGCACGCGATAGGCGCGGTCGAATTCCGGATTGCCGGTGACGGCTGGCGCGTCGATTTTGTGCTTGCCGCGCATGCGAGCGACATTGATGCCGGTATAGAAAACGAACAGGACCGCGAGGATTGTGACGACCGCGCTCAGGATCGTGGCGGGTACGAGATGCATGGCGTTGGCCCCCTAAAGGCTGAACTCCCGCGCGGAACGCGCGGGAGCCATAAGAGGGCAGCTTACAGGGATTCGCTTGGGCCCGGTTACTGGCCTGCGCCGCCGGCCTGCCGCGCCGCCATGAAGGCCTGAACCTTGGCGGTGATGCTCGCCTTCTGGTCGGCGGGCAGCGCGTTCCAGCGCGTGTCCAGATCGGCCTTGAACTTGGCGCGGTCGGCATCCGACATCGCCATGATCTTGGCGCGGCGGTCGCCGCGATAGGCATGCTTCTGGTCGTCCGTCATGCCGGCGGTGGCCTTGAAGGAATCGGCCATCATCATCATGCGTTCCTCTTGCGTGAACATGCCGCGCATGGCGCCGTGACCGGCGCCCATCATGGCCGGCGGGTTGGCGGCAGGCGGGGTGTCGGCGGCGTAGACACTGGTGGTCAGGCAGGACGCGGCGAGCGCCGCGAAAGCAAACTTTGAAAGGGACATAAATCAACTCCGGTGGGGACGCTCCTCCAACGGCGTGATGCACCGTATCCGTCGCTCGCCGCAAGACACCCACGCCCCGTGTCGCGAATTTAATCAAGGCATTGTGATGGCGCGGTTCCCGCGTCTTGCGATTCCTTGCCCGAAATTCGACACAACGGGTGTATTCTATGGTTCCATGACAATTCACCTGCCGTCCAAGCGGTCTCTTGTGGCTGCCTTTTGTGCCGTCATGGCGGGAATTTCTCTGGGTATGTTCGCCATGGCCGCGCCCCAGTTCACGACGATATCGCGCGGGACCGCTGTGCGGTTGCAGGCGGATCGCACGGTCGTGACGTTGGTGCCGGCGGCGAAGCTGCGCCAGGGCGGCCGCATGTTCGTCACCGCGCGCGGGCTGACCGCGTCGACGGATCCCGGTGTCGTCTACGGCGTCTATCTCGATCTCGCAGCGGGCGCCGTGCCGGGCGATAACGATCCGCACTATGTCGGCACGCTCGGATTCTACGACACGGCCCCAAAGCCGTCTCAGCGCTTTTCAAGTTTCGACGTGACGGACGCGCTGACGCGCCTGGGGTCTGCAAGAGGCGGTGCTCACACGATCACGTTGATCCCGCGCGGCAAACCGCTTGACGGGTCCGATCCGGCCATCGCCGAACTGGCGCTCGTCCAGCAATGACCGGCCAAATGTTGTTGCTGTCTACGGTCTGTGCTACCCTCTGCTTGCCTGTGTCTTCGGGTTTGTTCTGGCAGGGGGCATTCCATGACGTCGCAGTCGTATACCCGTCGTTCCATTGTGAAGACCGGCGCCTTGGGCGCGGCTGCGGGTCTGATCCCGTTTCCGATTTGGTATGAGCAATACGCTGCCGCCGGCCCGGTGATGACGCGCTATTCCATCCAGAGCGCGCAGGGCGCGGCGATGCTGGCGAAATACAAAACCGCCGTCGGCATCATGATGGGAAAGTCCGCCGGCGATCCCTGTGGCTGGAATTTCCAGTGGTACACCCACGGCGTCCCCGACAACACGACCAAGGCGGCACAGGTCGCGGCGCTCCCCGTCGCGCAGCAGGCGCTCGCGAACCTGATGTGGAACACCTGCCAGGCGCACAAGGCCGGCACGGTCGAGGATTACTTCCTGCCCTGGCATCGGATGTACGTCTACTTCTTCGAGCGCATCATCCGCAAAGTCTTGAACGATCCCACGTTCACGCTGCCGTACTGGGACTACACCAGCGCCAGCCACCGCGCCGTGCCGCCGGACTTCCTGTCGCCGAGCAGCGGCAACGCGCTCTACCGGCCGGACCGCAATGACGGTTCGGGCGGCACGGCGAACGTGAAGGGCGGGCAGCCCATCGATTTCGGCATCCCGGCGCCGTCGCCGCTCGATACCGACTTCCAGAGCGCGATGGCGGAGACGACCTATTCGCCCTCGGGCGCCAAGCAGGGTTTCTGCATGAACCTCGACCAGGGCCTGCACGGCAACGACGTGCACGTCCTGACGGGCAACACGGTCGGCATGGGCCGGGTGCCGTGGGCCGCGAACGACCCGGTGTTCTACACCCACCACTGCAACATCGACCGCATCTGGGCGAGCTGGAACCGCAACGGCGGCAAGAATCCGACCTCGTCGAGTTGGCTCAACCACACCTTCACCTTCGCCGACGAGAACTGCAATCAGGTCATCGGCACGATCAACGACTTCAAGGCCATCGCGCCGCTGAGCTACACCTACGACTCGTTCCCCGGCAGCAAGATATTCATCGATTTGAGTTCGATCCTGGCCAAGCTGAAATATCTGGCGGTGATCCAGGTCATCCATCTGCCGATCCCGCCCGGCCCCTATCATGTGATCCTGCCGGCCGTGCAAGAAGGCCTCAAGCAACCTCTCGCGGCCACGCTGCAGGCGTTGAAGCCGGCGGAGCGGCTGCATCTCGTCATCCGCAACCTCAAGACCAATGTGCAGCCCGGCGTCCTGTATCGCGTCTATGTCGGCTTGCAGCCGGAGTCGAAAGAGCTGACGAACGACGCCGTGCCGGTCGGTACGTTCGGCTTCTTCGACGCCGAGGCGATGCCGGGCATGGATATGACGGGCGACAACGGCAAGTTCTTCAGCTTCGACGTCACCGAAGCCCTGCAAGGGCTGGCGCGGCGAAAGCGGTTGGGCGACAGGCTCAACATTACCTTCGCCCCGCTCGGCCGCGGCAACGCCAAGGCCGTGCCCGTGATCGGCAGCGTCGAATTGGTTCAGCAATAACAGGGCGCGACGCCGCCGCCGCGTCTTGAAGCCTTTCGGACCATCGCCTAGAAGGGCCGGCGTTTCAGCCGAGGCCCTTCCATGACCGCCATCATCGACATCACCGGCCGCGAGATACTCGACAGCCGCGGCAACCCCACGGTTGAAGTCGATGTCCGCCTGGAAGACGGCGCGCTGGGCCGCGCCGCGGTGCCGTCCGGCGCCTCCACCGGCGCCCACGAGGCGGTCGAGCTGCGCGACGGCGGCAAACGCTATGGCGGCAAGGGCGTCGAAAAGGCCGTCGCCGCCGTCAACGGCGAGATCTTCGACACGCTGTGCGGCATGGAGGCCGAGGACCAGATCCGTCTCGACCGGCTGATGTGCACGCTGGACGGCACGCCGAACAAGGCCCGCCTCGGCGCCAACGCTATTCTCGGCGTCTCGCTTGCTGTCGCCAAAGCCGCCGCACAGGCGGCCAACCTGCCGCTCTACAAATATGTCGGCGGCGCCAAGGCGCAGACGCTGCCCGTGCCGCTGATGAACATCGTCAATGGCGGCGTCCACGCCGACAATCCGATCGACTTCCAGGAATTCATGATCATGCCGGTCGGCGCGCCGAGCTTCCGCGAAGCGCTGCGCATGGGCGCCGAAGTGTTTCACACGCTGAAGAAAGCGCTGCACGATGCCGGCCACAACACCAATGTCGGCGACGAAGGCGGCTTCGCGCCCAACCTGAAGAGCGCCGACGAAGCCCTCGCCTTCGTCATGCGCGCCATCGAGAAGGCCGGCTACAAGCCCGGCGACGACATCATGCTGGCGCTCGATCCGGCCTCGACCGAGTTCTTCAAGAACGGAAAATATGTCCTGGCCGGCGAGGGCAAGACGCTCGACCCCGCCGGCATGGTCAGGGTCTACGAAGATCTCTGCGCCCGTTATCCCATCGCTTCGATCGAGGACGGTATGGCGGAGGACGATTGGGACGGCTGGGCCGGCATCACCAAATCGCTCGGCGAGAAGATCCAGCTCGTCGGCGACGATCTCTTCGTCACCAACACGACGCGCTTGCGCGAAGGCATCCAGAAGGGCGTCGCCAACGCCATCCTCATCAAGGTCAACCAGATCGGCACGCTCACCGAGACGCTCGACGCCGTCGACACCGCCCATCGCAACGCCTATCGCGCCGTGATGTCCCATCGCTCCGGCGAGACCGAGGACAACACCATCGCCGACCTCGCGGTGGCGACCAATTGCGGCCAGATCAAAACCGGCTCGCTCGCCCGCTCCGACCGCCTCGCGAAATACAATCAGCTCCTGCGCATCGAAGAGCAGTTGGGCGACCAGGCAACCTACGCGGGAAAATTAGTCTTACGGGCCTAACGCCGGGTTGCGGAAGCTGCTAATCTTTCTTCATGACGCCGGAAGAAATTGAAGAGGTATTTGCCCGAGTGCGGACTTGGCCGATAGAGCGGCAGTCCCAGGTCGCCGCCTATCTTCGCGTGATCGAGAAATTTGGTGACAAGCTTTGGCCTCTGACCGACGAAGAAATCGCCGACTTCGCGGCTGATCTGGAAAACGACGAGGTGGCTTCGGATGAAGATGTCGCCGCGGTTTTCGGTCGCCCTTTGCGGTGAAGTTGTCGTATAGCCCGATCGCAATTCGACACATCCAGGATATCTGTTTTTACATTTCGCGCGACGATCCAAGCGCGGCGGATCGCGTTCGCAGCCGAATCTGTGCCGTTGCCGAGTATGTGGCAAGATACCCTGGCGGCGGCCGCGCAACATTTACGCCTGGGTTGCGCGCTATGCCGGCCAATCCATATCCCTATGTCGTCTACTTTCGCGTCTATCGGAAGCGCCACGAAGTCCGCGTTGTGCGCGTACTTCACGGCGCCCGCCGTCGGCCGGCATTGCGCGAAGACGCGGCCGGGTTCCGCAGTGCGGCGATATCTTAACGCCGCGATTGCGCCCTTAACGAAAAACTCCTTGACCGCCCGAATCAGTCCGTGATTCGGTGCTCTATGCGAATCAGGCGCAGCGTCACCCGTTTCTTCAGCATGTCCGTCGTGCCGGCGATCAGCTTCGCGGTCGTGGCCTATTTCGGCTATTACGCGGTCTGGGGCGAGCGCGGCCTGCTGGCGCTGTCCGACGTCCAGGCCCGCCTCGGCGTCCAAAGAGAGCAGCTCGCCCAGGCCCAGGACGCCCGCGCCCGCTTGGAACACCGCATCACCCTTATGCGTCCGGGTTCGGCGGACGCCGACCTGATCGAGGAACTGGCCCGCAGCCAGCTCATGTTGGGCGCGCCCAATCAGGTGGCGGTTCCGCGCTCTTCGCACTAACGTCTGACAATCCGTCAACGCTTGCCAAGTGAGGCTGCGCTTGCCAAAACGCGCCATGATCCTCCTCAGCCCGGCGAGCCCGAAAGTCGCACCCCGATGAACGAGCCCCAGAAGGCCGAGGAAACCGGTGTCACGGCGCCTGGCTCGGGCTCCAATTCCGTCTCCCTGAAGAGCTTTTACCGGGACATGCTGCTGATCCGGCGCTTCGAGGAGAAGGCCGGCCAGCTTTACGGCATGGGCCTGATCGGCGGCTTCTGCCACCTCTATATCGGCCAGGAAGCCGTGGTCGTCGGCATGACCGCGGCGCAGAAGGACGGCGACCAGGTCATCACCGCCTATCGCGACCACGGCCACATGCTGGCCTGCGGCATGGATCCCAAGGCCGTGATGTCGGAACTGACCGGGCGCGCCAGCGGCTATTCCAAGGGCAAGGGCGGCTCGATGCACATGTTCAGCGCCGAGAAGAAATTCTACGGCGGTCACGGCATCGTCGGCGCCCAGGTGCCGCTCGGCACCGGCCTCGCCTTCGCCAACAAATATCGCGGCAACGACGCGGTCAGCGTCACCTATTTCGGCGACGGCGCCTCCAACCAGGGCCAGGTCTACGAAGCCTTCAACATGGCCGAGCTGTGGAAGCTGCCGGTCGTCTATGTGATCGAGAACAACCAGTACGCCATGGGCACCAGCGTCGAGCGCTCCAGCGCCGAGACCCATTTCTACAAACGCGGCGCCTCCTTCAACATTCCGGGTGAGGCCGTGGACGGCATGGACGTCGAAGCGGTCCAGGCCGCCGGCAAGAAGGCGCTGGAATATTGCCGCGCCGGCAACGGCCCGATCATCCTGGAGATGAAAACCTACCGCTATCGCGGCCACTCGATGTCCGACCCGGCGAAGTACCGCACGCGCGAGGAAGTGACGGCGGTGCGTGAGAAGCGCGATCCCATCGAACATCTTGGCTTGAAGCTGGTCACGCAGAAACTCGCCGGCGAGGACGACCTCAAGGCGATGGACAAGGAGATCCGCAGCATCGTCGCCGTCGCAGCCGAATTCGCGACCGAAAGCCCAGAGCCCGAGGCGTCCGAGCTCTACACCGACGTCTTGGCCTAGATCATGTCCATCCAAATCCTCATGCCCGCGCTGTCGCCCACGATGGAAGAGGGCAAGCTCGCCAAATGGCTGGTCAAGGAAGGCGACACCGTCAAGTCGGGCGACATTCTCGCCGAGATCGAAACCGACAAGGCGACGATGGAGTTCGAAGCCGTCGACGAGGGCAAGATCGGCAAGCTCCTGGTCGCCGAAGGTACCGAAGGCGTGAAGGTCAACGCACCCATCGCGACGCTGGTCGGCGAGGGTGAGAGCGAGGCGCCGGCCGTCTCCGCGCCGGCGAAGCAAGCCAAGCCGGCCGCCGCGCCGCCGTCCAAAGCCGCGCCACCGACGCCCGAACCGAAGACGGATACGATTCCCGACGATCTGGAAATTCCCGCCGGCACCGAAATGGTCACCATCACGGTGCGCGAGGCCCTGCGCGACGCCATGGTGGAAGAGATGCGCCGCGACGACACCGTGTTCCTGATGGGCGAAGAGGTCGCGCAATATCAGGGCGCCTACAAGGTCAGCCAGGGCCTGCTCGAGGAATTCGGCGCCCGCCGCGTCATCGATACGCCGATCACCGAACATGGCTTTACAGGCCTCGGCGTCGGCGCGGCTTTCGCGGGCTTGCGCCCCATCGTCGAATTCATGACCTGGAATTTCGCCATGCAGGCGATCGACCAGATCATCAACTCCGCCGCCAAGACGCGTTACATGTCGGGCGGGCAGATGAGTTCGCCGATGGTCTTTCGCGGTCCCAACGGTCCGGCCAGCCGCGTCGGGGCGCAGCACAGCCAGGATTATTCCTCCTGGTACGCGCACATCCCCGGCATCAAGGTCGTGGCGCCGTACTTCGCGGCCGACGCCAAGGGCCTGCTCAAGGCCGCGATCCGCGATCCCAATCCGGTGATCTTCCTGGAGAACGAGATCGCCTATGGCCGTTCGTTCCCGGTGCCCAAGCTCGACGATTTCGTGCTGCCCATCGGCAAGGCGCGCATCGTCAAGCAGGGCACGCATGTGACCATTGTCGCCTACTCGATCTGCGTCGGCCTGGCTCTGGAGGCGATGGAAAAACTCGCCGCCGAAGGCATCGACGCCGAACTCATCGATCTGCGCACGCTGCGTCCGCTCGACATCCCGTGCGTCATCGAGTCCGTCAAGAAGACCAATCGCATCGTCACGGTCGAACAGGGCTGGCCGGTCTGCTCCATCGGTTCGGAAATCTGCACCCAGATCATGGAGCAGGCCTTCGATTGGCTCGACGCGCCGCCGACCAAGGTCAACGGCAAGGACGTGCCGATGCCCTACGCCGCCAATCTCGAAAAACTGGCGCTGCCGCATGTCGAGGACGTCGTCGCGGCGGTCAAAGCGGTTTGCTACCGGACCTGATCATGGCGACGAAACCGGCCAAGACCTGGAAGAAGGGCGCCTGCCACTGCGGCGCCGTCACGTTTGAAGTGCGCACCGGCGCCGAGATCGAACTGGTCGATTGCAATTGCTCGATGTGCCACCGCACCGGTTATCTGCATCTGCTGGTGCCGAAATCCGATTTCAGGATCACCGCCGGTGAAGACACGCTCACCACCTACCGCTTCAACACCAAGACGGCCAAGCATACCTTCTGTTCGATCTGCGGTATCAAGGCGTTCTACGTGCCGCGTTCGCATCCGGACGGCTGGAGCGTGAATTTCCGCTGCCTCGACCCCGAGGATTTCGCATCCGTCTCGACCACCGAATTCGACGGCAAGGAATGGGAAGATAACGCCGCCGCCCTGGCGCCGCTGGAGAGCCGCTAGTGGCCACACAAATCCTCATGCCCGCGCTTTCGCCCACCATGGAGGAGGGCAAGCTCGCCAAATGGCTGGTGAAGGAAGGCGACACGGTCAAGTCGGGCGATCTCCTGGCCGAGATCGAGACCGACAAGGCGACGATGGAATTCGAAGCGGTCGATGAGGGCAAGATCGGCAAGCTCCTGGTCGCCGAAGGCACCGAAGGCGTCAAGGTCAACGCCCCCATCGCGACCCTGATCGGCGAAGACGGCGACGCCAAGGTCGACATCTCCAAGGCGATGCAGTCGATCAAATCGGCAGTCACGTCCGAAGCCGCGCCGAAAGCCGCTGCCAAAGCGACAGCGTCCGAGGCACCAAAACCAGCCGCGCCACCTAAGCCTGAAGTCCCCCTCGCCCCCGCAGGGGAAGAGGGTAAGGGTGAGGGGGCGGTGACGCCCATACCGCCATCCGACACTAAGCGCGTCTTCGCTTCCCCGCTCGCTCGCCGCATCGCGGAACAGAAGAATATTGATCTGTCCGCAATCCAAGGTTCCGGCCCGCGCGGCCGGATCGTCAAAGCCGATATCGAATCCGCAAAACCCAGCACCAAAGCCCCGGCGCCGGCCGCAAAGCCCGCAACGGCACCAGCCGCGACACCCGCCGCTTCAATCTCCGGCATCGCCCCGCTTCCCGACGCGCGCGCCTTCTACAAACCCGGCGAGTTCGAGGAAATCCCCCACGACTCCATGCGCAAGGCGATCGCGCGCCGCCTGACCTCGGCCAAGACGCTGATCCCGCACTACTACCTGACCGTCGATTGCCGCATCGACAATCTGATGGAGACCCGTGCCCGCCTCAACGCGACTTCGCCGAAAGAGAATGGCTTCAAGCTCTCGGTCAACGATTTCGTCGTGAAAGCCTCCGCGCTGTCGCTGATGCGCGTCCCCGAAGTCAACGCCAGCTGGACCGAGACCGCGATGCTGCGCCACAAACACGCCGATGTCGGCGTCGCCGTGGCGCTCGATTTCGGCCTCATCACGCCCATCGTCTTCGCGGCCGAAGGCAAGGGCCTCGCGGTCATATCGAACGAAGTCAAATCGTTGGCCGAACGCGCCCGCGCCAAGAAGCTCAAGCCGTCGGAATTCGAAGGCGGCAGCTTCGCCATCTCCAATCTGGGCATGTTCGGCGTCAGGGACTTTACCGCCGTGATCAATCCGCCGCAGGCCGCCATCTTGGCCGTCGGCGCCGGCGAGAAGCGCGCCATCGTCCTGGGCGACAAGCTCGAGATCGCCACCATGATGACGGTGACGATGTCCTGCGACCACCGCGTCATCGACGGCGCGACCGGCGCGCGCTTCCTTGCCGCCTTCAAGCAATATATCGAAGAACCGGCATCGATGCTTCTGTGAGGGGCAGGGCATGACCGACGACATCGAAGCCATTCTGGAAACCGGCAGTGTCGCGGCGATCGAGATCGCCGCTTCGGCGCTGGCCGAGCGCGGCACCAAGACCGGCACTTGCGCCAACTGCACGCATACGCTGGTCGGCCCCTATTGCGCGATCTGCGGCCAGCCGACCAAGACGCGGCGCCGCTCGATCCGCGGCCTGCTGCACGATTTCTTCGTCGACCTCGTCAATTTCGACAGCCGCATCCTGCGCACTGGCCGGGCGCTGCTGTTTCGGCCGGGCGAATTGCCCAAGGCCTTCCGCGAGAACCGCACGGTTCCCTACGTGCCCTCGATCCGCCTCTACTTCTTCGTCTCGCTGATTTTCTTCGTGTTGCTCAGCCTCACCGGCATCGCGATCGTGCAGGTCATCGTCACGGCGACGCCGATCAAGATCGTCTGGGACGCCAAGGGCAACGCCTTCTATGCCAATCCGGCCTACGACCATATGGATAAGGACGATGCCGGTGATCCCGACGTGAAGAAATACGTCCCGCGCCTCATTGCCATCGACAAGGTCAAGGCGCTGCGGCCGGGCGGCCACTACACCTTCTCGACGCAGGCCTACTTCTTCTCGCGCATCGGTGCCTACCACTCAGGCCTGACGCAGGAGCAGCGCCAGCGCCTGCTCGAGCTTCCCCATGTCGAACTCGACGGCAGGGCGAAAGCCACCGCCGCGTCCATCGAGCGCAACGTCGACAACACGATGGCCAAGCTCGCCGCCGATCCCGCCGCGCTCAACGGCCCGCTCACGACCTGGATACCGCGGGCGTTGTTCCTGTTGCTGCCGCTTTACGCGCTGGTCCTGGCGCTGTTCCACATCCGCCGGCGCAAGGATTTCTACCTCGTCGATCACCTGGTGTTTTCGCTCAGCATCCACACCTTCGCCTTCGTGACCTTGATCCTCGCCGTCGGCCTGGCGCAGGTGATTTCGGGCGAGTGGGTAGCCTGGCTCCTGTTCGCCGTCGTGTCGCTCTATATCTTCCTGGCGATGAAGAATTTCTACGAACAGGGCTGGGTCCTGACGACGGTCAAATTCCTTTTCATCTCCGGCATCTACACGATCTTCTGCCTGTTGCCGGCGGTGGGCGGCGTGTTCGCCATCTCCTTCTTCGGAGGTTCGCTTGGCTGAAACCTATGATGTAGTCGTCATCGGCGCTGGTCCGGGGGGTTATGTCTGCGCCATCCGCGCGGCGCAGCTGGGCTTGAAAACCGCCATCGTCGAGCGCGACCGGCTCGGTGGCATCTGTCTCAACTGGGGCTGCATCCCGACCAAAGCGCTGCTGCGCTCGTCGGAAATCTGGGACCTGATGCACCGCCTGGACGAGTTCGGCTTCTCCGCCGACAATCTCCAATTCGACATCGCCAAGATCGTGGCGCGCTCGCGCAAGGTCTCGACGCAGCTCTCCAACGGCGTCGCCTTCCTGATGAAGAAGCACAAGATCACGGTTATCGCCGGCGAGGCGAAGCTCGCAGGGCAGGGCAAGCTCACGGTGACGAAGGACGGCAAGACCGAAGACGTCACCGCCAAGAACATCGTGCTCGCCACCGGCGCGCGGGCGCGCAGCTTTTCCGGCATGGAGCCGGACGGCAAGCTGATCTGGACCTATCGCGAAGCCATGGTGCCGCCGGCCTTCCCCAAATCGCTGCTGATCGTCGGCTCGGGCGCCATTGGCATCGAATTCGCCAGTTTCTACCGCACGCTGGGCGCCGAGGTGACGGTGGTCGAGGTCCTCGACCGCGTCCTCCCCGTCGAAGACGAAGAGATCTCCGCGCTCGCCGCCAAGGCCTTCGCCAAGCAGGGCATGAAGCTCAGGACCGCGACCACCGTCGAGAAACTGGAGAAGGGCGCCGACAACGTCACCGCCACGCTGAAGACCAAGGACGGCAAGACCGAAACCCTGACGGTCGACCGTGTCATCCTCGCGGTCGGCATCGTCGGCAACGTCGAGAATCTCGGCCTCGAAGCCGCCGGCGTGAAGGTCGACCGCACGCATGTCGTGATCAATGAATGGGGCGAGACCGGTGTCGCCGGCATCTGGGCCATCGGCGATCTCGCCGGCGCGCCGTGGCTGGCGCACAAGGCGATGCACGAAGGCGTCATCGTCGCCGAGCGCATCGCCGGCGTGAAGGGCGCCCATCCGCTGGATGTTTCGAAGGTCCCCGGCTGCACCTATTGCTGGCCGCAGGTCGCCAGCGTCGGCATGACCGAGGCGAAAGCCAAGGCGGGCGGCCGCAAGATCAAGGTCGGGCGCTTTCCCTTCATCGGCAACGGCAAGGCGATCGCGCTCGGCGACGCCGACGGCCTGGTCAAGACGGTGTTCGACGCCGACACCGGCGAGCTCCTCGGCGCCCACATGATCGGCGCTGAAGTCACCGAACTGATCAACAGCTACACGTTGGCGCGGTCCGGCGAACTCACCGACGTCGAATTGGCACACACCATCTTCCCGCATCCGACTCTTTCGGAGATGCTGCACGAAGCCGTGCTCGACGCCGACAAGAGGGCGTTACATATCTAGCAATCGCTTCACATCCGCGGTCAGCCCGTCGATGTCCTTGGTTTCGGTCGACACCAGCCGCGCGCGGCCTGATCTGTCGAAGAAGAACACCGCATTGGAGTGCATCACCTCATACGGATGCCCCGGCGACGCCGGCGTCACGCTGTAGGCGACGCGCGTGCGCCGCGCCAGCGCGGCCAGCTGATCCGGCGTCCCGCTGAGCCCGTCGATCTGCGGCGCGAAGGAATTCACATAGCCCTTCAGCAGCGGCGGCGTGTCGCGAACCGGATCCACCGTCACGAAAAGCACCCGCACCGCATCGGCCCGGCCGTCCAGCTTCTGCAAGACTTCCGACAGATTGGCCAGGGTCGTCGGGCAGATGTCCGGGCAATGGGTGTAGCCGAAATAGAGCACCACGACCTTGCCGCGATAATCGGCGGCGCGCACCGGCTTGCCGTCATTGGCGCGCGTCATCGCGAAGTCGAGGGCCGGCATGGCGCCGGTGATGTCGGTGGCGTGCCACTGCGAATCCTGCTTGCCGCAAGCAGCGGCGAGAAGAAGCAGGGCGATGGCGGCAAGACGCGCGAGTTTCATCCATGCGCCATAGCATGGCCGAGGGCTTCGCGCCGCGCCGCGGCCTCTGTGACCAAACGCCTCGCAATGCGCCACGCCCGCGATTTATAAGGTGAGCGATGTCCGTCGCCGCAAGGAAACGCCCGCGCAACGACTGGCTGCTCACCGGCGCATTGCTCGCCGGCGGCGGCGCGCTGGACGCCGTCTGCCGATTTTTTCCCTCCCAGCTGCCGTTCTGGATGCCCTGGGAATTTTCCTGGGTCGTGTATTTGGCGACGGCGCTGACGCTGGCCTGGTTCTGGCGCGGCTGGTCTCGCATCCGCGCCGACCGGCGGCCGCCCAGATGGCGCGCGGCGTGTTTCGTCTTGGGCGTGCTCTCCTTCTACGCCGTGCTCCAGACCCATGTCGATTACCTCGCCCAGCACATGTTCTTTGTGCATCGCGCCGCGCATCTCGTGCTGCATCATGCCGGCGCGTTCCTGATCGGCCTGGCCGCCTGCGGGCCGGTGATCCGCGCCGGCATGCCGGAATTTCTCCTGCCGGCGCTCGACGCCAGGCCGCTGCGCCGCACGATGGATGTCCTGCAGCATCCCGCTATGGCGCCGCTCCTCTTCGTCGGGCTGCTCTATTTCTGGCTCCTGCCGGCGATCCATACGCGTGTGATGCTGGACGCCAATCTCTACGACCTGATGAACTGGACCATGGCCATCAACGGCGTGATGTTCTGGTCGCTGGTGCTCGATCCACGCCCCAAGCCGCCGGCGCGGCTGTCGCATCTGATGCGCGCTGCCATGATCCTGATCATCGAGCTGCCGCAGATGGCGCTGGGCGCGATCCTGTCGCTGTCAACCTCGGACTACTATCCCGTCTACGAGATCTGCGGCCGCATTCTGCCGATGACGGCGCTGAACGATCAGCACTATGGCGGCCTCATCATCTGGCTCCCCGGCACGCTGACCAGCTTCGCCGCGATGATCGCCGTGCTGTGGATCATGCGGATCAACGAGGAGAAAGCCGAACATGCACAGCAGGTTTCTTAAGCTGGCCGCCGCGCTGCTGGCCGGCGCCTTCTTCATCCAGGCGGCGTCGCTCAGCGTCATGGTCTCGCAGCCCTATCTGCGGCTTGCGACAACCAGCGTGCCGGCCGCCGGCTATTTCAACATCACCAACTACGCCAGCGAACCGGCCGTGCTGACCGGCGCGCAATCCTTCGACTGCGGCGCGATCACCCTGCACAGGAGCAGCACCGGCGGCGGCATGGCGCGCATGGAAGATGTCGCCTCCGTGACCATCGCGCGCGGCCAGCGCATCGCCTTCGCGCCCGGCGGTTATCACCTGATGTGCGAGCGCCCCTCGCCGCGCCTGCGCGTCGGCGGCACGACCAAGATCACGCTCAAATTCCAAAGCGGCGCCACCACCGACATCACCTTCTACGTCGTCAACGCGCGCGGCGGGACGTGAGCCTATGAAGATCGCCGGCGGCTGCCATTGCGGCGCCATCGCCTATGAGGCCGAGGTCGACCCCGAGATGGTCGGCATCTGCCACTGCACCGATTGCCAGACCCTGAGCGGCTCGCCTTACCGCGTCACGCTGCCGACGCCGACGCAGAATTTCCGCCTGCTGCGCGGGGCGCCCAAGGTCTACGTCAAGACCGCCGACAGCGGCACGCCGCGCGCCCAGGCCTTCTGCGCCGATTGCGGCACGCCGCTCTACGCCAGCGCGCCGCAGAACCCGCCGACCGTCTCGCTGCGCTGGGGCGCGATCCGCCAGCGCGCCCAGTTGCCGCCCAGGCGCCAGATCTGGTGCACCTCGGCGGCGCCGTTCGCGAGGGATTTGGGTGGGATTCCCAGCGTTGACGGGCAATCTTGACGGTAAGGTAATTTTACCTTACTTTTCGTCCATGGCTTCTGATGCACAAACCATAACCGCAAAAGCGCAGGTTACCATCCGCAAGGAATATTTGCGGCATCTGGGTCTGTCCAAAGGCGACAAGGTAAAGTTCGAGAAACGCCCTGACGGCACGCTTCTTTTACGGCGGGCACCTACTGGTAAAATTTCGGATGTTTTCGGCAAGCTCAAGCGGCCAGGCCAAAGACCGGTTTCGTTGGCCGAGATCAAAAAGGCGATCGAGGACGGCTGGGCTGGTAAACGATGAAGGTGATCGCCGACACCAACGTGCTTTTGCGCGCGACGGTCGGTGACGATCCAAATCAGGCTCGGATTGCCCAACGCGCGCTCCAGTCGGCTGAGCAAATCGCAATTCCCTCATCGTCGCTTTGCGAGTTGGGTTGGGTGTTGTCGAGCGTGTATGACTATTCGCGTCACGAAATCGCCGAGATTATTCGAGACTTTGTCAATTCGGCAAACGTGCTGATGGACCGTGGCAGCGCTGAAGCCGGCCTCGCCATGCTTGATGCTGGCGGCGACTTCGCTGATGGCGTGATCGCATATGAGGGCCGCCAACTCGGCGGCGAGACCTTCGTGTCGTTCGACAAGCAGTCCGTCAAACTGCTCAAAGCCCAAGGTGTTGACGCGCGCCAGCTCTGACGCCCTCAATATCCGATCGCTTGTCCGTCCTTGCGCATTTCCGATCCGCCCCAATACACGCGGTTCTTCGCGTCCCACAGGATCGCCTGATAGCCGCCGAACGCCCCCGTCCCCGGCTTGATCGTGTAGCCGCGCGCCGCCAGCGCCGCCTTCACCTCGGGCGCGAAGCCCGACTCCATCTCGACGACATTGCCGGTCGGCGCTTCGCCGGTGACCTCCGAGCCGCCCGAGTGATACCAGCGCGCCGCGTCGCCCGCGTCCTGCACGTTCATCCCGAAATCGATGATGTCGGTCAGCACCTGGACATGGCCTTGAGGCTGCATGTCGCCGCCCATCAGGCCGAAGGCGAGGAACGGCGCGCCGTCCTTCATCACGAAGCCCGGAATGATGGTCTGGAACGGCCGCTTGCCTGGCGCGTAGACGTTTGCGGCAGCGGGATCGAGCGAGAACAATTCGCCGCGATCCTGGAACATGAAGCCCAGCCCGTCCGCCACCAGTCCCGATCCCATGCCGCGGTAATTCGACTGGATGATCGACACCATCATCCCGTCCTTGTCGGCGGTGGTGAAATAGGTCGTGTCGCCTTGGCTCAGACGCGGATCGCCGGGCCCGACATTGGGATTGGCCTTGCTCAGATCGATCAGCTTGCGCCGCGCATCGGCATATTTGTCCGACAGCAACTCCTTCATCGGAATCTTCACGAAAGCCGGATCGGCGTACCATTTGGCCAGGTCTTCGTAGGACAGCCTTTTTGCCTCCAGCATCGCGGTGATCGCGTCGGCGCTGCCGGCGCCCATCTTCTTCAGGTCGAAGCCTTTCAAGATTTGCAGCATCTGCAGCGCCGCCGCGCCCTGGCTGTTGGGCGGCAATTCATAGACGTCGTAGCCGCGATAATTCACGCCCAGCGGTTCGACCCACTCGCCGTGATGCGAAGCGAAATCCTCATAGCGCAGATCGCCGCCGATCCGTTTGAAATAGGCATCGATGCGATGCGCGATCTCGCCCTTGTAATAGGCATCGCGCCCGCCCTTGGCGATCAGCGACAGCGTGTGCGCCAAGTCGGGATTGCGGAACACTTCGCCTTCGGCCGGCGTCTTGCCGTCCATGAGATAGGTGTGCTTGGCGTTGTCGAATTCCTCCAGCATCGCGCTGGCCTTCGCGAACGCCGCCATGTTGCCCTTCCAGTACAGCGCGATCAGTTGCGACACCGGAAAGCCGTTCTGCGCATAACCGATGGCCGGCGCCAGGTCCTCCGCCAGCGGCAGCTTGCCGAACCTGGCATGCAGCGCGCCCCAGGCATCCACCGCGCCCGGCACGGTGATCGACAGCGAGCCGAATTTGGGAATGTGCGGCACATACGGCACGCCCAGCTTCGCCGACACCGCCTTGATCTCGGCGATCATCTTGGCGAGGTCGCGGCCCTTCGCCGAATGGCCCGAGCCGTTATAGCCGTAGAGCTTCTTGGTTTTCGGATCCCAGACGATAGCGAACAGATCGCCGCCGAGTCCGTTCGACACCGGCTCCATCAATCCCAGCGTCGCGTTGGCGGCGATCGCCGCGTCGACCGCGCTGCCGCCTTTCTTGAGGATATCGATCGCCACCTGCGACGCCAGCGGCACGGCGGTCGCCGCCATGCCGTGCTGGCCCAGCACCGGCGAGCGTGTCGCCCAGCGCGTGCCCGAATAGCGGTCGCCGCGTTCCATTTGCCCGAACGCGACGTTCGAGACCATTCCGACTGCCATGATGAACAAAACCCCCGCTGTTACGCCAGCCCAAATCCCCCCGCTGAGTTTCATTGATGCTCCAACTCCGCATAGCTGACATGGCACGAACCGCCATTCTTCTCGAAATAGCGCTGGTGATAGTCCTCGGCCGGCCAGAAGGCCGGCGCGTCTTCCACCGTCGTCACGATCGGCTTCTTGTATTTGCCAGATGCCATCAGCTCGGCGATCTTGGCTTTTGCTATGCGCGCCTGCTCCGGCGAATGGGTGAAGATCACGGTGCGGTACTGCGTGCCGTGGTCGGGTCCCTGATAGTTGAGCTGCGTCGGGTTGTGCATCTTGAAGAACAGGTCGACCAGCTTGTCGTAGCCGACTTTCGCCGGATCGAACGTCACCTGGACGACTTCCGCATGGTTGGTGGCGCCGCTGCAGACCTGGCGGTAGGTCGGGTTCGCATTGATGCCGCCGGCATAGCCCGACACGGCTTCGCTCACTCCAGGTACCTCCCGGAAGAACGATTCAACGCCCCAGAAGCACCCGGCTCCGAATGTCGCTTTCTCCATGGCTGTGATCTCCGATGTCGCTGCTCCGACTATACGTTGAAGCGGATATTTTGGTTACCCCCCGGCCTCAAGTAGCGACTTGTCCGCCGAAGCCTTGGCGAAGGCGGAAGCGGTAGGCCATCAAATAAGTCGCCGTACATCCGACAAGGTTTTGCGGTTTGACGGGTTTGGTTCAACCCCATATGCCGTCCGCGCCATGCTCGATGCCATTCTCCGCCGCAACACCGAAAGCGTCCTCGCGCCGGCCGCGGCGCGGCTTGCGACTTTGGGCGTCCGCGCCAACGCGCTGACCCTAGCGGCGTTTGCCGGCGGCGTCGCGGCCCTCCTGGCCATCGCTCACCGGGACTACCTCGCCGGACTCGGCTTTCTGCTGCTCGGCCGTCTGTTAGACGGTCTGGACGGCCCGGTGGCGCGGCGGGAAGGGCCGACCGCCGGCGGCGCCTATCTCGATACGACCCTCGACTTTCTGGCCGGCGCCGCCGTCCCCTTCGCCTTCGCGTTGGCGCAGCCCGACCGGGCGCTGGCCGCCATGTTCCTCATGCTCGGCCTCGTGGCCCGTGCCGGCGCTCTCATCGGACAAGTTCGCCTCGGTGCGGTCGCCGGCCAGCTGGCGACATTGATCGGCAAGACGGAGCTATTCGCCGCCTTTGCCCTTGCCTGCCTCTTTCCAAACTGGTTCAGCATTATCGCCTACGCCGTTGGCATCGCCTGCTTTATCGCCGTGGGTGCCCGCGTTGCGGCGGTCGTGACAGAGCCATGAAGGTTGTGATCGTCGGCGCCGGTGTCGCCGGCCTCGCCATCGGCTGGCGCCTCAAGCAGGCCGGTGCCGACGTGACCGTGCTCGAGCGCGCGCAGCCCGGGCGCGGCGCGACCTGGGCCGCTGCCGGCATGATCGCGGTCGCCGGAGAGATGGGCGCCGCGCAAACCCCCGAAGCCGAATTCGGTCAACATTCCAGTCTGTTGTGGCCCAGCTTTGCCAGGGAACTGGAGGTGGCGTCGGATCTGCCGATCGGCTATCGGCGCAGCGGCGCCCTGATGGTGGCGCGCACCGCGGCCGAAGCCGCCGCCTTCGACTCCTGGAGTGGTGTCGAACGTCTCGGCGCCGCGCAAGCGCTGGCCAAAGAGCCGATGTTGGCAGGCGACATCGCCGCTGCGTTGTGGGCGCCGGACGAGGCGCAAGTCGACAGCCGCGCGCTCGGCGCGGCCTTGGCGAAGGCCTTCGAAGGCTGCGGCGGCAAACTGCAACGCAACGAGGCGGCTGTCCGCTTTGAGGTCCGTCGCGGCCGTGCGGTCGCGGTCGCATCCCCTTTTCAGCGCTACGAAGCCGACGCCTTCGTCCTCGCCGCCGGCGCCTGGTCGGGCGAGATCGGCGGCCTGCCGCCGGAGGCTCTGCCGCCGGTCAGGCCGGTCAAGGGCGAGATGATCGCCGTCGCGCCGCCCGCCGGCGCCGCCATGCCGCGGCACGTCGTGTGGGGCAATGAGGTCTACCTGGTGCCGCGCAATGACCGGCTGCTGATCGGGGCGACGGTCGCCGAGGCCGGCTTCGACAGCAGCGTCACCGACGCCGCCGCCGGCTGGCTGTCGAGCCGGGCCATCGTGCTGATGCCGGCGCTGGCGAAATGGGACATCGTCGAGCGCTGGGCCGGCCTTCGGCCAGGCTCGCCGGACGGTCTGCCGCTGCTGGGCCGCACCGCCGTCGCAGGCCTGTTCGCCGCCACCGGGCAGTATCGCAACGGTATCCTCTTTGCACCGGCTGTTGCCGAGAACATGTCCCGTCTCGTTATGGAACACGCGGCCGAAATCCCGGCATTCGATCCGCGGCGCTTTCCTCTGACGCGGCGAGGATAGGCGCGGGGCATTGGTGACTCTCACGATTGCGTATTGGTGGTTTGGTGCCGGGCTGGCCCTGTTGGCGCTCGGCGGCGAAGGCGTGATCCGCGGCGGCGTGACCGTAAAGCGCGCGCTCGGCTTCTCGCCGGTCATCGTCGGATTGTTCGCGATCTCGGTCGGCACCGCTTCGCCGACGCTCGCCGTCGCGGCGCAGGCCGCGGCCTTGGGCGTTCCCGACATCGCGATCGGCACGGTGATCGGCGCCACGCTGATCAATCTTCTTCTCATCCTGGGCCTCGGCGCCTTGATCCAGCCGATGCCGAGCGCGCCCAAAGTCGTGCTGCGCGACGGCGGCGCCATGCTGGCGGCGAGCGCCGCTCTGGTCGCGCTGGCGCTGCACGGACAGATCGGCCGCCGCGAAGGCGTTCTGCTGCTCGGTGCCTTCGTAATCTACGCCATCGTCGTGATCGTCTCGGACTGGCGGCGCCGGGCCGAGCATTCGGTCGCCTGCGCCGAGGCGGAAAATCGCGGCCTCGGCCGCACCCCGTCCGCCGGCGGCGGCCTGTTTGCGTTCGTCATCGGCGCGATCTGTTTGTTGATCGGCGCGCACTTCACCGTCGGCGGCGCTCTGGCGCTGGCATCGGCCTGGCACATGGCGCCGTCGACGCTGGCGACGACGGTCGTGGCGGCCGGCGTCTCGCTGCCGGTGCTGATCCTGACGGCTATTGCCGCCTTGCGCGGCCACACCCAGATCGCCATCGGACACCTGCTCTCCGCCAGCGTGTTCAACGTCCTGGGCGTGCTCGGCATCGCGGCCCTCGTGCGCCCGTTGACGGTTGCGCCGTCCTTCGCGGCGATTGACGCGTTCGCGGTGCTGGGCGCCGTCGTCCTGCTCCTGCCGCTGCTCTTGGCCAATTGGCTTTTGTCGCGGCCCAAGGGCGCGGCGCTGATGCTGGCCTATGTGGGATATGTCGGCTTTCTCGCCTGGCGGCTGAACCTGATCGGCCATTTCTAATCGGGCAGGCGCCACAGCCCCCACGGCAGCTTGCGGATTCCGGACAAGGTCGTGCGCGTGACATAGCCGCCGAACGGCACATAGCGCGCGCCGACCAGGAACGTGTCGCGCAGCCACGCCATGACGCGGCTGTGCGACTGGAACGCCGGTGTCAGGGCGCGCGACGTCAGCTGGTAATAGGCGACATGCGGCCGGCGCATTTTCTCATACAGCGCCAGCGCCGCGCCGGCGTCGTTCGTCCGGCGCAGGCAATGGGCGATCGTCAAGGCATCGATCAGCGCCAGGTTCGCGCCCTGGCCGAGCTGCGGGCTGGTGCCGTGCGCCGCATCGCCCATCACCAGCACGCGCCCGCTGCGCCACGGCCGCATCACCACGTCGCGATAGGTCGCCAGCGCCAGCTGGTCGAACGACTTGATCTCGTCCAGGAGCGGCGCGATCTGCGGCCACACCGCCAGCGCACGGGCCTTGAGCGCGGCGAGCCCGGCCGCCTTCTGCGTTTCGTATTCCTTGAGCGGCAGGCTCCAGAACCAGGCGACATGCGGGCCTTGCGCGTCGGGCGCACGGCCGATCGGCAGCACGCCCATCATGGTGTGCGCGCCGTCGTAGATCTGCCGCAGGCGCATCGTCCAGGTGCTGGCCGGATCCGGCACTGCGCACCACAGCGCGCCCCACGGATACAGCGGCGCCTTCACGCGCGCGCCGAGGCTGTCGCGCGCGCCGTCATGCGCACCGGCACAATCCAGCACGAGATCGAACGGCCCTTCGCGTTGGCCATCCTTGGCAACCAGCACGGGACTTTGCGGCGTCTCCACCGCGACGGTCTCGAACCCCAGAAGCAGTTTCGCGCCGCTCGCAAGCATGCGCGCATGCAGCAGGTGGAACAGCGCGCCGCGATGGATGCCGAGCCCGTGCAGCGCGCCATAGTTCAGATCGAGCACGCGGCGGCCGCGCGGCGTGCGGCCGTCCAGTTCCTGGATCCGCGCGCCCCAGCTTTCCGCCTCCGCGCGCGCCCCCAGCCGCTCGAGAACCTGCAAGCCCGACGGTTGCAGCAGCAATCCGGCGCCAAGCGGCCTGGCTACGGCAAAGCGCTCGACCACGGTCACATCATGGCCGTCGCGCGCCAGGCCGATGGCCGCCGCCTGTCCGGCAATCCCGCAGCCGATGATGCCGATGCGCACGCCGTTCTCCCCGCCCGAGGCAAATGGGTTATGTTCGATTTCGCGTAAGCGCAATAGGGTGAAGCGTACTTCAGCTTCACCCGTAAATTGCGCGACAAATAAAGAGGCTCGGGCAAAGCGATGGCCGATTTCATCCTGCATCCGCGCCTCCAAGCCGACACCGCCTTCGTGGCGGATTGGGCCTTGTCGCGCCTGCTGCTGATGAACGACGCGCGCTATTCCTGGCTGATCCTGGTGCCGCGCCGCGCCGGCGTGGTCGAATGGTTCGACCTCGACGCGACGGACCGCGCCGCGTTGACGGAAGAGATCGCCCGCGCGTCGCAAACGCTCAAGAGGGTCGGCAATGCCGCGAAGATCAATGTCGGCGCGCTCGGCAATCTGGTGCCGCAATTGCACGTCCACATCGTGGCGCGAAACCCCGGCGATCCCGCCTGGCCGGGACCGGTGTGGGGTCACAGTCAAACGGTGCCGTATGACGATGCCGCGCGCGCCCGCGTCATCGCCCAATTGGTAAATCCGCGTTAACCCAAACTGGCACGGCGATTGCTCCTGTTCGCGCAGGAGAACCCGTAGCCATGCTGGCAGAAGCCGCGAACGCCACGACAGATCGGTCCGCAATCCTGGGCGCCCTGCAACGGGCGGCGCAGGCCACGGGGGCCGATTTCAGCTATCTGCTCAGCACCGCCACGCGCGAGTCGAGCCTGAAACCCTCAGCGCAGGCAGGCACTTCGTCGGCCGCCGGCCTGTTTCAGTTCGTCGAGCAGACCTGGCTCGGCGTGGTCAAAGCCTATGGTGCCAAGCACGGCCTGGCCTCCTTCGCCGATGCCATCCACCAGGGCACGGACGGCCGCTTCCGCACGTCAAATTCCGCCGACCGGCAGGCAATTCTTGCCCTGCGCAAGGACCCGCAGGTCGCGTCGCTGATGGAGGGCGAGTTCGCGCAAGCGACGCGCGCCACGCTTCAGGACTCGCTCGGCCGCGATGTCTGCGGCGGCGAACTCTATGCCGCGCACTTCCTGGGTCCGGACGCCGCCTGCCGCCTGATCCGCATGAACGACAACCAGCCCGACGCATCCGCCGCCCACGCCTTCCCGGCCGCGGCCGACGCCAACCGCAGCGTCTTCTTCCACGCCAACGGCACGTCCAAGACAGTGCGCGAAGTCTACGACTGGGCGCTCCAGCAACCGGGCGGCGGCGCGGCGATGGATGCGGCTCCCGTCCAGGCCGCCGCGATTTCCGCGCCGGCGACGGTCGTCGCCAGCAGCTATGTCGGCACGCCCAACACCGACTCGCTGCTGAGCAGCTTCATGTCCTGGCGGCCCAGCCACGGCTTCTTCTCGCCGGACTCCGAAAGTCCCGGCGCCGCGCCCTCGGCAGCGTTCCTGCTGACGCCCGGCGTCATGGACGTGCTGTCGTCGATGAACCCGGTTGCGGACAGCCGCGCCACCAACTAAAGCCTTCGTCCCCGCTACGAAGAGAAACCATGCGCGCCGCCGTCGCGTCCGTCTGGGCCGTCATCGCCACGATTTTTTTCGTGCAGACCGCCAACGGCTTGCAGACCAGCCTGCTCAGCGTCCGCGCCGGCATGGAATCGTTTCCGGCCTGGACCATCGGCATCGTCATGGCGAGCTATTATGTCGGCTATTCGGCCGCGCCTTTGACCAGCCGCGCCATCATCGGCCGGGCCGGGCACGTCAACACGATGGCAATCGGCATCGTCTGCGCCGCGCTGGTCATCGCCGCGCATGCCTTTCTGGTGACGCCGCTCGCCTGGGCCGTGCTGCGCATGGTCTCGGGCTTCGCCCTGTCGAGCGCCTATGTCGGCGCCGAGAGCTGGATCCACGATCGCGTTTCCAACGACAAGCGCGGCCGCGTCTTCAGCATCTACATGGTGGCGCAGATGATCGCGATGACGCTGGCGCAGGTCCTGCTCAGCGCCGGCGATCCCAAAAGCAGCCTGCCGTTCCTGCTCTCGGCCGCGATCTTCCTGGTCGGCGCGGTGCCGGTGATCGGCGCGCGCCGCACCGCGCCGCACCGTGCGCCGCCCGAGCCGTTCAACATCGTCAAATTGTTCTGGGCCTCGCCGCTGGGCGCGATCGCGACCGTGCTCTCGGGCGTTTCCTGGTCCATCGTCTTCACCTTCGGCCCGGTCTACGCGCAACGCAGTGGCCTCGATCTCATCCATGTCAGCCTGTTCATGGCGCTGGCGATGATCGGCGGCTCGCTGCTGCAATTTCCCTTCGGCTGGCTGTCCGACGCGCTCGGCCGCCGCCTCACGATCGGCGTCCTGTCGGCCGGCGGCATCGCCGTGTCGCTGTTCGGCCTGTGGGCGGACGGGCAGGGCGACGGCGCCAAATATCTCGCCTCGGCGCTGGTCGGCGGACTCATCTTCCCGATGTACGCGATCTCCTGCGCGCACACGAACGACGCCGTCGCACCGCAAAGCCGCGTTGCCGCAGCGGCAGGATTGATCCTGCTGTTCGGCCTCGGCTCGATCTTCGGCCCGCTGGTCGTCGGCGGCGTCATCACCGCGCTGGGCGGCAGCGGCTTCTACGTCGTTCTCGCAGCCACTTTGACGGCAAGCTTGGCGGCATCGGCGGTCACTCGCTAGGTCGTCCTGATCCTAAGACATTCACCCAATCCGTCATTGCCCGGCCCACGCTGTCGCTAGGCCCGTCCGGGCAACCCATATTCGCTGCAGCCTCAAAGCAAAATGGGTCGCCCGCATAGTCCGAGCGTCAGCGTATGGACGGGCGATGACGTTCTTGAGTGTTTCCATTCAAACCCAATCAACTTTACACTTCTCAAAACAACGCGAGGAAACATGTCCGAACCCGCCAAGCCCGTGGCCATACCCGTGCCGGCCGCCACGATCCTTCTGCTGCGCGATGGCGAAGCGGGCCTCGAAGTGTTCATGGTCAAGCGCCATCACCAGATCGACTTCGTGGCCGGCGCTTTGGTGTTTCCCGGCGGCAAGCTCGAGAAAGGTGACAGCGACGCCGCGCTCGCCGATCACAGCGACGGCGGCAAGGATTGGACGGCCGAAATGCGCGCCCTCGGCGCCGGCGCCATCCGCGAAGCCTTCGAGGAATCCGGCATCCTCTTGGCGCGCGACACGCGCACCGGCGGCTTTGTCACCGCGGCAAGGCTCGAGGAATTGCAGCATTACCGTCCGCTGCTCGACAAGCGCGAGGCGGTCCTCGCCGAAGTGCTGGAAAAGGAAAAACTCAAGCTGGCGCTCGACCAGCTGGTGCATTTCGCGCACTGGATCACGCCGGCCAACATGCCCAAGCGCTTCGACACGCATTTCTTCCTGGCCTCGTCGCCCATCGGCCATGCCGGCAGCCATGACGGTCATGAATCGGTGGACTCGGTCTGGATCACGCCCGACGGCGCCATCTCCGACCGCAAGAAGTGGAACGTGATCTTCCCGACCAAGCTCAACCTGATGAAGCTGGACAATTCCAAAACGGTCGCCGCCGCCATCGCCACGGCGCGCGCCACCAAGGTCCTCCCCGTCATCCCCTGGATCGAAAACACCCCCGAAGGCCAAATCCTGAAAATCCGCGACGACGCGGGCTACGCGCAGACGTCGGCCAACATGCGTGAGGCGATGTAATACTTAACCTCTCCCGCCTTTCGCGGGAGAGGACGACCGGAGCGTAGCGACGGTCAGGTGAGGGGGTGTCTGCACGCCACGACTTCCCCTCACCTGGTTTTCGCTTCGCTCAAACCGTCCTCTCCCGCGAAGTGCGGGAGAGGAAAAAAGAAGTCCATCAGGGATAAGCCTCGGTCAAAACCGCCCCTATGTAATGTGCCGTCGCTGATTCCATTCGCGAATTCGCCCGGGCATTAAATTACTTATCAAGCCCTTGAAATTACTTGGCGAATACTTATTATACCTTGCGAATACTTGAGGAGTTAAGTGTCATGTTGGATCGACGGCGGCGCTGTTTTGCGGCCGGCCGTCGACGCGGATCGCGATAGCGCAAAGCGGGGGACAGCAGGGCAAAGGGTGCAAGCTTGTGCGCATCCGCGCGGATTTGGATGGGTGAGTTCGCCTTGGCCCGGCGGGCCCCATCCGAAAATGCATGGCGTCCGGTGGTGGAGAAGCGAAAGCGCTGATTGGTTGGCTGTAAAGGCGAACCTACGGCCAGCAAAGTAGCTTGAGACCAGGGCGGAAGTTCGGCCGGCATGCGCGGTCGAGGGGGCCGCCCTTTTTTGTGGCCGGCGCTCTATGCGCCCGCCAGCGCTTCGATCACGCGGGCTTCGAGTTCCTCGACCAGCACGGTCGCCACGGCATCCGTCGTGGTCTTGATCTTGTCGCGGAACACCACGCGGATCGCCGCGACATGGGCGTCGACGAGGCCCAGCGGCAGTTCGCCCGGCGTGCCGTCGATCAGCTTGGTCAGCGATCCGGCGATGCGCGCGATCATCGGATATTCGAACGTGTCGGCCTGGCCTTTCAGATCGTGCGCCGCGCGGAACAGGTCCTCGCGCGCCGCGGTCGTCGGCGCCGCCGCGAAGCCGTCGCGGCATTCACCGAGGCGCGCCACGTCGGTGGCAAGCCAGTCGCTGAACTCGGCCTTGAGCACCAGCATCGCCGCGTCGGCGCGCTTGATCGCGGCCAGGTCGATGCCGCCGACGGCGCTGCCGACCTTGGCTTTCAGGATGTTCGGCGGCATGAAGATTTCGATCGGGAGCTGACGTGCCATGCTGGTTCTCTCTGTGCCGCCATCAGGCCGCGTGTTCGGTTTCGGTCGCTTCGCCCGCATTCATGCGGCGTTCGGGTCCACGATATTCTTCCTTGGCGCGCCGGCGCCGGCAGGGTCCGAAATAGGCCTTGGTGCGGACGTAAGGACGCGGATGCTCGATCACCGAGACCAGGCGCGACATCACCGCCTTCACCGAAACCGGCTTGGCGAGAAATTCGTTGACGCCCGCGTCGCGCGCCTGGCGCACGTGATCGATCTGCGTGTAGCCGGTCAGCATGATGATCGGAACGAAGGGGTTGGGCGTCTGGCTCGAGGTCCGCACCATCTTGACGACGTCGATGCCGGTCAGGCCCTCCATCATCCAGTCGAGGATGACGACGTCGGGATTGGATTCGCGCAGCAGCGCCCAGGCGCGGTTGCCGTCGGCGGCCTCGAATATCTGCACCACGCCGAACGCCTGCAGGATGGCGACGACGAGCTTGCGCATGTGCTGGTTGTCGTCGACAACCAACACTTTCAGCCTGTCAAATCTGTAGCCGCTCATGTCCGCCGCACCAACACCCGGGCGCAAGTCCCCGATGGGTAAAACTACGCGGTCGGCATTAACGCTCTGTAAAACCGCCAAAGGTTAATCGACGAACTGCTCGGCAAGGATTCGTTCATCAAGGCTGTGGCCGGCGTCGAACAGCATGGTCATGCTGATGGAGCGGTCCTCGGCGACGTCGACCGCGGCCACGTCGCGGACCTCGAGATCGTCGGCGACGGCGCTCACCGGCCGCTTGCCGGCCTCCAGGATCTCAAAGCGGACCCGCGCGCGGTGCGACAGCAGCGCCCCGCGCCAGCGGCGGGGCCGGAAGGCGCTGATCGGCGTCAGCGCCAAAAGCGCGGCATCGATCGGCAGGATCGGGCCGTGCGCCGAAAGGTTGTAGGCGGTACTGCCGGCCGGGGTCGAGACCAGCACGCCGTCGCAAATCAGTTCGGCGATCCTGGGCTTCTCGTCGACCAGAATGCGGATCTTGGCGGCCTGCTGGGTCTGGCGCAGGAGCGAGACTTCATTGAAGGCCAGCGCCTCGGTCGCGCCGTTCGCCCCTTCGGCGCGCATGCGCAAGGGATGCAGCTGCGCCGATTCCGCGACGGCGAGGTGCTTCTCCAGTTCGTCGTCGTGAAACTCGTTCATGAGAAAGCCGACCGAGCCCAGGTTCATTCCGTAGATCGGTTTCTTTCTGGAGAGAAAATTGTGCAGGGTCTGCAGCATGAAGCCGTCGCCGCCGAGCGCAACGACGACATCCGCCTTGTCCGCGCCAACATCGTTGTGCCGGCTCCGCAACAGAGCGAGCGCGGCCTGGGCGTCGGGGGCCGCAGCGGCGACGAAATGCAGGCTTCGGCTCATGGCTCAGCCGCCGGTGAGCGACATGTGCCGCTCCAGCGCGGGCGCCGTATGCCGCCGATCGATAATGAAATCATGCCCCTTCGGCTTGCGCCCGATGGCGGCGTCTATCGCGGCGTCCAGGAGTCCGTCGTCCTGCGAAGCGCGCAGCGGCGCGCGCAGATCGGCGGAATCGTCCTGCCCCAGGCACATGTAAAGCGTTCCGGTGCATGTCAGCCGCACGCGATTGCAGCTCTCGCAGAAATTGTGTGTCAGGGGCGTGATGAATCCCAGCCGTCCACCGGTCTCCGCGACGTCGGTGTAGCGGGCGGGACCGCCAGTCCGATACGCGGTCTCCTCGAGGGAATATTTCTGCGCCAGGCGGGCACGAACCAGCGACAAGGGAAGATACTGATCGACGCGGTCGCCGTCGATTTCGCCCAGCGGCATGGTCTCGATCAGCGTGAGGTCGAACCCGCGGCCATGCGCCCACAGCATCAGGTCCTCGATCTCATCCTCGTTCACGCCCTTCAGCGCCACGGTGTTGATCTTGACCTTCAGCCCGGCGGCGTCGGCGGCATCGATGCCGTCCAGGACTTTGGCGAGTTCGCCCCACCGCGTGATCTGGCGAAACTTGGCGGCATCGCGCGTGTCGAGCGAAACATTGACGCGCTTGACGCCGGCATCGGCCAGATTGCGCGCGTAGCGCGCCAGCTGGCTGCCATTGGTCGTCAAGGTGACTTCCTTGAGGTTGGATTTGCCGATTCGCGCGCCCAGCCGGTCGAACAGGCTGATGACGTTACGCCGCACCAGCGGCTCGCCGCCCGTGATGCGAAGCCGCTCGACGCCCTTGCGCACGAAGGCCATGGCCAGGCGCTCGATCTCCTCGAGCGACAGAACGTCCGCCTTGGGCAGAAACGTCATGTGTTCCGTCATGCAGTATACGCAGCGGAAGTCGCAGCGATCGGTGACTGAGATGCGCAGATAGGTAATGTGACGGCCGAAAGGATCGATCATGTGACCAATCTAGCAGTGCACGCGCATTTCGCAAAAATTAGCCATAGCGACAGCGTATGGCCCGCCTTACCAATGCGCGTGCGCGCTTAATTGAACTTCAGACTGGCGAGTTCTGTCAGCGCGGCGGGCTTGGATACGGTCGTAAAGACGCGGTCGACCTCGGCAAGGTCCGCATGGCTCAGTGCGGCGCGCATGTCGCGCGCCTGGCGCGACAAATTGAACACGGTGTTGAAGACGCAACGATCGATGCCGACGCTGCGGCAGGCGAGGGCCACCGCGCGCGGGCCGCCATCGTAGAATTTCCGGCGCAGTTCCGGCAGCGGCAGGTTCACCAGCTTGGCCAGCGCCAGATCGAACAGATCGAGCTGCCCCTGATGCAGGACGCGCAGGAGAAAGCCGGCTTTCAACTGGCCGGACGACGCCAGCTTCTCGATCAGCTTCTGAGCGCTTTCCGCCGGCGGATTGCGGGGCGCAGGCGGTTCGCTCTTGATCAGCGTCTCGGCTTGCGACATCGCATTGCTGAGGCGTTCGGGAGCAATGGCATAATTCTTGGCGATGTAGGTCTTGAGCGCGTCGCTGACCCATTCGCACATTCGGGTCGCCAGCATCGGCGGCAGATCGACGCGATGCGTCAGGGGCTCTTGCAGGCTCGCGATGTTCCGGGACTTTTCGACCAGCGTCTCAAACGCCAGCGTCGATATCTTCGCCGTGGCATTGCGAACCAGCGCCACCAGCACCGACTCGACTTCGCTGCCGGCGAGAACTTCCGTGACCGGTTCGCCGATATTCGCGCGCGTTGCGACGGCTTCGTGATGCGCTTGGCCGCTGGCGGTGATCAGCTTGAGGAAGTCGGCGTCCGTCAGCAACGGGCTGCGCAACAGCAGTGGTCGGGCCACTTCAATTCTATCGTCGGCCAGCAGGAGAATGAGGTCGTGCGGCGCGGTCGTGTCGTCGGCCAGGCGCTCGGCCAGCGCGATACGAATGGCCATTTCCACGTCTCGGGTGAGACGGCGCAAGATTTCATGCATCAGCGCGCGTTCACGCTGGTTCAGCCCGGTGCCTTGGATGCGGTACAGCGAGGCGACGGCGAGGTAGATCTCCTCGCGGCTGGTGCCTTGCGGATTGACGGCGAGCTGGGCCAATCGTCCCATATCGCTCATGTCGTGTGCGGTAAGCCCCACGTTCTGCCCCGACTGCTTTCTGCATCGGCCCTTTCTGGACCGTTGGAAACGAGTAGCAAATCGGTGTTAACAGCGTGTTAATCTAATCTCCCCGTCCCAGCGCCGAGTGTCCCGGATCGACCCATGCAAACATCGGAAGCGCCCTACATCCTGGCAATCGACCAGGGCACGACATCCACCCGCGCCATACTGTTTGACGCCGGCGCGCGCCCCGTCGCATCGCACGCCATCGAATTGCGCCAGATTTATCCGGCAAATGGCTGGGTCGAGCATGACGCCAACGAGATTTGGCAGGCCGCGCTCGGCTGCTGCCGCGTGGCGCTGAAAGGCGTTCCCGCCTCGGATGTCGCCGGCATAGGTATCACCAACCAGCGCGAAACTACGGTCATCTGGGATCGCCTTACCGGCGCGCCTCTCCACAACGCCATCGTGTGGCAGGACCGCCGCACGGCGGAGCGTTGCCGGGCACTGAAGGCGCGGAAGCTGGAACCGAAGATTGCCGCCAAGACGGGCCTTCTGCTCGATCCCTATTTTTCCGGCACCAAGATGGAATGGCTGCTGGATCATATTCCCGGCGCCCGCCGCCGGGCCGCAGCCGGCGAAATCGCCTTGGGCACGATCGATGCCTGGCTGATCTACAAGCTGACGGGTGGCAAGGTGCACGCGACCGACGTAACCAACGCTTCACGCACGATGCTGCTCAACCTCAAATCGTTGAAATGGGATGCCGCAATGCTGGAGCTGTTTGGCGTGCCGATGGCGGCACTGCCCGACATTCGCGACAGTTCCGGCGATTTTGGCAAGACCGACGCGGCGTTGCTGGGCGCAGCCATTCCAATCCTGGGTGTCGCGGGCGACCAGCAGGCTGCCGCCTTCGGCCAAGCCTGCTTCAGTCCCGGCGACGTGAAGTCGACCTACGGCACCGGCTGTTTTGCCCTGGTGAATACAGGTCCCAAGGTACCGGCGTCGAAGAACAAGCTGCTGGCGACGAGCGCCTATCGCATCGGCAAGAAGACGGCCTATGCCATCGAGGGCAGCATCTTCATCGCCGGCGCGGTGGTCCAGTGGTTGCGTGACGCCGTCGGTGTGATCAAGAGCGCGGAGGAAATCGAAGCACTCGCCCGCACCGCCAAGGACACGTCGGGCCTGTATTTCGTGCCGGCCTTCACCGGGCTCGGCGCGCCCTATTGGGACCCGGATGCGCGCGGCGCCATCCTGGGCCTGACGCGCGACATGGGCGCCGCCGAAATCGCGCGCGCGGCGCTGGACGCAGTCTGCTTCCAGACGCGCGACCTGCTTGAGGCGATGGGCAAGGACATGAAGCGCTCAGGGCTGCGCGCGCCCAAGGCGCTGAAGGTCGATGGCGGCATGGTCCGGAATGACTGGTTCTGCCAGCGACTCGCGGACCTGACCGGCCTGCCTGTCGATCGGCCGGTCGTGACCGAGACGACGGCGCTGGGAGCAGCTTACCTCGCGGGCCTCGCGGCCGGCCTGTTCAAGGACACAAAGGACATTGCCGCCCGCTGGGCGCTGGACCGCCGGTTCAAGCCGGAGATGAAGGCATCTGACCGCAATTCCCTTTACGACGGCTGGAAGACGGCAGTGAAGCGGGTGAGATCGGCCTGACGGCAGGTTTGACTGACGGGCAGGGCGGGTCCAATCTTGTGCTTCGCCATTCGCTGGAGAAAACCCATGAGCGCCGCTGCCCGCAAGATGCCGACCACCGAGGACGTCGTGTCCGTCAAGGACAAGGTGAGCGCCGAGGAATGGGCGATTCGCGAGGATCTGGCGGCAACCTATCGCCTGGTTGCGATGCATGGCTGGGACGACATGATCTTCACGCACATCTCGGCCCGCGTGCCGGGACCGGAGCACCACTTCCTGATCAACCCCTATGGCTTGCTGTTTGAGGAAATCACCGCGTCGAGTCTTGTGAAGATCGACGTCGAGGGCAACAAGGTGATGGACTCACCGTTCCCGGTAAACGCCGCCGGTTTCACCATTCACTCGGCGCTGCACATGAATCGTGACGACGCGGGCTGCGTGATCCATCTGCACACGACGGATGGCGTCGCCGTGTCGGCGCAGAAGGATGGCCTGCTGCCGCTCGACCAGCACGCCATGATGATCTCGGGCGAGATGGCCTATCACGACTACGAAGGCGTGGCGCTCGACCTCGATGAGCGCGACCGGCTGGTCGCCGATCTCGGCGACAAGAACGCGATGCTGCTGCGAAATCACGGAACGCTTGCGCTCGGCAAGAACTGCGCCGATGCGTTCCTGCGCATGTTCTATTTGGAGCGTGCCTGCTCGATGCAGGTGCGGGCGCTGGCTGGCGGCGTCGCGCCGAACTGGCCCAACCAGGGCATCCCGGAGAAGACGGCGACGCTGGGCAAAGGCGCGTTCAACGGCATGGTCGGCACGCTTGCCTGGCCGGCACTGCGCCGCAAATGCGACCGTGTGGACCCGAGCTATAAGAACTAGCTCTCCTCGCGTTCCGGACCATTCCATTTGGATGCTGCGCGCTGCGCGGCGTGACGATTTTGCTATTTGGGAGTTGAACGATGAAATTTGGCGTCGGTCAGTCGGTCAAGCGCACGGAAGACATCCGCTTCGTCACCGGGCAGGGCCAGTACACGGACGACCTGCATTTCGACAATGAGGCGTTCGCCTGCTTTCACCGCAGCGCGCAGGCCCATGCGAAGATCCTGTCGATCGACGTCACGGCGGCAAAAGCCGCGTCCGGCGTGATCGACGTGTTGACCTATGCCGACATCGAAGCCTTCGGTGCCGGGCCGATGCCTTTGATGGCGCCGATCAAGAGCCGCGACGGCAGCCCAACGCGTTTGTCGGCCAAGCCGATCCTGGCCAAGGACAAGATCACTTTCACAGGCGAAGCGATCGCCATGGTGATTGCCGAAACCTACGCCCAGGCGAAAGACGCCGCCGAACTGGTCGCCGTGGACTATGAAACGCTGGATGCGGTCGGCACTCTGGCCGCCGCGCCTACCGGGCCGCAGATCTGGGACACCGCGCCGAACAACGAAAGCTTCGATTGGGCCGACGGCGATGAAGCCGGCGTCAAGGAGGCTTTTGCCACGGCCGCTCACACAATCTCGCTGGAAGTCGTGGAGAACCGCGTCAGCGCCATGCCGATGGAGACGCGCAATGCGATCGGCGTCTACGACCAGGCCAAGGACGATTACGTCCTGTACGTCACGTCGCAAGGCGCGGCGAATATCCGCGGTGGTCTGGCGCGGCTGATCCTCAAGGTTCCGCAGGAAAAGCTGCGCGTCATCACAAAGGACGTCGGCGGCGGCTTCGGCATGAAGGGGTTTCTCTATCCCGAGCAGCCGGCGGTGCTGATCGGTGCGAAGAAGGTCGGCCGTCCGGTGCGCTGGAGCGCCGAACGCACCGAGTCCTTCCTCGCCGACGATCACGGCCGCGACATGATCACGACCGGTGAACTGGCGTTGGACAAGGACGGCAAGATCCTCGCGTTGCGCATTGTCGGCACGGCGAATATGGGCGGCTATCTGTCGGTCTATGCGCCGTTCATTCCGACCTTGGCGGGAAGCCGCATTTTCGGCGGCGTCTATCGCGTGCCCAAGGCCTATGCGAACGTCAAAGGCTACTTCTCCAACTCCGCGCCGGTCGATGCCTATCGCGGCGCGGGGCGCCCCGAAGCGGCCTATCTGATGGAGCGGCTGATGGACGCGGCGTCGGCCAAGACCGGCATCGACCGCACGGAAATCCGCAAGCGCAATCTGCCGTCGCCGTCGGAGCTTCCCTATCAGAACGCGTGGGGTCTCAAATACGATTCGGGCGACTATCCGCGCCTGCTGATCGATGGCCTCAAGCGCGCCGATCAATCCGGCTTCGCGGCGCGCAAGGCGGAATCGGCCAAACGGGGCAAACTGCGCGGCTTCGGCTTCGGCTATTACGTCGAGATCACCGGCGCTGCGGGACAGGAACCGGCGGCGATCAAGTTCACCGAGAACGGCGGCGTCGAGCTTTATTGCGGCACGCAGTCGAACGGTCAGGGGCACGAGACCTCGTTCGCCCAGTTGGTCGCCGAGAAGCTCGGCGTGCCGTTCGAGTCCATCACCGTGAAGCAGGGCGACACGGAATGGGTCAATGGCGGCGGCACCGGCGGCTCGCGGTCGCTCAACATGTCCGGCGGCGCGCTGATGGTCTCGTCTGACGAGGTGATCAAGAAGGGCAAGGTCGCGGCGGGTCAGGTATTGCAGGCGGGCGGCAAGGATGTCGGCTTCCAGGTTGTTGAAGGAGTAGGAACCTTCGCGGTCAGCGGCGGCGACCGCAGCATCACGGTCGGTGAACTGGCCGTCACGCTGAAGCGGGAGAAGCTGCCGGGGTTCGAGAACGGGCTCGACAGCGACGCCGTCTATCACGGCGAGGCGTCGACCTTCCCGAACGGCTGCCATGTCTGCGAGGTCGAGGCCGATCCGGAGACCGGCGACGTCAAGATCCTGTCCTATCATGTGCTCGACGACTTCGGCCGCATCATCAATCCCATGCTGGTCGCGGGACAAGTGCATGGCGGCGTCGTGCAGGGACTTGGTCAGGCGCTGCTGGAGAACATGGTCTATGACGAGACGACGGGACAACTGCTGACCGCGAGCTTCAGCGACTATGCGATGCCGCGGGCGAGCGACATGCCCGACATCGACTTCGCCTATGAAGAGATCGTGTGCAAGACGAATGCGCTTGGGGCGAAAGGCTGCGGCGAAGCCGGCACGGTCGGCGCGTTGCCGGCGATCATGAGCGCCATCAGCGACGCGCTCGGCGTCGTGCACATCGATATGCCGGCGACGCCGGAGCGGGTCTGGCGCGCGCTGCGCGAAAAAAAGGCGGCGGCGTAAACGGGGGCGTGGACCCGTTCAATCCTGCTGCAGGTCGAAGCTCTTCAGGTTCCAGCCGCGGCCGTCATTGTGCGCGCCGTCGACGGTGTTGAAATCCCAGTTCAGCCACAGCGCCGAATGGCCCTGGCAGGGGATGGCCTTGTTGACGGTCGTCCAGGGAATTTTCACGCTCGGCTTGGGCAGGGCTTCGGTAACCCAGAATTGGCCGTCGAAGCTGTAGCTGAAGGTCAGAATGTCCACGCTCGAAATCAACCGGCTGGCGTCGCCGAGCCCATAGCTGTGGCTGAAGCTCAGCTTGCAGGGTGACTTCGAATTGATGGCGAACGCCGGAGTCCAGAACGTGCCGCGCGTGCCGGGCGATTCGGGACCGATTGCGTAGGTGGCGTGGTTGTGGGCCCCGTAATGGAGCGTCGGCACTTTGGCTCCCATGACCGTGTCGTGCGAATACCAGCTCACATCGTGGAACTTGCGGTTATAGGCCTGTGCCGGATTGGTCGACATGTAGTGCTTGCCGTCCGGCACCTGGCCGCGCGTGAATTCGATTGTCGCCAGATCGACGTGCAAATTCAAAGCGCCGGATGGCGGCGCGGCTCCGGCCGATATTGCGAGTGCTGCAGCCAGAAGAACGGAGATCGAGATCGCGGCGTAGGTTCGCTTGCGCGGTATGCCTTCCAATCTGGTTCGCAAGCGCGCTTATCCTCCCGTCGGCGTTGCCGGTGCCGATGTCGCGGCCGGCGCGGTGGCGGGACTTGCCGGCGGCGCGTAGGCGGCGATTGCCTTGGTCAGCGTGTCGCGCTCGTCGCAGCCGGACGGACACAGACTCGCCAGCGTATCGAGTTCATGTTGTGCCGACGGCAGGTCGTGCATCTGCAGATACAACTCACCCAGATATTCGTGCGCGCCCTTGTGCGCCGGATCGTAGGTCAGCGCCCGCTTGTAATAGTCGAGCGATGCCGGGAACTGGCCGAGCTTGCGGTTGGAATAGCCCAGATAGTTCAGGATGTCGGCGTCGTGCGGTTTGTCGGCCAGCGCCATCAGCAGATGCGGAATAGCGTCCGAATATTTTTCATGGTCGATCAGGCGAACCGCGACCGTGTAGTCGCTGGAGGTCGACGTGTTGCCCATCGCCGTTGGGGGATGGCTGTAGTCGCCACCGCCGCCGCTTCCGCCGCCGCCCATCGAAAATGACGGTGACGTCACGGCGACCGCGGCAGCTACGGCGCCCACGGCAAGCAAGAGTTTACGCATCGCGATCCTCCATCGAATTTGGTCTATTATAGCGCGTCGCCGCGGCCGGAAGAAGCCGTGCATTTGACTTATGGCGTAAACGCGGGGGAAGTTGTCCACATGGATCAAGCAACTCTGGCAAAGGGTCTGGACGAGACCCGCCCGGTACGGCGCAAGCCCGAAAGCCTCGCCAAGCTCAAACGCGCTGCGCGCAAGCTCTTTGTCGAGCGCGGCTACCACGCGACGCGGCCGCAGGATATCGCGCGCGAAGCCGGCCTCGGCCACGGCACGTTCTATCTGCACTATGACGACAAGAAGGCTTGCTTCCTGGCGTTTGTGGAAGATGCGCGGTCCGAACTGCACGAGTACATGATCGCCCGCCAGCCGGAGGAAAAGACGCTTGAGCGGACCATCGCGGCCAACCTCAAGGCGATTTACGAATATTCCGCCGAGCATCCCGGCGTTCTTGCCGCGGCGATGACCGACGAGCTGGTGATCGATGCCGAAGGCGTGCAGGCCATGCCGCTTCTGGTGCGCTGGGGTTTGGACTGGGGCGAGATCGTGCGCCAGGCGATTGTCAGCGGCCAAGCCTGTGGCAGCTACAATCCGGAGATCGTCGGCCAGGCCATCCTCGGCGCTATCCACCAGGTCGCCAGCGAAGGCGCTCGCTCGCAGCGCAAGCGCGAAGAGGTGCTGGACAACCTGACGCGGTTTTTGGTGAAGGCGTTGAAACCCTGAAGCCCCCGCTCCCGCCGAGATGCCCGCCCCCGGGCATCTCGGACGAAGCGTCAGTTCAGCTTGAAGCTCAGACCTGCGAGCAGGGCGTGATCCGAGAAGCGTTGATGCGCCGAATCGGTTGCGTCGGACAACGTCACCGACTGGCTCTGGCTGAAGCGGTATTCGCCGAACAGCGCGGTGTTGGCGGTCACGTCCGTACGCAAACCGGCCTCGGCCTGATAGGCCGGACGCCAGTCGCGTCCCGTCAGCCCGTTCACCTGACCGCCGACGTTCTGCACGCCGACGCCCGCGCCGACATAGGGCGTGAATTGCGCGTCGGGGATCAGATCGTAGGTCGCGTTCGCCATCACACTGGTCGACGACAGATGTCCCGTCGCCGGTGTGCCATTGAGACGGCTGACGTCGGTGTGCTGGTAAAGCGAATCCACCTCCAGCCGCCAGCCATTGCCGTAGTCGTAGCCCGCCGCGCCGCCCACCGCGTAGCCCGTGCCGAAGCTGTCGCGCTGATGCCCCAATGTGACGCTGTTCAAGCTCAGATCGGGCGGCAGCGACACGCCGCCTTCGCCGCTGACATAATATCCCGGCGTGCCGGCGAGCGCCGCCGCCACGCCGCAGCCGATCGCCAGGCCGAACGCGGCCGCAAATACGATTCTTTGTCTCATGCTCTTCTCCTAGGTTTTGGGGACGGGAGTCGGTGGACTCGCCGCTTGGCCACGCTGGGCGCGGCGTGTCGCGAGAGTGTGTCTGTCTCTTCGCAACATCTTCAAAACGCAGCACTTTTTGTTTCGATCCTTGCTGTCCGCAAGCTGTCGAAGACGTAACGCGGGCGTTGACTTCGGAGCAGAACTGACAAACTATCAGCGCATTGAAAAAGCGCCGGTGGGCAAAGACTCCCGTGCTGTAGGAGAGGGATTTTCCGCGATGAGCAAGCTCACCTACACGCGCGACGAAATCATGGCCGATCAAGCCTATGCGCAGCCGCAGGTCGAGGCGGGCTATCGCCTGCATGGCGGGTTCGACGCCGCGGGAACTTATGTCTCGCCGCGCACGCTGAATCGTTGGCCGGCCGTCGAGGCCTGGCAGAAGGAATTGAAGACGCGCGGGCAGGCGATCATCGACGCCACGACACGCCTCTTGAAGCGCGGCCCATATCCAACGGTCGACCAGCAGAAATTCCTGCTCGGTCACGGCTTCGGCGAGACGCTGTGGAACTCGCTCACCATCACCGGCATCATCGAGGCGCGCGGCGGCATGCTGGCGCAGGCGGTGGCGCCGGACTTCCAGGCGATCATCGTCGAGGATCTGAGCAATACCGGCCTTGGCCATCTCAACAAGGGCTTGCTGGCGGCGCACGGCTACGACGAAGGCGGCCAGAAGGCGCTGGGCATCGGCGGCCATGACGACATGTGGTTCGCGGTGCGCGATGCGCTGTTCGGCAAGGACGCCTATCCGATCCCCGACGTGCCGGCGAGCATTGCGCGGCCGGAAACCGGGCGTCGCATGCCGCAGATCCCAAAGGAATACGAGGAGTGGATCCTCCTGCTGATGAACGTGCTGATGATCGAAGTGAAGGCGGAGAGCTTCTTCTCCTTCTGCCAGGGCATCATGCGCGACCCGGCGAATTTCACCGACCGCCGTCCCGCCGCCAATCATGCCGCGGACCTCGTGGAGCGCATCCGTACCGACGAAGCCATCCATGTCGCGTATCTGGCGACCGTGGTGTCGGAGCTGCGCAGCTTCACCATCCGCACCGAGGATGGTGCGACCGTTCCGGGCATCAGCGTCATCGATCCGGTGTGGAACCAGATGATCGAGTGGCATGCCGTGACGCAGGCGAATTTCGGCCGCGAGCAATCGCGCGAGGCGATCATCGGGCGGCTGAAGGCCAAGCCCAACGGTCCGGCTCTCGCCTCTACGTTCGACAGCCTCGAATTCCAGCAAGCAGCGGAATAATCCTCATGAAAGAATTCAAAGGCCGCACCGCCTTCATCACCGGCGGCGCGAGCGGCATCGGGCTGGGCATGGCGCGCGCTCTGGGGCGTGCCGGCATGAATGTGGTCGTTGCCGATATCGATCTGGCGGCCGCCAAGGCCGCGGCGGAGCGCCTGGTCTCCGAGCAGATCAAGGCGGCGCCGGTGTTCGTCGACGTCACCGACCGCGCCAGCGTCAAAAGCGCGGCGCTCGACGCGGTCGCCGCCTTCGGCAAGATCCATGTCGTCTGCAACAATGCCGGCGTCGCGGTCGGCGGGCCGCTCGGTACCATCCGGGAACGCGACTGGGACTGGATCGTGGACGTGAACCTGAAGGGCGTCGTCTACGGCACCGAGACGTTCACGCCGCTGATTCTGAGCCATGGCGAAGGCGGGCATTTTGTGAACACCGCTTCCATGGCGGGGATGATCTCGCCGCCGGGCCTGGAGCCCTACTGCGCCACCAAATTCGCGGTCGTCGCGATGAGCGAAGGGTGGGCCGCGCAACTGGGGCCGCAGGACATCGGCGTGTCGGTGCTGTGCCCCGGCTTCGTGCGCACCCGCATCCATGAAAGCGGCCGGGCGCGGCAGGACAAGTATGGCGGCAGCGGCGACGTCGATCCCGGCGTCGGCGCGACGCGCGCCGATTCCACCGCCAACGTCCTGGGCGGCATCGATCCCGACATCGTCGGCCAGCGCGTGTTCGAGGGCGTGCGGGACAACGATCTGTACATCTTCACCCATCCGCAATTCAAAGAGTTCACCCAGGCACGCTTCAATGCCATTCTCGCCGCCTTCGACAAGTCGGCCCAGAGCGAGGCGCTCGCTCAGGTGAAGGTCTGGAACACGCCGATCCCCCGGCAGAACTAGCGAAGCATCCCACGTGCGTTTCGAAACCGCCGTGTCTGGGCCGTCATATTCGGTGCGGTAAGTCGGCCAGCGGAACAGTGCATTCACCCGCTTCGTCGCCGCGCGCATGTCGCGAACACAGAGACGCACGTCTCTTAGAAAGGATTTGTAATTGCGCGCATAGCGGCCGTGCTTCAGGCGATTGGAATTGTAAGGCTGGGCGCCGCGTTTTTTTTTGCGTGGGGGAGGGGGGATAGCGAAAATCGAGGTTCAAATCGGCGATTTGCGCCTCAACCTCCTGAATAAACTGCGAAATGTCATTGGATAAGAATCCGCGCCGGGCGCTTTCCGTCAGCCCCCTGGGGCCGATCAGCAAGAACGTACGCGCCGCCGCGCGCTTGGCGCGTTGCTGCTCGATATCGACGTGACGGGTCTGGTTTGTCATCCCCAAGATGTTGGCGATGAACGGCGGATTCCAAGATATGGATAAAGTATTTTATTTCCCAATCGAAACAACGCGCCTGGCGTTTCTTATCCATGATTGGCTCAATCTTGCGTCCACAACGAGACGCTGACGCCCCTCTCGACCAGCGCGTTCTGGCCGGCGGGCGAATAGAAGGCGCCGACCTGCAGCGACCAGTGGCGCGAGAGTTTTTCGACCACCGACAGTTCGAGCTTGTGGCTGCGGTAATAGGTGTAGGGCGCGGCGGCGTCGCCGGCGCTGACGATGTTGAAGCTCTGCGCCATCACCATCGTGTCCCTGGTCAGCCAGAGGCCGGCGGTGAGATCGAGCGGGGTCTCGTTGGGCCGCGGATGGGCGATCCAGCGCTGCGCGATCTGGAGATCGGCGAAGCCGTCATGGCCGAACAGCTTGAAATTGGTGCCGTAGAGCAGGCGCAGCTCGATCTGGCGGCCCGAGGCGCGGCCGGCGGAGACCGACAGGTCGAAGGCGCCGGCGGTCTTGTACGAGGTTTGCAGCGCAAGCTTGCCAAGATGGGCGAAGAGCATCAGCCGCGCCCCGGCTTCGAAAGAGGCGTCGCGCGCGATCGTCAGCGGCACGGTCGGCGTCTGCACCTTGGCCATGACATAGGCCGGCGTGGCGAACAGCGTGATGGCGCTGGTCAGGCCGTATTCGAACGTGTTCTGCAGCAGCAGCTTGGTGAAGGTGGTGGGCACGCTCGGACGGCCGGCCGCATCGAAGCTGCGGCCCGCCTGGCTTTGCGTGACGGCGGTGAAGACCTGCCAATGACCGTGCGGCAGCGTCCAGGCGCCGGCATTGGCGCAGGCGATGCTGGCGGTCAACGCCAAGGCGACGGCTGCGCATCGCATCAGCGCGGCCGGCGGCGGCTGAGGCCGTGCGCGGTCTTCTCCCAATGGAACGGATCGCGGACGAGCTGGCGCAAACCGCGCCAGGCGGCGAGCGAAATCAGCGCCCAGTAGAGCGTGACCGTGAGCGCGTAAGGCACCAGGTCGCGCCAGCCGCGCTTCAACGAACCGATCATCGCCAGGAGCGTGAGGATCGTGTTGCCGCCGACCAGGCCGGACAGCGCGACGAGCATGGTGCCGTGCGAACCGTCCGGCCAGATCAGCGTGGCGACGAACATCGCCAAGAGCAGCGGATTGGCCAGCGCCGACGCGACGGAACCGCCGACGAAGAGATGAAAGGCGAGGAAGCCGCCGAGGCCGGCGCGGCGCAGCAGCGCGAAGGGCTGGCGCGTGTGCACGAGCCATGTCTGCATGTAGCCCTTGAGCCAGCGCGAGCGCTGCTTCAGCCAGACGTCGAGGCGGCAAGGTGCTTCCTCGAAGGTCGTGGAGTCGAGCATGGCGACGCGCATGCCCAGCTGGGCGATGCGGATGCCGAGATCGGCGTCTTCGGTGACGTTGAACGGATCCCAGCCGCCCAGCGCGCGCAGGACCTCGGTGCGGAAATGGTTCGAGGTGCCGCCCAGCGGCATCGGCACGCCGATGCGGTCGAGCCCCGGCAGCAACACTTCAAACCACAGGAAATAATCGAGCGCGAAGAGCCGCGTCAGCCAGTTCTCGTCGGCATTGTAGAAGTTGAGACGGGCCTGCAGGCAGGCGATGTTGCTCGACCGGCTGCGGAAGGCGGCGACGGCTTTCTTCAGCTGATCGCGCTCGGGCCGGTCCTCGGCATCGAAGATCACGGTGAACTCGCCGCGCGCGAAGTTCAGGGCGTAGTTGCAGGCCTTGGGCTTGGTCTTCGGCTGGATATGCGGCACGCGGACGATGTCGAACGGGCCGCGGCCCACGAGCGCGTCCGCGACGGCTGTCGTTTCCGGATCGTCTTCCTCGACGATCAGCTTGATGTCGAGCCTGTCGCGCGGATAGGCGAGCAGCAGCAAGGCGCGCGCCAGGCGCGGCAGCACATTGGCCTCGCGATAGAGCGGCACCAGGATCGTGTAGACCGGCCAGTCGCCGTCGCTCGCCGGCGCGTCGATGGTCGGCGTACCGCCGAGACAGGCGAGGGCGGCACGAAACAACGTGCCGGCGAGGAAGGCGGCAGAGGTCAGCGCGACGGCCGCGCTCCAGGCCGAAGACGGCGAGACGATTGTCCAGGTCAGCAGTGCTGCGCCGACGCCGATGAACGCGGCGACTTGTCCGGCCGTGATGACTTTGTGCGCGGAGAGCGCCGGCATGCGGCGGGCGAGGCCGTGAGCGGCGTCGTCGGCGAGCGCCAGCGAACTCGCGTGGGGCGCAAGCCGCGGCAAAGCCGGGTCATCCTTCGTCCCCATGAAGGTCTCTGACGCTGGCACAAGGAAAGGACGCCGCTGGCCGCCGGAGGGCGGTCGCGAGGAAGCGGGAAGGTGGCGAAAACGGACGCAGGAACGCGCGCGGCGCGAATCATCGGGCGCGAAGGCTTGGTTGAGCAATATTCGTTAACTCAACCTGAAGTATTCTGGCGCAGGGGCCGTTGCCGCTGTACTTGCGAATGAGTTGCGGTTACACTCTGCGAGCCATTCTCAGGACCCGCCATGCTCAGACCGACCCTGCTCGCCGCCGCCGTCCTGTTGCTGGCGGGCCCGGCCTTCGCCGACGCGCCGATCACGGTGACGCTGAAGGACCACAAATTCCTGCCCGCCACCATCCACGTGAAGGCGGGCGTGCCCAACGTCATCGCCCTGACCAACCAGGACGACACGGCGGAGGAGTTCGACTCCACTGCGCTGAAAGTGGAGAAAGTCGTCGCCGGACACAGTTCCGGCAATGTGCGCCTTCGGCCGCTGTCGCCGGGCAGCTATCCCTTCATGGGCGAATATCACGCGGCGACGGCGCAGGGCGTCGTGATCGCGGAGTAGCGCATGATCCCGTCGCTCTCCTCCGCCGTCATCGTCTTTCGCGAAGCGATCGAAGCCGGGCTGATCGTCGGCATCGTGCTGGCCGCGACCAAGGGCGTGCTGCGGCGGACGGTATGGGTGGCGATCGGCGTCGGCGCCGGCGTGCTGGGCGCCTGTCTGGTGGCGGCTTTCGCGGAACAGATCTCGGCGCAGTTCGAAGGCTACGGCCAGGAGCTGTTCAACGCGACCATCCTGATCGTCGCGGTGGGCATGCTCACCTGGCACAATGTCTGGATGGCCGGCCACGGCAAGCAGATGGCGCGCGAGATGCGCACCTTGGGCGCCGCGGTCAGCGCCGGTCAGCGCACGCTGACGGCGCTCGCCATCGTCGTCGGCGTCGCGGTGTTGCGCGAAGGCTCGGAGGTCGTGCTCTTTCTCTACGGCATCGCGGCGCAGGGCGGCATGACGACGGCGTCGCTGCTGTCGGGCGGCCTGCTCGGCCTCGCCGGCGGCGCCGCGGTTTCGGCGGCGATGTATTACGGCCTGTTGACGATCCCGGCGCACCGGTTGTTCTCGGTGACGGGCTGGCTGATCACGCTGCTGGCGGCCGGCATGGCCTCGCAGGCGGTTCTGTTCCTGCAGAACGGCGGCTATCTTCAGATACTTCAGACGCCGGTGTGGGATACGTCATGGCTGCTGCCGGAAAGCGGTGACGGCTTGCTGGGCATCATCGGGCGCATGCTGCACACGCTGATCGGCTACAGCGACCAGCCGGACGGTGCGCAACTCATCGCCTATGTAGCGACCATCCTCGGCATCAATGTGCTGATGCGCGTGGTGAACCGCGCCAAGCCGCTGCCGGCCGCCGTTCCCTCACCGGCCGAATAACGTCGGCGCGCCTAGCGACTGCGATTCGGCGGAATTCAAGACGCTCGTGGCCAGGACTCTCGAGCAAAAAAATGGCTATATAGGGAGCCGAAGAATAACGGTCCCGCCGCGGTCGCCAACGCGATCTCTCGCCAAGACAACAAGATGCCTCATTCTCGACATTGCGCACCCTGTGTTTGCGGGTGCCGTGCAGGAGACGACAATGAACGGTATTGCCCGGTGTTTGTGGGCCATCGCGGCCATTCTGCCGGCGCTGTCGCCAATGGCGGCGGCCGCGCCCACGGCGTTCACGCCAGTCGTGTCCGTCGCGGCGCTCCAGGGTCTTGGCATCAACAGCGCCGTCCTCGCGCATGTTTCGGTGGCGTCCTATCTGCCGGGCGGCACGCTGGGCGGTGGACAATTCGACTGGAACGCGAACGATTCATCGACCCCGGACAATGTCACGGTTTTTGCCGCAACCGGCATTACCAAGGGCCGCTGGGAGCGCGAAATCGTCAACAACACCATCACGCCTTACGATGCAGGCGCCCATTGCGACGGCGTCACCAACGACACGGCTGTGATGCAAGCCTGGGTTGCCGTCACGCAGGCCAAAAAACTTGCGGGGATGATTCCAAGCGGCACGTGCCTCTGGGACCTGACGCCGCCGACCGGCCTGCCGCGCTACAACGTCACCGCCAACAACAGCCATTTCAGCGGCGGCCCCGGCGCGACCCTGGTGGATTCGTCGGCCACGGGGGGCAGCAATCTCGACTACCACTATTGTTTCTTCTGCGCGCTCAACGTCAGCGGCCTGATCATCGAGGGCCTGCATTTTCAGGCGGGCACCTTGTTGAGTTGCGTCGGCTGCACCAACCCCGTCGTCTCGCGCGTCACCGCCGACGGCCTGCACGCCAGCACCTATCTTCACGGCTATGGGCTGTATTGCGCCAAGACGACGGGATTGAAGATATCCGACAGCGCCTTCACGAATTTTCTCTTTCACATCTATATCGGCGCGCTGGCCGGACAACTCACCACGACCCGTTGCGGCGCGACGATCAGCAACACGACCGAAGCGAACAACGTCGCGTTCGGCTCGTTCATCGCCACCTTTCCGGTCGGCGTTTACGATTTCTACGGCAGCGACGTGACCGTGACGGGCGGCGGCTGCTCCGACATCTATTCGTCGGTGGCCGGTGGCAATCCCGGAACAGGCATGGGCTACTGCATCTATGAGGGCGACGGCGCGCCGCTGTCGCTGTCTGTGACGGGCTACACCATGCATTTCGACGGCAACGGCGCCGGCAATGCCATCGGCATCCTGGTGAGCGCGGCGCAAAATGTTTCGCTGGTCGGCAATCCCTGCTGGGCGGCGTCGGGCGCGAATTTGCTGTCCTGCGACTACATCGCGCCGATCAATGCGACGATGAAGAATGTGGTGATCGCCAACAATACCATGCTCAATCTGGATGCGTCGGCCACCGGCCAGCAGGCCATCTACATCACCGGCGGCCTGGCGGGTGTGACGCCCCAGGTCACGACCAACGGAAATTCCATCACCGGGTTCGAATCCTGCATCCGGGCCGACAACAATCTTGCCCCGATCACCCTGACCTTTTCCAACGACAATTGCACCGGTCAAATCAAGGACGGCATACGTCTTCAGGGCATGGCGACACAGCCGCTGCTGTTTCCGCACCTGACGAACGAGACGGTCGTGGGCAGCGGCAATCATGCCGTGCAGTTCTACCTGAATGTCGTCTCGCCGAGCCTGGTCGGAAACCATTTTCTCGACGGCAACACGGCCAACCAATCGGGCGATGCCGGCGCGGCGGTCTACTTTGGAACCGGGGCCTATGGCTCGCTGTTCACCGGAAACGTCATCGCCAACACGCCTTACGGCGGCGGCCAATTCACCTGGGGCGTGCAGAACGCAACGGCCGCGGCACAGCGTCCGTTCAAGGACATCGTCGGCAACAATTCGTTCGCCGGGCTGCTTGGCGGAAACGGCGCGCAATTCGGGCGCTACTTCAACAGCGTGCCGACCAATGGCATCTTCGATTTGAGCCAGAGCGAGCACATCCAGAACACGGCCATCGACCAAGGCGCACCGCCGGGCTGGTATGTGACGGGCGTCTTCAATCCGGCGCTGACGGCGACCGCTTCCAACGCTTCGACGACCATTACTGTCAACAGCACGGCCGGCCTCGCGGCCGGCTATCCGGTGCTGTTCACGCGAACGTCCAATCCATACAACGGGGACTATGAGAATCCGGCGATGCAATGGGCCGATACCATCGCCAGCGTCACCGACGCGAAGCATTTCGTGCTCAGCAACGGAATTCCGTCGGGCAACGGCCCCTACCTCGCCGGGACAGCCGTCGTCACAGTGGCGCGGTTCAGCGCCGAAGCCGCGATCACGCCTTAGCCATAAATTGGATCGAACGGCTATTTGCGCACGGCTGCCTTGAGATCGGCGGCGAGCCTGGCATCCTTGAGCCAAGGCGCGATCTCACCCGGCGGCAGCGTCAGCGGTGTGGCGCAGGCGGCCAGGACATGCGGGAAATCGGGCTGGAACACGACGCCGCCACGGGCGTCGAGCCAGACGATCGGCGCGCCGGAGAAGGGGTCCTGTTGGTTGATCGCCTGGCGGCAGTCCGCGTCGTCCTTGGCTTTGCTGTAGCGCGACCGGTAGGTCCTGGTGAGAAACGAGAGCGGCGCGTGTTCGTCGGCGCCCGGCAGAAAGCCCGGCTTGAACGCCATCGTCCAATCGATCGGATTGCCTGACGCAAGGTCGAAGGTGGCCGGCGTTTCGGCGCCGTTGGTGGGATAGGCGCCGGCGCAGTCATAGCTCGTCACGACTTCGATGCTGAGCAGGCGGCCGGAGAGATAGCGGACGGCGATGTCCTCCGAATAGGTATCCTTGTCGGGCTTCATCTTCATGTCCTTGAGCTGCGACAGGCAGTCGGCATAGGCGCCGCGGTCGTCCTTCTCGCGCGTCGCGAGCAGCGCGTTCACCTTCGCCATGATCCTGGCGTCGGGGAATGTGGTCAGGCGCGGATAGACCGCCTTGGCGCCCGAACTGTGCAGCGGCGCGACAGCGACGGCCGGTGCGGCGGCCCAGGCGAGAAGCGGCGCCGAGATCAGCGCCGCGGCGCCGGCAAGCAGACGGAGATTTCGCGCAACGCGGTGCATATCGATCTTTCCCAAATGTCGTTGACGTGCGTGCTTCTAGAGCGACGCATAGAGCGCGTCCAGCAAGGCGCGATTGCGGGGGTTTTGCCAGCGCGGGCCCATGTCGTTGGTGACGTAGGCGAAGGCGATGCGGCTTTGCGGATCGCAATAGCCGAGCGAACCGCCGGCGCCGAAATGGCCGAAGGCGCCGGGATTGGGGCCGAGCGGCCGCTCGGGCTGCGTCAGCTGGAAGCCGATGCCGAAGCGGCTGGGGCGGTTGTTGATGATGTCGTGGCCGTTGACCTGCTCGGTGGTGGCGAGGGCCAGCGCGTCGCGGCTGAGGATGCGAACGCCGTCGATTTCTCCGCCATTGGCTAATGCCGCGTAAACGCGCGCGACGCCGCGGGCATTGCCGTGGCCGTTGGTGGAGGGCACTTCGGCCTCGCGCCAGCGCGGATGATTGACCCAGTGCGAACCGGAAATGCCGGACGGGTTCCAATAGGTGTTGAAGCGCATCAGCTCGTCGTCGTTCGCGATCTCGGGCTTGACCGGATTGCCGGGCCACTGGAATTCGCAGACGCGGTGATGTTCGCCGGCCGGCAGGCCGATATGGATGTCGGCGCCGAGCGGGCCTGCCACGTCTTCGCGCAACAGCGTGCCGATGCTGCGACCGGTGGTCCGGCGCACCAACTCGCCGGCGAGGAAGCCGAACGTATTGACGTGATAGCCGTGGCCGCTGCCCGGCCGCCACCAGGGCGCCTGTTCCGCCAGCGCTTCGACCATCACGTTCCAGTCCAGCGCGGCGCCGTCGGGCAGGGGCTTGCGGATGGCGGGAAGGCCCGCCTGATGCGACAGGAGCTGGCGGACGGTGATGGCCTCTTTGCCGTTGGCGGCGAATTGCGGCCAGTAGCGCGCGACCGGCCGGTCGAGATCGAGGCGGCCTTCGTCGACCAGGCGCATGCAGGCGATGGCGCACAGCGCCTTGCTGACGGAAAAGAAGTTCACGATGGTGTCGCGGCGCCATGGCGCGGTGCGCGCCACGTCCGACCAGCCGCCCCACAGATCGACGACGAGCCGGCCGTCGTGCCAAATCGCGACAGCGCCGCCGCGCTCCGCCCGGGCCGTGAAATTGCCGGCGAATTCCTCAGCCACGCGCGCGAAGCGGTCGTCACACTGTCCGTCTATCGCGGGCATCGCCTGGTTCCGGGAAGTTCCGGATTTACTATATCGCGGCCGCGCCGATTGCATACAAACTGCGTAGAAACCGAACTATCGATTTGCACCTTTGGTAACGCGGCCCTGCCATTGTCCGGCTCTGGGGTGAGGTACCGTGCAGAACAACCAGAGCAGCGAAGACAGCCAGGACCGGGCCCTTGCGCGCGCCGCGCTGATGCAGGCGGCGCGTGCCGTGGCGGAACGCGAGGGTGTCGAGAGCGTCACGCTGAGCAAGGTCGCCAGCGAGGCCGGCCTGCCGCGCGCCGCCGTCTACGGTCAATTCGCCCGCAAGGAGGATCTGCTGATGTCGATCGTGTCCGACGATCTGGCGGCGCTGGCGCGCAGCCTGCACGGCATAGACTGGCCGCAAGGCGGCGATACGCCGGAGAGCGCCGTCATCCTGTCGCTGCCGCGCGCCCCCGAGACGCCGGCCGAGATGATCGATATCGCGAAAGACGTCTCCGTCGCGCTCGCCGCAGCGCCGACTACCGAAGCGCCGGCGCCGCGTCAGCGTCTGGCGCGGCGCGCCGACTTGACGCAAGTGCCGGAGGCCAAGCCAACCGCCGACGACAGCGAGGCCAAGCCCGCCGAAGCGCCGCGCGCGCCCGATGCCTGGCTCGAGCGCCGCCTGCGCGTCTTCGAGCGCGGCATGTCGGGCGTCGAAGCGCGGCAGGATCAAGTCGAGAAAAACGCGCGCGCCGCCGCAATTGCCGCGGAAGAAAGTATCAAGGCGCTCGAGGCGACCGTCGCGGAGTTGAAAGCGCGCGCCGACGCGGCGGATGCGCGGCACAAGACGTCGGCGAACGAGGTGCGCACCGCGCTGAACGAAACCTCGCTGCGCCTGCAGACGGTCGAGGGCGTGGCGCGCGCGGCCCTGGCGGAAAACAATGGCTCCGAGGCATCGATTGCCGAGCCCGTGGCCGCGCCGGCTGAACCCGCGCCTGCTGAGCCCGCACCGGCCGTCGTGGATGCGGCGCCCGCCGATGCGGCGCCCAAATCCTTCATCGCGGACGTGCGCAAATCCGTTGCCGCGGCGAGTGCCGCCGCCGAGGCCGAAGCCAAGGTCGAGGTCGAGGCCCGCAAGGGGCGCAAGAGCCTGACGCGCTATCTGCTCGGCACGCTGGTCGTCCTGACGATCTTCATCGCCGCGGCCGGCATGGCCTTCAGCAAGGGTGTCGACGACGGCCGCCGCGAGGCGCTGACCCACATGATGCGGCCGGCGCCTCGGACGCTCGGGGCGCCGACCGCGCTCGATCGTCTGTCGGCTCGCGCGCTCAGCGGCGATGCGGCGGCGCAGTTGCAGGTCGGCATGCGCTATCTGAACGCGACGCCGAAGAACGTGGCCGAAGCGATGCGTTGGGTCACGCTGGCGGCGGTTCATGGCCAGCCCGTGGCGCAGTATCTGCTGGGCACGCTCGACGCCCAAGGAACGCCGGCCGATGCGGCCAAGGCGCTGCAGTGGTACGAGGCGGCGGCGCTGCAGGGCAACCGCAAGGCGATGCATGCGCTGGCCGTCGCCTATGCCGAAGGGCTGGGCACGGCGAAGAGCCCGTCCGAAGCGGTGCGCTGGTTCAGCCGCGCGGCGGGTTTCGGCTATGTCGATTCGCAGTTCAATCTCGCGGTGCTGTATGAGCGCGGCGACGGCGTGCCGCAGAGCCTGCTGGACGCCTACAAGTGGTACGCCGTGGCGGGCCGCCAGGGCGACGCGGAGTCCAGGTCGCGCATCGAAGCGCTGCGCACGCAGCTCAGCGGCGACGACCTGGCGGCGGCGCAGCATGCCGCCGATGCCTTCCGCGCCATGCCGCTCGATGTCGCGGCGAACGTGGCGCCGTAGTCACTTCGGAAGCGGACGTCCAATCCAGATCTGCGAACCGCGCGCCATCAGCGCGCCTTCGGCGTCGAACAGCGCCACGCCGGCGATGAATTTGCGGCCGCTTTGCTCGATCGGCCAGGCGGTGACGATGGTCGGTTCGCCGGCGCGGGGCAGGCGAAGGACTTCACCCGTCATCGTGCCGAGCAAGCCGCCGCCCATGCCGGTCTTGACGATCCAGGCGAGCGAGCCGGGGCAGTCGAGCGCCGCCCAGACGATTTCTTCCGGGATAATGCCATCGGCATCGGCGAACGACGCATGCGGCGTCCACACGCAGGCGATGCGGCCGGCTGGCGCGCCCGCGATCTGTCCGGGCAGGATGCGCAAGCCGTCGCCGTCCTCGCGGATCGAGCTGCAGGTGAAGCAGGGCGGATGGAACGGCTTGTCGATGAACGGACAGCTTGCGCCGGCGGCACGGGCTTGCTCGAGCGAGGGCGGCGCGGGCGGATCGGGCAAGGGCGTCGTGGCGCGCTGGCCTTCGGCGATCAGCGTGCCGTCAGCGCCGACCAGGCGGGCGCCGTTTTCGCCGCGCTCGAGCGTCAGCGGCACGTCGAGCGGAATGAGCGCGCGCAAGGCGACGGTGGTCGCGCCCTGGACTTCGCGCGCCAGCACGCCGCAGACATAGCCGCCATTGCCGGAATTGGGCGGGCCGCGGAATTGCCGCGCAATCACGATTTCACGCATCGATAGCCTCGGATGTCCGCAAAAAATCAGGCGGCCTGCGCGGCGCCGGGCGGCGTTTCGCGGACCACGCTCTGCTGGCTGCCGAAATGGCAGGCATAGACCTTGGTGAATTCCGCCCCCAGCAGAAAGACCTGGGCGGAGTAATACACCCAGAGCAGCATGACAATCAGGCCGCCTGCCGCACCATAAGGCGTCGCCAGGCCGCTGCTGCCGAGATAATAGCCGATGAGGAATTGGCCGAGCTGGAACAAGAGGGCGGTCCCGAAAGCGCCGACCCCGACGTCGCGCCATTGCAGGTCCTTGTTCGGCAACACTTTGTAGATCGCCGCGAAGAGAAGCGACATCAGCGCGATCGAGACGATGAAATTGACGGCCGCCAGCGCGGCCTGGCTGTAGGGCGTGTGGTTGTCGATGTAATGGCCGAGCGCGGTGATCGCGGCCGTGAACACCATCGAGATCAGCAACAAGAAGCCCAGCCCGATGACGAGGGCCAGGCTGACGGCGCGGCCGCGCAGGAGCCGGCGGAGCACCGAACCCTTGCGCGGCGCGCGCCAGATGACGTTCAGCGCGTCCTCCATCTCGCCGAATACGCCCGACGCCGTCAGGATCAAGGTCAGCAAGCCGACGATCCCGCTGAGGATGCCGGTCGGCGTGCCGCGGGCGTTGTGAATCGCAAGCTGCAGCACGGCGGCGCTTTCATGGCCCATCAGATGGCTCAGCTGATAGGCGATGGCACCGCGCGCGGCCTCCTGCCCGAAGCCAAGGCTGGCCACGGTGACCGCGATGAACAATGTCGGCGCGACGGCGGTGGCGGCATAGAAGGCGATCGCCGCGCCGCGGGTCAGCGCTTCGTCGGCGATGAAGGCATCGATGCCCTCGCCAAGAAGGTCCCAAAGGCGTCCGATCCAGGTTCCCCGCATGGGGGAACAACGCGCGCCCCGGCGCATCTGTTGCAAATTTTGCAGCCCAAACCGCCGCAGAGCGTTGTCTACATGAAGGATTTTCCACATGGCCATGGCGCCGGAGCAGTCAGGGGCGGATTGGCGCGGCAAAGCGGTGCTTTTGGCGGCGCGGGAACGTCTGGTGCGAGCGTGGCGCTGGGTGCTTGCCGGCCTGTTGGCGAGCGATTGGACATTTCTGCGCGTGGCGAAATGGACCGCCAGCGTGCTGGTTGCGCTGCTCGCGGCGGCTCTTCTGTGGCTGTATTTTCTCGATTGGAACACGATGCGCGGGCCGCTTGCGCGCTATGCCTCGGCGCGTTTGGGACGGCCGGTGCGCATCGGCGGCAATCTCGACGTGCAGCCGTTCAGCTTCACGCCGCGCGTCTCGGTATCGGGCGTCGAAGTGGACAATCCCGACTGGGCGGGCTCGCCGCACGCGGCCGAACTGCCGCAGCTGACCTTCACGTTTCGGCTGCTGCCCTTCCTGTTCGGCGACACGATCCTGCCGCTGGTGCGCTTCGACCGCCCCAACATCGTCATCGTGCGGCAGGCGGACGGGCGCACCAATTGGGACTTTGGCGGCGGTCATACGGGCTGGAATCTGCCGCCCATCCAGCGTTTCCTGGTGCGCGAAGGTCACATCCGGATCGACGACCGCCTGCGCAAGCTGTCGTTCACCGGCGCGGTGTCGTCGGAAGAGAATGCCGGCGCGGGCGGCGCCGCATTCCGGCTGACGGGTGACGGGTCGCTGAACGGCAACAGATTTGCGGCGGAGCTGCGCGGCGGGCCGCTCATAAATGTCGATCAGAGCAAGCCTTATCATTTTACGGCCGACGTGCATTCGGGCGCGACGCGCGTCACGGCGGACGGCGCGATCACGCATCCGTTTCATCTGGGACAATTTGCGGCGGCGACGACATTCTCGGGACCGAACCTGTCGGAATTGTATGACCTGACCGGTCTCGCCATGCCGCATACGGCGGCCTATTCGATCAAAGGCACGCTGACGCGCGACGGCAGTCTCTATCAGTTTCGGGATATCTCAGGCGTGGTCGGAGCGTCCGACCTGCGCGGTAACCTGTCGGTGGAGACCGCCGGCGCCAAGCCGCTGGTGCGCGGCGCGATGACGTCGAAGATTCTCGACTTCAAGGACCTCGGCGAATTGTTCGGCGGCAAATCGCCGGGCGCCATCGCGCAAGGCCGCCTGCTGCCGGACCTGCCGCTGCATATCGACCGGCTCAGGCAGATGGATGCCGATGTCGACTATGACGCGACGACGATCCGCTCGCGGGATTTTCCGATGCGCGGCGTGCATGCGCACATCCATCTGCAGAACGCGGTTCTGCTGCTCAAGCCGCTGTCGTTTCAATTCGCCTATGGCAGGCTGAGCGGCCTGCTGCAAATCGACGCGCGCAAGCCCGTGACCGCCACCGACGTCGATGCGCGCCTCAGCGACATGCGCGTCGAGCAATTCGTCGGCGGCACGCCGCCACCGGTCGAGGGCCTGCTGGAAGCGCGCGCCGTGCTGCACGGCTCGGGCAACAGCGTGCGCGCCGTCGCGACCACCGCCGCGGGGCAGGCGACGTTCGTGGTGCCGCGCGGAAAATTCCGCGAAGCGTTCGCCGAGCTGACCGGCATCGACCTGCTGAACGGGCTGGGCCTGCTGTGGTCCGGCGACACGCGCGACACCGGCCTGCGCTGCGCGGTGGCGCATTTCGATGCCTCGGGCGGCGTGTTCCGGACGCAGCGTTTGGTCTTCGACACCGATCCGGTGCGCGTCGAGGGGCATGGCAGCATCGATCTGAACAACGAGACGTTGAACCTCGTGGTGCAGGGCAAGCCCAAGGAATTCCGCATCGGGCGGGTGCGGGCGCCGCTCCTGATCACCGGCCCTTTGGCGCATCCGCATATCGGCATCCGCGCGCAGGACGCGATCCTGCAGGGCGGCATCGCGGTGGCACTCGGCGCGCTGTTCCCGCCGGCGGCGATTCTGCCCTTCGTCGATCCGGGATTGGCGAAAGACGCCAATTGCACGGCGATCCTGACGCAGGCGCATGCGCAGGGCGCGCCGACCCATCACGCGCGGCATCGCTGAACTATTTCGCGAACCCGTCGATCACCGCTTGGATCTGCGGCCATGCCGCCGATTGCGGGTCTATCATTTCGAAATGGCCGGCGGCGGGGATGCCGAGCGATTGCGGCCGGTCGCCGCCGGCCTGCGCCGCGGCGACGTAGGACAAGCGCCAATGATCCGGAACGATATGGTCCTGACCGCCGGAAATGACCGCCTGCTTCACGCCGATGGGCAGCAAGGCGAGAGGCGAAGTGTCGGCGTAGATGTCCTGTCCGCCGCGGGCCGCGGCGCCGGTGATGCCGTCGACCGTCGGTGCGCCCCCGCAAGCGGCGGCGTCCTCGCGATAGTCCTTCAGATCGAGAATCCCGGCGAGGCTGACGACGGCGGAAATCGCCAGCGGCTGGCGCGCGCGCAACACGCTGTTCGCCGGCAGATGGCCGCGCGCGGCCAGCCACATCGCCAGATGGCCGCCGGCGGAATGACCGACCGCGATCACCTTGCTCAGATCGAGATGGTATTGCGCGGCCTTGGCGCGCAGCAGGTCGGCTGCGGCTGCGGCGTCCTGAAACGTCGCCGGATAGCCGCCGCCTTGCGATCCGATGCGGCGATATTCGATGTTCCACACCGCATAGCCGCGATCGCGCAGCGCCTGCGCCATCGGGTCCATCAATTCGACGCCGGGCAACTCGGCCAGCCAGCAGCCGCCATGCACCAGCAGGATCACCGGATGCAGACCGGTGCCCTTGGGCAGCCAGAGTTCGACGAACTGCTCGGGCGCGGCGCCATAGGCGATCTTGGCGTCCGGCGTGCCGCGTGGACGCGCCAGAAGGTCACGATAGGAAACCAGGCCAGCCATCGCACCCGCGCTTACGCAAAGAAGCGCCGCGGCGATCAGCAAGGCTTGCGCGACGTTTCGCATGGCTCAGGCCGCCGCCCGGGCATGCTCTTTCGCCATGCCGAGATGGCGCACATAGAAGCGCTCCCAGGACGAGCCCTCGAAATTGGGGATCTCGACATGGGCGCCCGGATTGATGTGCATGGTCTTTTCCTGGGAGCCGAAGGCATTGAACAGCGCGATGCCGTGCTCGCGCGGGGCCACGGCGTCTTCCCATTGAAAGACGAATTCGAGCGGAATGGCGATGGCCTTGGCGGCGGCTTCGAACGCGTCGGCGCCGGGGCGCAGGCCCGCCAGACCGAGCACGGCGCATTTGATGCGCGGCTCGGCGGCCACGAAGGGCACGCCGATGGCGGTGCCCATCGAGACGCCCCAATAGCCGACGGGACCGCCGGCGCCGACGAAGTCGAGCGCCTGCGCCGCGTCGAGCGCGGCTTTCCATTCCGGCACGGCGCGCTGGGCGCGCTCGGTCATGGTCTTCATCATCGCGGCGGAAGGGCCGCCGCCGGCGCCGGCGATGCCGCGCACGCGCTCGCCGACTTCCTTGGCCAGACGTTCGGCCTCCTCGCGGCTGATGCGGTCGCCATGGCCCGGCGCGTCGATGGCGAGCGTGGCGTAGCCGAGGCGCTGGGCATATTGCCGGGCGCGGGCGGCCAGCGTGCCGATCTTCTTATGTTGAGAGCCGCCATGACCCATCAGCATCAGCGGCCGCGGACCCTTGGCGCCGTCGGGCGCCCATAGCACGGCCGGCACGCGCTCACCGGCGACGGTAAGGTCGAACAAGCGCTCCGTGACGCCGTTTTCGCTTTTCTCGCGTGTGAAGGTGACCATGCGCTTCCCCTGCCTGATTTTGCGACAGCGTGGCGCAAAGCCCCGCGCAGTCAAGACGGCGGCAAAGGGTGCGACGAAAGCGGAGTTTGGCGGCTTATTTCTTCAGCGCCGCCGCGAAGCCTTCGGCCCAGCGGGAGAGTTCGGGCTCGTTGGCGTAGGGGTTGAGCGCGGCGATGGCGGCGGCGTCCATGCCCAAGGCTTCGGATGCCAGCAGCTTGTTGGCGGTATTCCAGCCTTCGGCTTGGACGCGGCTGAGCTGGAACTGGGTCACGGCGTGGGCGCCCCGGCGGCGAGGAGATCGTTCACCATCTCGCTCGGACGGCACAATCTTGCGGCTTTCGGCGTCAGCACGATCGGGCGATTGAGCAGGATCGGGTGCTCGACCATGGCGTCGAGAATTTCGTCTTCGCCGACGTCGCGCTCGTCGAGGCCGAGCTCGGCGAACAGCGGCTCCTTCTTGCGCACGATGTCGCGGACGGAAAGGTGCAGACGCGCCAGCAGGCCCTTGATCTCGTCGCGGCTCAGCGGCGTCTTCAGGTATTCGACGATGCGCGGTTCGTGGCCGGCGGCGCGGATGGCGGCGAGCGCATTGCGCGAGGTGCCGCATTTGGGATTGTGATAGATCGTGACCTGCATCGGGTTCTCCAATCGCGCGTGGATACAATCAGGCTGAAGCGGCAAGCGCAAACCGGCGGCGACTCACGCGTACACCGCGTCATGCGCGGCAGAAGGCGCCAGCGCGCTCAGTTGCGCCAGGATATCGTTCATCGGATCGTTCGGACCTTGCGCCGGCGGCAAGGCGTCGTCGCCGTCCAGCAACGCCTGCAGCGCGATCCGCGCCCGCGCGACGCGGCTCTTGACCGTGCCCAGGCAGACGCCGGAAATCGCGGCCGCGTCTTCGTAGGAAAAGCCGCCGGCGGCAACCAGGATGAGGGCTTCGCGTTGCGCCACCGGAAGACGGCGCAAGGCGCGCGCGGTGTCGGACAGCTCCATCGACCAATCCTGCGCATCGGCGGGGGCGGCGATGTTCTCGCCTTTCTCCGGATCCCAATTGGCTTGGCGCCAGTCGCGGCGGACATGAGAGTAGAATTCGTTGCGCAGGATGGTGAACAGCCAGGCCTTCAGATTGGTGCCGGGTTCGAACCGCGCCCGTGCCCGCCACGCCTTGGCGAGCGCTTCCTGCGCCATGTCGTCGGCGATGCCGCGCCGGCCGCACAGCGTGCGCGAAAAGGCGCGCAGATTGGGAATGAGCGCGAGCAATTGTTTCTGGAAGTCGAGGACCGGCGATGAAAGCGGCGAGGCGGCGTGCATGGGGTCTTTCCTTGGCCCGGAACGCGCCGGACGGCGCCGCGGAAAGACGCCTGATCGCTCGACTTGGGCCGCCCCAGTCGCCGCTGCGCCGTCCAAAAGGAATGGTCTGGCCGGATACCGGCCTCTCGTTACGTGGTGCCGAATTGCAAAAAATCAAGGGCGGCAGGGATTGTCGGCCAATCTCCCAAAGGTAACGCGCGGGCGGGAGGAATGGCGCCAGCGCGCCGCCGGATTTATAGTTCGTCAGACGTGGGGGATCGGCATGAGCCTGCAGCAAAAACGCATCGTGGTCATCGGCGGCACATCGGGTATCGGATTTGCCGTGGCACGAAGAGCGGCGGAAGAGGGCGCGAACGTCGTCGTCGGTTCCAGCAATGAGCACCGAGTCGCCGGCGTGCGCGACAAGCTGCCGGACGCCGAGGCGTTCGCCATCGACGTGAAGGACGAGGCGAGCGTGGCTGCGTTCTTCGCGCGCGTCGGCGCGTTCGATCATCTGGTGTTCACCGCCGGCGACTGGGCGCGCCATGGCGGCGGGCCTGTCGAAAGTCTCGACATCGCGGCCGCCGCGTCGCTGTTCGCGGTGCGCTTCTGGGGCGCGATCGGCTGCGTGAAGCACGGCGCCAAGAGCATTCGCGCAGGCGGCTCGATCACGCTGACCGACGGCATGATCGCGCACCGCCCGCGCAAGGGCGCCGCGATCAGTTCGGCCATGGCGGGCGCGACCGAGCACCTGACGCGGGCGCTGGCCGTCGAGCTGGCGCCGATCCGGGTCAATGCCGTGTGCCCCGGTGCGATCCGCACCGATATCTGGAATGCGTTTCCCGCCGAGCAGCGCGAAGAACGCTTGCGGAAAGTGACCGAGCGCCTGCCGCTCAACCGCGTCGGCGAACCGGACGAGGCGGCGGAGGCGTATCTCTATCTTATGCGCGCCGGCTACACGACCGGGCAGGTGCTGCGCGTGGATGGCGGCGGGACGGTGGTGTGACGGGTGGTGCAGGATACGCGCTTGGCCCGCCGAGCCGTAGCTCGCGGCAACCGGCCCGCCTTCGCCTGGCGAAGGATGGCCTGCCATCCGAAGCTGCGCAGGATGTCGGGCAGTCCTCCTACGCGCTTTGCGCTTCGGAGGACACCATCCTCCGCGGCTGCGCAGCGTAGGATGGTGCCGGCTACAGGACTCGAACCTGTGACCCCCTGATTACAAATCAGGTGCTCTACCAACTGAGCTAAGCCGGCATACCGCGGAAACCCTGGAAAAACTAGCGTCAGAAACGAACGAAATTCAATCTGGTGGCGGTTTTGGTGGCGGTTGTGAAGCACATAATGCGACCATACCGCCAGAGCTATTTTGTTATATCTGTATACCGACTTTCGGCCAACGGTTCGGGAACGGCTCCCAAAAATTCGCGCACAAATCCGAGTGCTGTTGGTCCGATTCGGCTGCCTACTACTTCAGTCCGGCACCACGGTGTTCGGTAACTTGGCTTTGACCTGAGCCCCTGAACCTCCTCCAAAATGGGTGGAGTCCGGCACCTTGGAAGGGGTACGGACGATGAAGCGTTCGAGATTCACAGAAGAACAGATCATTGCGATTTTGAAGGAATGTGAGGCCGGAGTTAGGGCGACTGATCTGTGCCGCGATCTCGGTATCGGCACTGCTACGTTCTTCAAGTGAAAGGTAAAGTTTGGCGGAGTCTACAATTTCAAGCAGCGTAGTTCGCCACGTCTTAGTTGAACCGTAGCCGCCGACATGGTGCGGACTAAACATCGGGTTGGTTTCCTCGGGGCCGATGACTACAGGCCAGTTTGTCGTCACGGCTTTGGCGTCGCAGTCCGAGCATGTGGCTTTGATGACGCCTCGTGGCCTCAAGCGACCGTGCTTGTATGTAATGCCGTTCGGTCGTAGCCAGCTTGCTGTGGCCCAAGAGGTTCATGGTGATCCGGACGTGCTTTGGGTCGCCGATCGCGACGGATGTGGCTACGGCGTCGCGGAAGAGATGCGGGTTTATGGATCGTCCAAATTTCGCGCGCGTATGAGCGACGATGCAGCGGTACATGCTTTCGGCACCCATTCCGGTCCCACGAACCGACACCCACAGATTCGAACAGGCTGAGGGGGCATGGGTCGTCGGCTGTCTGGAGTTTCGATTGCGCGGAAAGAGGAGGGGCCGGTGATGGGACAGGTAGCGGTCGAAAAACGGCGTCAGCTTCGACGGGAGGTTAAGTTCGAGTACCTTACGGGATTTGGTTTCGCGAGCCGCGAATTGGAGCCGATAGTCCGGACCGTTTCTGAAGAGATGTTCGCCGATTTTGATGGCCGCGAGGTTCTTGCGTCGCAGCGGCCGAGCCGCCAACAGCGCGATCATCAGGCCATCGCGATAGACAACGGCGCCGTCCATCGGCGAGGTGCGTGCAGACATTTCTTGCGCCAGTTCCTTTGCTGTTGCAATGGACCTACCGAAGATTCTAGGCCGGAATGTCCGCCGCCTGCGCGAAGGCCTTGGCGCCTCTCAAGAGGAAGTAGCATTCAAGGCTGGCTTGAATCGCGCATATCTGAGCGACGTGGAGCGGGGCGAACGCAATCCGACGGTGCGCGTCGTGGGCCGGCTGGCGAAAGCCCTGGCAGTCGAGCCAATGGAACTCTTCCGGTTGCAGGCAGATCGATCCGGTAGGAAGGGTCAAGTGTAAGTCTGGCAGATGAAGTGGTTCGAGAGCGGCGACAAGCCCGACTGGTCTTCCCGTCTTCGCAAGTGCAACTATGAACCGCTCGAAGAGCCATAGTTCAAACCTTTGTCGAGGTGGAAATCCACATTGCCGGCTAAGAGTTAGCTCATAATGGGTTGAATTCAACGCTGGCCCGTTCCACAACCGCAGTCGCATATCGCTTGTATTGGCTGCATCAAGTTCCTACGCTCGCACGGTTCAGAACACTATCCTCGAACAATGTCGAAGCCTTTCTTCTGTGACAATTGCTTGGTGTGCAAAGTGTTTCCCTAAGCGCTGCGTCCTGGCGTGAGTGAGTTCCAATCTATCTGGAGATCGTGTGCCGCAAGATTTGCGGCAATCGAATGTTCGCATCTGCGCGAATGTACCGACGTCTGCGATACGGCGGGCGCCCGGATTGGGAGGTAGCTTATGCCCAAGAAAATCGCCCTTATCGCCCTCGCTATTGTTGGGACATTCCTCGGTTCACCCGCGCTGGCGACCACATGTCCATCCTCGAACATCACGCTGGCAAACGGCACGACGGCCGACGTCACGCCGTTGAATACGAACTTCGCCAATCTTCTAAGCTGTGCGAACACCTACCTCGCGCCGCTCGAAAGTCCTCACTTCACCGGTAGCGTCGGGATCAACACGGCCAGCCCGCCGAACAAGTTGACGATCGCGGATGGCGGCTCGCCCTATAGCGGCGGCACCGGTCGTCTTTTGCAGCTATTTTCGAATAGCACCGGGCCGGTGGAGGCCCTCTTCGGCAATACGAATAATGCCTTTGCCGTCCGCGCCACGATTGGCAGCGGTGCTGCGAACCAGCGCATCGGCTTCGTCGACGGTGGCGGCAATGAGGACCTGATTGTGACCGGTCAGGGCAGCGTCGGCATCGGTACGGTATCGCCGGCCGTTACGCTCACGGTTGTCGGTGATATTCGCGTCGGCACGTCCGGCACCTATGGTTGTTTGCAGAACTTTGCCGGCACTGGACTCATCGGCACCTGTAACTCCGATGGCGCGCTCAAATTCGTGCGGAGCAATGTCAGCGGGATTCTCGACAGGTTCGCAAACTTGCAACTCGTCCGTTTCAACTGGAACCAGACCGCGGCGTCGCTCTATCACAACTCGACGACCGCTCTGAACACTGGTTTCATCGCGCAATCTGTGGAGCTGCAGTTTCCCGAACTGGTCTCGCGCGATGGGCATGGCTATCGCCAGCTCGACTATACGTCGCTGTCCCTCTACGGCCTCGAAGCCGTCAAGGAACTGAAAATCGCGAACGACCGGCAGGCTGTGGAGATCGCACAGTTGAAGGCGCAAGTTGAGCGGATGGACCGCCGGCTTGCCGGCTTGGCAGCCCGAATGTCCGCGCGCACGGCAGCCAATGACGACGGACACCGCCGGCGCGTGCGCCAAGCGAGCATGGTTCGCTAGCAATCTCGAACGCGAGAGGCGCTTCGATGGCCTATCCGATCGTCAGCTTCAGTCTCGGCGCCAGCGCTTGCAGGCGCCTGCGTCGCGGGCTTGCGGCAGGCGCGGTCGCGCTGCTTCTCGTATCGCCGGCTTTCGCCGCCACGACCTACACCTATGACCAGCTCGGCCGGCTCGTGCGCGTCGACTACGCCGCCGGCAACTACGTCGTCTATCACTACGACTCCGCGGGCAATCGCACCGCCGTCGGCAGCGCCGCCACAAACAGCGCTCCGACCGCGAGAGCCGACAGCATCACTGTCTCTCCGGGCACCGCCTATACGTTCGACCCGCGCCTCAACGACAGCGATCCGGATTACGATCCGCTCATCATCAGCGATAAGATCAACGGCACGCACGGCAGCGTGACGAACGGCACGACATCCGTGACCTACACGCCCAATACGGGCTACAGCGGATCCGACAGCTTCACCTACACGATCTCGGACGGCGTGACGGCGCACACCGCCACCGCCACGGTGAGCGTCACTGTGGTCAATGGAGCGCCGACGGCGGTGGCTGACATCATCAGCGCGACGGCCGGGACGCCTTACACGTTCGATCCGCGCAGCAACGATACCGATCCCGAAGGCGACGCGCTGACGATCAGCGCCAAGACCGACGGCGTGCACGGCACGGTGTCGATCAACAGCGGCACATCGCTGACCTATTCGTCGGCGTCCGGCTATGCCGGATCGGACAGTTTCACCTATACGGTCTATGACGGTCACTCGAACTCGCCGCCGGCGACGGTGACCGTCACGGTCGTGGCCGGCAACCAGCCGCCGATCGCGGTCAACGATTCCATCGCCGTGACGAGTGGGCCCTACACTTTCGATCCGCGGAGCAACGACAGCGATCCCGAAGGCGATACACTGACGATTAGCGGCAAGACCGATGGCTCGCATGGAACGGTGGCGATCAACAGCGGCACCTCGCTGACTTATTCTCCGGCTTCCGGCTATGCCGGATCGGACAGCTTCACCTATACGATCTCCGACGGCCATTCGAATATGGCGATGGCAACGGTGTCGGCCGCGGTGAGTTCGGGTGACCACGCGCCGGTCTGTTCGGACTATTCGGACAGCTACACGTCGCCGCCACCGGGCTATACGTTCGATCCGCGCTCCTCTTGCACCGACGCCGACGGCGACGCGCTGACGATCACGGCGGTGTCTACTCCCGATATCGGCACTGCGACGAAAGCCGGTGACGGCACCTCGATCACCTTCAACAACCACGGCCATTTCGGCGTGGCGCATTTCACCTACACTGTGTCGGACGTGCATGGCCTGTCGGCGACCGCCAACATCAGCATAACCGTGAACAATGATGGAGGCTGACATCATGGCGTCACGCGTCCTTGCATCCCTGCGTTCCGCCGCGACCGCCGTGCTGCTTGCGGCAGCCGGCGCTGCGTGTCTTGCGGCTCCGGCGCACGCGCAGACCTATCTGCCTTCCGTCAAGATCGGCACCGCCGCGCTGATCTCGCCGACCGCCGCCGCCTCGCATTACGGCGCTGGCACGACGTCGACGACGACAGGTCCCGGCGCGCCCGCGAGCCTGCCGCCCGAACTGGTCGAACTGACGCGCGCGCTGAAGAACGATCCGGATCTGATCTACGAATATGTCCGCAACAACATCGAGACGACGTGGATCTACGGCGTACAGAAGGGCGCGCTGGGCACCGAGATCGACAAGTCCGGCACGCCGTTCGACCAGGCGATGCTGATGGTCGCGCTGCTGCGGCAGGCCGGCTACTCCGCCAGCTATCTGACCGGCACCATCACGGTCGGCGGAGCGCAATTCACCGGCTGGACGGGCGTGACGGACGCGCGCGCCGCCTGCCAGCTGCTCGCCGCCGGCGCCATTCCCGGCAGCGTCAACGGCACGACCGGCACGGCGTGTTCCGGAGTCGCAACCGGCGCCATCACCCAGGTGCAGATGGCGCATGTCTGGGTTTCGGTGACTCTCGGCGGCACGGCCTATGCGTTCGACCCCAGCGACAAGCCGCATGTCTGGAAAACCGGCATCGCGGACCTGGGGGCGGCGGCCGGGCTGACGACGGGCGATCCGCTCACGCAGGCCGTCAGCACGATGGATAGCGGCTCGCTGGCGAGCGGCACCGTTCCCTATGTTCACAATCTCAGCCAGAGCGCGCTCAACACGTTGCTCGGCACTTACGCCGCCAACCTGCTCAGCTATATCCAGAGCCACGACCTCGGCGCCGCGCAGATGGAAGATGTGGTCGGCGGCGGCGTGATCGTTCCCTTCGTTTCGCCGCCGGGCGGGCTGCGCCAGACGAGCCTGCCCTACGGTCCGTCGACGCCGAACATCGTGACGTGGACCGGCAATGTCCCCGACCAATACCGCACCACGCTGACCGTCACTGGCGCGCTGCCGAACTGGGGCACCTATCTGGCGACCAATACGGTGACGACCGACACGTTCTTCGGCACGACGTTCTTTCTCGACGATATTTACGGCCGGGCGCTGATGATCGACACCGATCTGGCGCCAGGTGTCGGCAACGCGATCTTCTCCAATACATTGCGCCTGACGGTTGACGGCAACACGATCGGAACGCCCTACACCAACCCGGCACCGTACACCGGTGCGTTCCAGACCGCGCGCGGCCTTGCCGGCACGCTGACGCTCGCGCTCAATCACCCCTATGCGGCCGCCGCCGATGGTTCGGCGACTACCACCGGCGACTACATGGACGCGACCGTCGTCAAGCCGTTCGAGGCGGCGACGCCCGTCGCCATCGTCACCGGCCTGGGCGACACCGGTCCCGGCCTGCTCGCCAAATGGAGCTCGGAGAGACGGTCCGACAAGTATTTTCCGAGCCTGCAACTGGCCTGCGATCCCCTGAACGGCAACGAGAATTGCATCACCACCAAGACCGGCGGACAGGGCGATTTCGACCGCGAGAAACTGTCGGCCGGCTACCTCGCGCAATATACAAGCGCGGCGCATCTGAACGCGCAGCTTGCCAATGCGTCGGTGCAGCTGCATCACGTGCTGGGCATTGTCTATGCCGATGCGCGCTGGGGCGCGAGCTATCCCCATCCCTGCATCGGGCCCGGCTTCTGCCAGGGCTTCGTCAACGTCCCGGCCCAGTCGGTGATCGACAGCTTCAACCGCATCGACGTCGACGGCGGCTTCAGCCTGACCAGCCGCACCGCCGATGCCACCGCGCGCCGCGCCGCGGTGCAGGGCGTCGCCGCGTCCGCCGCGGCGCTCGAAGGCAGCATCGCCGGCCAGATGGACGACCTGCCCGACACCGCCTCCACCGCGACGCGCTTCGAATGGGGCA